>Ga0310124_10000469_pt1 | contig 27634 bp, 23 predicted proteins | sample CB11b_AW_Bot5_MG_FD_203507 | JGI IMG/M metagenome (GOLD analysis project Ga0310124, IMG submission 203507) | Marine microbial communities from Western Arctic Ocean, Canada - CB11b_AW_Bot5 | ecosystem: Environmental > Aquatic > Marine > Oceanic | place: Canada: Western Arctic Ocean | collected...
GACGACTTGCATCCCTAACCCGATGTTCATGGTCTTGTTGAGGCCAAGACGCGCCCCTAACCAGCCACCGATTAGGTTGGTCACCACACCAAAGAATTCATAGAAAAGGAACAGTGAGGCGATTTCTAGTGAACTGTAGCCAAGGTCGTAAAAATACAGAACCACCAGCATACGAAGTGCACCATCAGTAATGGTGAAGTTCCAGTAGTTGAAAGTCACCAACATATATTGGCGAACGCTCTTACTTAGATTTGAAAACATAACGCTATCTCTGCAATCTAAACAAAAAGAGCTTTTGGATCATGATAAGTTCAACACTCCAGATACCAAAAGCTCCCTGTATAACAACAATGGCTTATTAGCTGTTCGCTACGCCATTAATGTATTCAACCTGAATGGGCTTAGTAAATGCGCCCGGACGCAGTGCCTGCACCTCTTGAACAATCTTGCTCATGTCCCAGCTCTTCTCTAACAGCAGGTGTGCAGCCAGCAAGCCAGTACGGCCAGAACCGCCCATACAGTGCATTGCTACCTTGCCGCCGTTATCAACCACTTGATGCAACGCAGGGCTAGCCGCTTGCCACTTCGCAGCAAAATCAGCACCCGGTGCACAGTCATCTTCAATTTCGATCTGGAACCATTGCATACCTAGCGCACGTGTTTTTTCGCCAAGTGCCGCCACGTCTTTACTTGCAAGCTCATGGTCATCAAGTGCTGTCACGATAGCTTCAACGCCTTGCTCTTTTAACTGAGCCAGTGATGCATCAAGCGTTGCTTCTTTTGTACCTGGGCATGGAGTAAGCACTAACGCACCAGTGTCTAAATCTAGTTGCCATGTTGGGTGTACTTGAGAATTTGTCATCATCAATCTCTTAAAACTCTTTTAAATTAAGCAAGGCCGACTGTACGAACCAGCTCAGCGGTACGTGTCGCGTAGCCCATCTCGTTGTCATACCAAGCGTAGATCTTAACCATGCGCTTACCTACCAACATCGTTGATAGTGCATCCACGATTGTTGAGCGTTGGTCACCTTTGTAATCGATAGAAACCAGTGGACGCTCTTCAAAGCCAAGAATGCCTTTCAGTTCATTCTCAGACGCTTCTTTCAGCATCGCGTTGACTTCTTCTGCTGTGGTGTCTTGCTTAACTTCGAAGATGATGTCTGTCAGAGAAGCATTCGCTAGTGGTACACGAACCGCGTGGCCGTTGATACGGTTTTCAAGCTCTGGGAAGATCTCAACAATCGCCTTAGCGCTGCCCGTTGTTGTTGGGATAAGGCTCATACCACATGCTCGTGCACGGCGTAAGTCCTTATGGGGCGCATCAAGAATCGTTTGCGTGTTAGTTAGATCATGAATAGTGGTGAAAGCTGCGTTCTCGATACCAAGCTTCTCGTTGATCACCTTAACCACTGGCGCGAGACAGTTCGTTGTACAAGACGCTGCCGTTACGATTTTATGTACCGCAGGATCGAAGATATTGTCGTTCACACCGACAACGATGTTTGCGATGCCTTCTTCTTTCACAGGAGCCGATACCACAACGCGCTTCACACCTTGCTCTAGGTATTTGTTTAGGAAAGATGTCTTACGGTGAACACCTGTCGCTTCGATAACCACATCACAACCAGACCAATCGATCGCATCAATGTCGCGCTCTTTTGTGGTTTTGATGCGTTGACCATTGATGATCATCTCGTCGCCTTCAACAGCCACTTCGTGATTCCAACGACCTTGAACCGAATCGAACTCAAGAAGGTGAGCCAATGTTGCTGTGTCGCCAGCCACATCGTTAATTTGAACAAATTCTAGCTCATCCCAATCGAATGCTGCGCGAAGTGCTAGACGGCCGATACGACCAAAACCATTAATACCTACTTTAACTGTCATTGTGTGTTCTCTCAGTTAGTGGTGAAACTTAAATTAAGAATTAAACGCAACATACTGGGCGTGAGTTCATCGACTCTAAGCGCTCAATATCTTGCTGGTATTCAGTTTTCAAACAGTTCGATGCGATAAGGTCGTCAATTAACTTTAGCATCCAACCTGGTAAATCTTGTGACAGGCGGTAAAACACCCACTGCCCTTGGCGAACATCAGTCAAAATGCCGTTTGAACGCAACTGCGCAAGATGGCGTGAAACCTTTGGCTGACTTTCTTGCAATGCCTGAGTCAACTCACCAACCGATAAGCACTCATTGCGAACTATCAACATTAAGCAACGCACTCGCGTTTCATCAGACAGTAATTTAAAAAATTGGTGAGGAAGCATAAATACATACTCATATATGGATATGCATATATATTAGATATAAAAAAACGCACGTCAAGGCGTGCGTTATAATTGTCATAAAAGTTTAACGAAGATAAATCAGAGTTGATTGGTTACGTTATGACTCCAGCGTCGAGCTTCGGTGAGCTCAGTTTTAACCTGTTCCACACTCAATCCTAAATGAGCACAGTGCTCATCCATCTGCTGCCAATCGGCATGTTCAAAGCTCTCTTCAAGGGCCAGCAAGGTTCCATATGGCCCTTCTCTACGTAGCAGAGCCACCTTGATACTTTTACACAAAGGCAGTTGCTCAACTAAATTCTCTAACGACAAGTCGAGCAGCGCATCAAGCAACGAGAACAAACCAATCATAAAGGCTTGCTCGGCATGCCCTTCAAATGCCTGATAACGAGACATACGTTGGCAGAACTGAGCTCGTTGAAGCGATAGACCATATAGCTCTTTTGGCTTCTTATCAGAGACATAAGACGCCACCGCCAACGAGACAAACATTTTCAGCTTCTCTTGCCCCAGATAAACCAAAGCCTGGCGGAACGAAGAGATGGTGACCTCAAGGCGAGGTGACATGGTATTCACAAAACGCAGTAACTTATACGACAAGGCGACATCTTTCGCGACGATGCTTTCGATACGTTGGAAATTGACTTCCGGCTTACACACTTCTTGGAACAGCTCCATAGCAATTACTTGCTCAGGGCTAATGTACTTGGTCTTGATGATTTCAGGTTTGCTGAAGAAGTACCCTTGGAAGAACTTAAAACCCGCCTCTTTCGCTTGCTTAAACTCTTGCTCAGTTTCGACTCGTTCAGCCAGAAAGCTAAACTTCTTCCCTTGATGAGCTCTTACCAAATCACACGCCTCATCCAAGCCCATTTGCATGATATCGAGCTTAACAATATGCGTGTATTTAAGGAATCGTTCCCATTCTGGCGTAGAGGTAAAGTCATCTAGGGCAATCATGTACCCCGCTTGATAGAGCTCTTTGACCGCCTCTAACAGCTCATCCGTCGGTTGGCAGGTTTCAAGAATCTCGACCACCACCTTGTCTTTCGGCAAGCCTAAAGGAAGCCGACGAATCAAGCTTTGATGAGGGAAATTAATAAAACAGCGCGAAGATGGAATCGAAGGGTTATGCCCAACCGATAAGAAGTTCTCAACAATCAGACGATACGTTGCTCGATTAGACTCAATATGCGCTGGGTAGGCATTCCTTTCTCCGTCGCGAAACAACAGCTCATAACCAAGCGTGTTCTTATTACGGTTTAAGATAGGTTGTCGAGCAACGTAGGTAGCGGTCATTTATCTATAACTCTATTGATTTATCTATAACTGTATTGCTTTACTAAGCTTTAGCGGCAGCAAGCAAGGCACCGCAACCCATGAACATACCACCAAATATTTTATTTATCTTACTCATTATACGATCAGAACGAATAAAACGTCCCATTTGTGAAGCTAATGAGGTGTAACCCAACATAACAACACTATCAATGAATACTGTTGTAACTCCTAGCACTAATAACTGCGGTGCTTGCGGTTGTGTAGGATCGATAAATTGAGGAAACAAAGCCACCAAAAACACGATAGATTTTGGGTTAGTTAGATTGATAAGCACGGCATTTCTAAGCAGCTTACCACTCGATAGCGTTGAGCTTTCTTCTGAAGCCACCAAGCTAGAATTATCACGCCATTTTTGAATACCCAACCAAACAAGGTAAACCACGCCTACCCATTTGATGATGGTGAACGCCAACGCAGATTGAGCCACCAGTGCACCAATACCGGCACCCACCAGCATGATGTGAAATGCAAGACCGAGCTGTAAGCCGGCGATCGACGCAAGTGACTTCTTGGTGCCATAACTTAGCCCATTGCTGATTGAGTTAACGGTACCTGAGCCCGGAGCCAAACTAAACAATATCGCCGTGACGACATAAGCAAGCCAAACATGAGTATCCATTTGCATTTCCTTACTAGTTCTTTAATCTAACAACATTAGTAGCGATAAAGCTCTCACATGCATCAGTTCAGGTAATTTCCCATGGAAAACCACAGTGCCGCCCCATTTTCGTACACGCAAGAACCTGAGTTCGAGCAAGCGATTAAACACCCGATCCCTGCCCTTTGGCAACAACGTAAAGATGGGTATGTCACATCATCAGGTAAAAAGAAGCTGTACTGGTGTAGCCTAACCTCACCAACGCACACCAAAGCCATTGTTATTTCAAATGGCCGAATCGAGTGTTGCTTAAAATACCAAGAACTCTTTTATGATTTTTATCAGCAAGGCTATGACGTTTATTCATTTGACCACCAAGGTCAAGGCCAGTCGGAACGTATGGTAACAGACTCTGACATTGGTCACATTCATGAGTTTGATGATTACGCCTCAGACATGTCTGACGTCATTGCCAGTTTTGACCTAAGCCGATACGCCAATCGCTACCTACTGGCACACTCAATGGGCAGCACCATAGCCACTCGCTATCTACAAACTCATCCCGATCACCCGTTTGACAAAGTTACTCTGTGCGCTCCGATGTTTGGGATTAAGACTGAATGGTACTTCAAGCCCATCGCGATGGTTGTTGGACAAGTACTCACCGCTTTCTATGCTAAGCCGACTTATGCCCCGGGGCAGCAAGCGTACTACTCTAAGCCCTTCGAAAATAACTTACTCAGCCACAGCAAGGTACGCTATCACTGGTTCCGTTGCTTGTATGACGGATCCCCTTCTTTGCAGGTTGGCGGACCAAGCACTCGCTGGGTATGGCAAGGGTTAATGGCAGCCAAGCAGGCGATACAACAAACTCGTCAAATCAAGATCCCACTGCTATTGATTCAAGCTGGGGAGGAGAAGATTGTCAGCAACAGCGCTCAAGTGAAGTTCATCAATAAACTGAAGAAAACCAACTCAGCCTGCCAGTTTAAGGCCATTGAAGGGTCTAAGCATGAGGTGTTGTTTGAGAAAGACGAATATCGCAATCAAACACTGAATGCTATCAATCAGTTTTTTGCCTAGAGCTAATAAACGAATAAGCGAATAAGCTGAGTAACCGACCAAGAACATAAGCGCTAAAGAGGAAGAGAAGTAAGTGAGCTTTGCCCTCTTTTCTTGCATGAAATTGGCATACAATTTCTACCTAGAGATATTGTAGTTAAAACGATTCTAGCGTTGGCTAGCGTCGATATTGGTTAAGCATTTTTGCAATGAGGGTTAAATGAGTATTCCTGCACTAAAAGATTCCGTGAAAATTGTTGCTTCTGATTTAGATGGTACGCTTTTGGCTCCCAACCATCAGCTAAGCGACTTTACCAAGCTAACACTTAAGAAATTACACGACCAAGGTTATACCTTTATCTTCGCTACGGGTCGCCACCACGTCGATGTGGCGGGTATTCGTCAGATCGCAGGTATTCCGGCGTACATGATCACTTCAAACGGTGCACGCGTGCATGACCAGAACGATCAACTGATGTATAGCCAGAACGTGCCTCAGGAACTCGTTCAACCTGTTATCGATATTGTTCGCCAAGATCCAAACCTCTTTATTCACATGTACCAGAATGAAGATTGGCTACTGGACCGTGAAGACGAAATGCTGGCAAAATTCCACAGTGAGTCTGGCTTTAGCTACAAGCGCTTTGAAGCAGAAAATGCACCAAGCGAAGGCATCGCGAAAGTCTTCTTCACACATCCAGAACAAGACCACGAATATCTGGTCACGTTTGAACAAAAGCTAAGAGATGCTTTTGGCGACAAACTGAACATCGCCTTCTCTACACCTTGGTGTCTGGAAGTGATGGCCGCTGAAGTCTCTAAAGGCCATGCCTTAGACGCTGTTGCGAAGTCACTGAACCTGACACTGGATAACTGTGTTGCCTTTGGTGACGGAATGAACGATGCCGAGATGCTGGCTATGGCAGGCAAAGGCTTAGTGATGGGTACATCGCATGAGAAAGTATTTAAAGCTTTGCCAGACAATGAAGTGATTGGCAGCAGCGCAGACGACGCCGTTGCTCACTACCTAGAAAAGCACTTGCTCTAACCTCGTCTCGTCGAAGAGATCTGAATAAATAAAAAGGCAGCCAATGGCTGCCTTTTTTGAACCTTACGTAAAAAGCTCTCTCTAACGCTAACGAGAACCTAGCACTTCTTTGCTTAAGATCGCCTGCCACTCTTGCTCTGTAACCGGCATGATGGATAAGCGATTGCCCCGTTTAACCAACGGCATTTCGGCGAGCTCAGGCATCGCTTTAAGCGTTGTCAAAGGAATTAAGCGCTCAGTCACTCGCACAAACTCGACATCCACCATTATCCAGCGCGGGTTGTCTGGCGAAGACTTGGCATCGTAGTAATCACTTTCTGGATCGAATTGAAAATGGTCTGGGTAGGCTTCTCTGGTTACTTTAGCGATCCCCGCTACGCCAACTTTCTTACATGATGAATGGTATATCATCACCAGATCTCCAAGCTTAACGTCATCGCGCATCATGTTTCGAGCCTGATAGTTGCGTACACCCTCCCAACAAGAGGTTTTTTGTACTCTCAGAGTCTGAATAGAGAAGGTGTCAGGTTCTGTTTTAAATAACCAATATGCCATAATAAATCCAATTAACGGTTGCTCCGAGGAAGATATAACATGAAGGTAATGAAAAACCCAGTGACATGGCTAGTCGCATTCGCTCTACAAGGCTGTGTCACAGCGCCAGATGCCCCCCAAAAGCCAGAACTACCACCAGCAACCTTGGATGAGCCACTGAGCATTCAACCGCAAACCTTCATCATGCGTGGTCAGGTTGTGGTTGGCCACGAAAGCCGAACCTTCACTCCTTGCGGTAGCCAACAACAATACTGGTTAGATTTAACGCCAGAACTCGCATTAGAAGCACAAGGGCTCTCAACGAGACCTTACCAAGCCTTATACGGCGAGCTGATTGGTCATCTAACCGTACCGAGCCAAACAGGTTATAACGCAGATTTCACGGCACGTTTCGTGGTTGATCAAGTGAATATCCTCACCGCAGAAAACCCTGATCGTTGTGACCAACCCCTGCGTTCAACACGTGTATTCGGCAATGAACCCTTCTGGTCAGCAAGCTTCGATAAAGACCAGATCAAATACACTAAGATGGGCGAACAGCCACAGATCCTCGATATTGAATCAAGCCGCACCACACCAAGCAATCGTGATTACCAATTAGAAGGTAAAGCAGCGCAAGGCAAACTCAACCTTACAAAAGAGAGTTGCAGCGACGGCATGAGCGATTCTATCTATGGATGGCATGCCAAGCTTAACCTCAATGACAGTAACTATAATGGCTGTGCAACGGTTTCTAACCAAGATCCAACATTGGACTGGAGCGGACTCTACTTCGCTAGCTCAACGCAGAACACTGGATTCTCTATCAACCTTGAGCTCAACGATGACCACAGCGCCATTACGACATACTCGTACAGCAATGGAGACCCTTCTATTGTTGAACAAGGCTTCTGGCAGCAACTGAACCAAAATCAGGTACAAGTGGTTATGACTCGCCACCAGCAACAGTATTTAATCTCCGAGCGCATCTTCACGCTCGATAGCGGCAAGCTGGTCGCTGAAAAAGAGAAAGTGGGCAACGTTGTCTACCCGATTGCCAATGGCGGTCTGGTGCTATTCGAAGCTAAGAATACACAAACGCAAGTCAACACCACCGCTAACGTTGATCTAACCGCAAAGCAGGTGAACTCCAGCGATCAACTTGATCAAAAAGTCGACCAAGCGATCCGCGAATACTTTAAGATCAATAACACCTCACCAGACAATACTAAGTACCGCTGGTTAACCTACGACTTAAATGGCGATGGTAAAGAAGAACTGTTTGCCCAGCTCGATTGGTGTGGCTCTGGTGGCTGTACACTGCTTATTTTTGAAAATCATCAAGATAACTGGCGCTTCAATAGCCGAGTGACACTGGTTAAGGGCGATATACGCTTAGGTAAATCGCAAAACCACGGCTGGCAAGATCTGATCTTCAATGTCAGCGGCGGCGGTGCAACACCAGCGAAGCACACATTGTCATATTCAGGTGTGAGCTACCCACTCAACCCAAGTGTCGCTCCAGTTGCAGATGATGCTGATATCAGCGACGTGGTTTTGTTTGCTGATGGTGTATCACCTGCACAAAGTGGAGTTAAGCTGTAAAGATGAGTAACCAACAAGCTTGCCATGGTTGTGGCTTCACTCACCAGTGCGTTTGTCATCTAATACCGACGGTTGAAAGCCAAACCGAACTTGTACTACTGACTCATGAGAATGAACTGTCGCGAGACACCAACACCGGAAAGTTGCTTCAGCAATCCCTTGAGCAGTGTCAGTCCTTGATATGGCAAAGGAAAACACCACCAGCTGAGCTAGTGGCACTGCTTGAAGATGAAACACGACAACCGTTTCTTTTATTCCCGAGTGATCAAAGTATCGAGTGTCAGCAAGCAGTGATGACCCAAGCCATGAGTCGAAAACCGCTATTCATTATCTTGGATGGCACATGGCAAGAAGCGAAGAAGATGCTTAACAAGAGCTCGTGGTTACAAGCCGTCCCACAAGTTCACCTCGACATTACTAGCGAATCCTCTTACACCTTGCGCCGCAATCAAGACAGTGGCCATCTGTGTACTTGCGAAGTGGGTATTGAGTTACTCAAATCTTTAGGTGAAAGCGAACCTGCCAAGCTCATTGATGACTACTACCAACAGTATCTAAAAGTATTCCACGCCGACAAATGTGGCCACGCTCTCAAATAGATCAAGCAGGAGTGCGAGAGGGCAATAAGCACATTTCAGGACGGGACAGATACTAAAAACAAAAAGGGTGAGCCATAAGCTCACCCTTTTTACATCGTACTTTCGTTATTGAACCAACCAGTGTTTCACGTGAAACGCACACTTAATTTACCCTATCAGAATAAGCGCTGAGGTTGACCGAAGTAGTAACCCTGCAGGTAATCGACGCCCATGTCTTCTGCAATACGACACACCTGTTCATTATGTACGAACTCCGCCACCGTCTTAGCATTCAGAATCTGACATAAGCTCACCAGCTGTTGGGCTATTTTGCGTTGCTTTTTATCCTTATCGATATTGCGAATTAAACTGCCATCAAGCTTTATCACTTGTGGTTCCAGTTTCAATATCTCATCAATGTTCGAATAGCCGGAACCAAAGTCATCGACAATAATATTCACACCAAGATCTCGGAAGTGATTACACACCTCGATCAAGCGACCGTAATCCTGAATTTGTTCCGTTTCTAACACCTCTAAGCCAATACGCTGTGGGTGACTGATTTTTTTGATGGCTTGCTCAAGGTGAAGAATGGTTTTCTCATTGCTAAAATCTTGTGGCGCCAAGTTAATTGAGAACGAATCGGTTCGCTGACTCATAAAATCGAAGGTGCGCGTTATCATCTGGCGACTTAAACGCGTATAGAGATGAGTTCCCTCAATGATTGGCAAGAACTTACCCGGCGCAATCAACTGACCATCCTCTTCAATTCGAACTAAGCACTCATAGCTTTCTACCTGATGGCTATGCGCCAATACAATAGGTTGAGAGCACGCAACAATATTTTGATTGAGCACTGCGCGGCTCACACACGACAGCCAGCCGAGTTGCTCTTGGCGATGCTTCTCCAATTGAATTAACGTCTTGGCACTCACCAGATGTTTATTCTGGCTCACCGCACTGCGTCGAGCTTCAATCGCTTTCAGTAACAAGTCATCAATCGAGGTCGCAGGAAAATCTCGACGACTCGCGACACCAGCACAAATTGAAACCGAAAGATAATCGATATCGGGTAGCCCCATCGGCTCAAAATTGACATGCTCGGTTTGGTCTGAAAATTCAGAGAAACGCTGATGAATGTGTTCTTGGCTAGCCCAACTATTAAACACCACCGCCCACTCACCAATACCAATACTGTAGAGCTGGCAACCCTCATCAAAAAACTGCCACAGCGCTTTCTGAAAGTAATCACTCAGATCATGCAGAAGTTTGTCACCTACTCGATAACCATACTTCTCATTGATTTGACCAAATGTGGTGACCTTCAAAGCCAGCAAATGACTGTCAGAGCTCATTTGTGACAGCTTCTCACGCAGTACACTTCTATTGGGTAGCCCAGTGCGACGATCAATTCGGTAGCTCGCCGTCAATGCGGTCGCTTGTTGCTGAATCTTACTCGCCATACTGTTGTTCATGTCATCAACATCAAGCAGTGCATTTCGAATCAATGAAAACAGAGGCGATATATTGGTCGCGGGTTGTGTCTCTAATGGCTGTACAGCCTTGCCTTCACCTTCTCTAAGCGCAAGATAAGTGAGGCTATGATGCAGGATTCGTTGTTGGCCACGCTCTTGATAGAGTTCTCCCATGCAGTACACACCATAGGTGTCTGCGAGCTTCTGGAAGACTTCTACTTCTTGGTTACCATCAATAAAATCGATACGAGAGGTGCAGTTGTAGATAAAAAACTGCTCCGGTTTATGAGAGGCAATCTGTTGAACACCGAGTCGGATCTGCTCCAAGGTCAGTGAAGGATGGTCGTAACAAAACCTGACCTCATCACCAATCTGAAAATGACCACTAAATTCTATCTCTCCACAATCTCTCACCTTGAGTGGCAAGTGAATGTTTTGTTCTTTCGGGTCACCGACCATCAAGGGGAAATTATGCAGTTGCTCGAAAGGTACTTCGAGGCCATCTGCAAGGTAGCGATTATAAAGATCGCGAACAGGCATACCATCCAATTCAGCCAACCGGTTATCTTGAGCACCAGTGACACGGAAGGTGCGGCCAATAGGGTTCCACTCGGTGTAATAACCCTTGGTGGTTGCGAGCTCAACGCTGTGCAACGCCAACATCACATAGGCGTTCTCATAGCAAATGCCATCTAGCATTACCCATCGCCCATTATCTGTGATGGTCGATGCACCTCCGCAGATCGGTAATGAATATCTCGATTGTTCAAACGCTGAAAATAAATCTCGGTTGTTTATCTGCAAACGATCGGCGAAACAGATGATACTTTGAGTATTGGTATTGCACTCAAGCTGCTGCCACATCGATTGACTATCTAATAGTGGTTGCTTGCTGTATTCGACAACGCCACAAGTATAAGAGGTCGCATCGAAGCGGGTAACAATAAGATAGAGACCTTGATGCAGGATGACGCCTTGGCTGATGTAGTGGTTTGCACTACAGCCAATCAGCATAGCATTAGGAAAAGTCGCTTGAATCACTTGGCAGGCAGCCAAAACCGAACCTTTCTCGAAAGAAGAAAACACCTGAATCAGTAGGTCTTCATGTTGATGAAAATCTATCTTTTGCAATTCACGCTGGGTTTGCTCTATATCTTGTATCAGGAGAGAGGTCGATTGCATATTCACATTAATCGTTACGTTAATGATTGGTTATTGTGCTTATTATAGATAAGGCTTGCACGGAATACTTACGATCGTCTTATAAATATTGTGACGTTAGTTAGACATCATTGATTCCACTTAAAACAGTCACCAATAGCGGCAGAACACTTTTTAAAGCAAGTCACAATAGGATACGGAAAGCTTTAACAACTAAAACAGTCGCTTAGGCTCACCAAAGTAATAACCTTGCAGATAATCGACACCCATTTGCTCTGCTATCTCACAAACCTGTTGGTTATGGACAAATTCAGCGACGGTTTGCGCATTAAACACCTGACATAAGCGAACCAACTGAGAGGCAATATTTCTTTGCTTTTGGTCTTTGTCGATGTTGCGAATCAGACTACCGTCGAGTTTGATAATCTGCGGCTCAAGCTTAATGATCTCATCAATATTGGAATAGCCAGACCCAAAGTCATCAACAATGATTCTCGCCCCGAGAGCACGGAAGTGATCACACACCTCAATCATGCGACCATAATCTTTAATCTGCTCAGACTCGAGAACCTCTAGGCCAAGTCGAGTGGGATCGTTCATAGCACTGATGGCGGTCTCGAGCACCTCAAGCGTCTTGTCGCTCAACAAATCTTGCGGGGATAGGTTGATAGAAAATGGGCTTTGCTTATCCGCCATATAACCTATGGTGTTCTTAATCATGTGTCGGCTGAGGCGAGTGTAAAGGTGCGTGTCGGCAATGATAGGTAAGAACTTACCTGGTGGCACAATGGTACCGTCTGACTCCATGATTCTGACCAAGCACTCTTGGCCAATCATTTCGTGAGTACCGGATGCCACAATTGGCTGGGAATAAGTGATGATGTTCTGATCTAAAATCGCACGACTTACACAGCTCAGCCAACCTAGTTGCTCTTTACGATCTTCTTCACTCACCTGAATGTCTTTAGCATTGGTGATGTGAGTGTTATTCCTGACCCCATAACGTCGAGCTTCGATCGCTTTCAATAAGATCTCATCACCGCTATCAGTTAGGAAATCGCAACGACTAGCGAAGCCGCCACACAGAGAAACTGACAGATAATCAATATCAGCCAAGCCATACGGCTCAAAATTGATGTGCTCAATATCGTCAGCAAACTCAACGAAACGTTGTTCTATCTTATCGCAGCCAACATTGGCGTTAAAAATGATCGCCCATTCGCCGACACCAATGCTGAACAGCTCTACTTTCACCTGAGATTCCTTAGCCACACTAAGGTGTAATCGCTCGACAAAATGATTAGATAAATCAAGTAACAACTGGTCACCCACTTGGTAACCATACTTCTCGTTAACTTGATGGAAATTAGTCAGCTTTAACGTCAGTAAGTGCTCACTGAAGAGAATCGTATTGAGGCGCTCTTTTAATACGATACGGTTGGGTAGCCCGGTGCGAGAATCAATGCGGTAACTTTCGGTTAAACGGCGCGCCTGTTGATGAAGTTTTTTCTCCATCTGCGTGTTCATACTGTCGAGATCAGCCACCGCATTTCTGACGAGATTAAGCAGTGGCGATACCGTTGAGTCACGCTGGAAATCTTCACAACGAAACTCATTAATCTCGTCCGACTCTCTCATCGCAATATAGGTGAGGCTGTGATGCAGTATCTCTTGGCGATCGTCGTTGCGGTATAGCTCGCCCATGCAGTATGCGCCGCACGCGTTTACTATCCCCTCAAATGGCTTGAGCTCAAGTTTACTGTCGATGAATTCAAGTCGAGAGACGCAGTTATAGATGATCACCGATTCCGGCTGATGCATGGCAAGCATCTCAGCGCCGTGACGCACTTTTTCTGCGGTCAAAGAAGGATGGTTATAACAAAACTGTGCCTCTTCGCCGACATGCCAAGGACTATCAAACTCGATACTGCCATCATCATTAATACGCAGCGGTGTCGATATGCCCTTCTTTCTGCCAAGCTCTCGATAAAGCGGAAAGCTCATCAACTGACTGAAAGGGAGATCTTTACCATCAGCAAGGTAATGTTTGAATACGTCGATAGCCGGCTTGTCGTTCAACGCGTATAAGCGATTTCCGACTGCATGTGTGACTCGTAGCTTCATCCCAATCGGGTTCCACTCAGAGTACGCGTCCGACCAAACCTTCAATCTGGGGTTAGTCAGAGCCACCGCCACGCAAGCGTGTTGGTAGGTCTGTTCGTTATGCATAACCCAACGCCCGTATTCATTCTCATGACACAAGCCACCAGCGACAGGCAATGTGTAGGGTAGGTTTTCAAAGGCGCTATAGATAGGATAGTCACGACCTTCAACCTGATCGCATAGGCTGATGACCGTTTTAGCATCTTTCGAGAGATCTAGTTGAGAAGCGAGCTCTTGGCTGTCTTGGTTTGGGTTGCCAGTAAAAGGCTGAACCGCGGAGGTTAAACGGGTTTCATTAAACTCACTGATAATGATTAAGGTACAACTACTCTCAAGACAATTGTCACAGATAACATGACGAGCACTCTGGCCAATTAGGGTGGCATTGCTTAGGCAATTGAGAGCAACACTCGCGATTCGACGAGCCACATCAGAAGATTGGGCAGAGAAAAGTTGAATAAGATATTGTTTGCTGTCACACCACTCTCGCTGATCAAATTGAGATTTAAATAGCTCCTCAGTATTTGCGAGAAATGTAAATGTTTGCATGCCAACCCTTGATCGAAATAGAGTGAAGTGAAGAACCCGCAACCACTGCTATGACTGAAATGAATCGATAAAAAGTAGTCGCCAATTATCCTAGCCTAAACAGGCATTTAATTGCGACTAATGTAACAATTCAATATCATAAATGCGACACAATAAGCTTACAGAAGTCTTTAAATTAGTCGCATAAGATCGCTAAGTTGCTCTATTTCAACATCAGGCAGCACACTCGCCTTCGAAGAGAGGTATAAATTGGAACCAATGTCATTAAACCAGCATGCTTGGAAGCCATTTTGCTTAGCTCCGTAAACATCCGTTCTAAGATGATCGCCGACATGAAGAATGTTGATGGCATCAACATCTAAGTATTGCTGCGCTTTATCAAACATATCTGGGTAGGGTTTTGCTCTACCGTTTGGGCCAGCTTTAAGAATTCGTTGAAAATACTGCCCTAAACCAATTTTATGTGGATCGACATTGCCATTGGTAATCGCAACCAAAGGAATGCGTTGGCTAAGTTCTGCCATCACTCGATGCGTTTCTTGAGGAACATCGACTTGATTACGCAACCACAAAGCATGTTCTATCCCCTCACGAGCCGCCTGTTCAGCTTGCTGCTGAGAATAGCCCAACTGCAGTAAGCCACTCTTAATCTGTGTTTCACGCCAAACGGTAACATCATGCTTTAAAGCTGGGTTTTCAGAGGCGACTTGCTGCTTAATGCCCTGCCACTCTTCAAGCGATAAAGAAGCCGACACTGGGTGCTTTTGGTAAAGCCACTGCGCCATCTCTTTTTCTACCTTCATGATCACAGGCCAGTTGTCATACAGGGTGTCATCCAAGTCAAAGGTCATGGCTTTGATGGGCTTCAACCCTCGATAAATTCGCATAGTAAAACCTTTAATCTAATCTTTATTCTTCTTACGTGCTCGAGGGTGAGCCTCATCGTACGCTTGAGCTAAGTGTTGGAAGTCCAAGTGAGTATAAATTTGGGTTGTCGAGATGTTTTCATGCCCCAACAACTCTTGGACAGCACGAAGATTCTGGCTCGATTCAAGCACGTGCGTTGCAAAGGAGTGACGCAGTTTATGCGGGCTAATATGACTCGCGACGGATTGCTTCTTACCCCACTCTTCCATGCGCTTTTGCACACTGCGATGAGAGATCCGGGTCCCTAACTTGGACACAAACAGGGCCTTTTCTCCCGGAGAAGCAAGATCACCGCGCACTTTGAGCCATTTATCGACCCACTCTTTAGCCAGTCCTGAAAACGGTGCTTTGCGTTCTTTGTCGCCCTTACCAATCACTCGGATTTCGCCTTGCCGGCCCAGCACATCTTTAAGATTGATGCCAACCAGTTCAGCGAGACGTAAACCTGCACCATACATCACCTCCATCATCGCTCGATCACGAATCGATAATGGGTCGTCTTCATTCACGTCAAGCAACTGTCCGACTTCATCGACATCGAGATTTTTAGGTAAAGGACGTTGTTTGCGAGGTGCAGAAACCCCTTTGGCTGGGTTTGCGGTCATTTCGCCACGTAACACAAGGAAATCAAAGAAGCTGCGTAATGAAGATAAGCGCGTCGCAATACTGCTCGCTTTCATTCCTTCACGCATGCCTTTACTGGCAAGTTGTCTTACCCACGCCGCGTCTACTTGGCCCCAATCTTTCAGTCCAAGTGTGACCAAATGAGCGGCCATAGTTTCAAGTTGTTGTTTGTAATTACGTTGGGTGTGTAGGCTGAGTCCCTTCTCGCTTCTGAGATATTCATAGAAGCGAGAAAGTGGCTTTTGAAGGCTGTTAGGAAGAGGTACTTTGGGCTCTAGGCTCATTATTTATCTGCCAAGGTAAGGTGTCCGCCAAATGAGACACAACAAGTGCTAAATGGCGTAAAAATAGCGTATCCATATGAGGTTGGAAATGTCCGCCATCTTCACTAGAAAAGGCAAGCAAACCCAATGGAGACTGCTTAGCAAGTGGTAGTACTACATAAGAGCCTAGCTCTGGAACGTGGAAATCACCAAACAAATCGTGTCTGTCGGCTTTTCTCAAGCGCCCTAGATAAGCATCTTTACCATTGAAATGGTTGAGCGAAAACTTCGAATAGCGCTCTTCACTCAGCTTATAAAAGCCAGGTTGCGAGAGAATTCGTACATGGGCCTTCAACCCTAAATCTAACGCTTTTTGTTCAACAGCCTTGATAACCTGCATAAAGTCACTGCATTTCAGCACGTGAGCTTGCAGATCCATAAATTCATAGAAGGTTTTATCGTTATTCGCTGCCAACGACATCAAGCCAGTGATTTCTTCCTCTAGCTCTTCGATTCGATGGCGTTGGCGTTTAAGCTGAACTTCCACCAGAGATACAGCGCCCTGCTCAACATTATTGATAGCAAGGCGATCAACCAAACCTTTCCTGTCTTGGAAAAAATCTGGGTTATCACGTAAATATTCCGCGACCACTTCTGCGGTGAGTGCGTCGGCTTCAACGTAAGACAAAACCTATCCTTTATTTTTATGAATCTATTGGTTATGAATGTTTATTAGCAAGAAAGTTGACCATCAAACACATGGGTTGCCGGGCCAGTCATAAACAGAGGTTTACCCGGACCTTGCCAACTAATCTGCAAATCACCACCAGGTAGACGAACTTTCACGTTCTCAGCCAGCAAACCTTGATTGATACCAACCGCAACCGCGCCACATGCACCGCTGCCACACGCCTGAGTTTCACCCGCACCGCGTTCATAAACACGCAAGCGAACCTCTTCACGGTTAATCACTTGCATAAAGCCAGCATTAACACGCTCAGGGAAGCGTTCATGTGATTCAAGAAGCGGACCTAAGGTCTCCACATCTGCAGTATCGACATCATCAACAACGGTAACCACGTGCGGGTTACCCATGCTTACGGCACCACAGAACAAGGTATGTACATCCGTTCTTAAGATATACGTCTTCTCAGGCTGCTTTGCCTTGAATGGGATTTTGCCAGGTTCAAACTCAGGAATGCCCATGTTGACAGTGATCTGGTCATTGTCTTCAATCTTGAGAACCATTTTACCTTTCTTGGTGCTCACGTTGATGCTGTACTTATTCGTTAAGCCTTTCATGCGAACGAATCGAGCAAAACAACGCGCACCATTACCACACTGCTCCACCTCACTGCCATCCGCATTGAATATGCGGTAATGGAAGTCGGTTTCTGGATCATAGGGAGCCTCAACCACAAGTAGCTGATCAAAGCCCACACCAGTGTGACGATCCGCCAAACGACGGATCAAATCTGGAGAAAAGAAAATATTTTGAGTAATGCAGTCCACGACCATGAAATCATTGCCCAAACCATGCATTTTAGAAAAGTGGAAGTGCATAACGCTTAAAATTACTCCGGAAGAATGTTTTCAAGTTCCCACAGACTCGTAAGCTCTTCACGCTGACGAACCAAATGAGTTTTATCGCCATCAACCATCACTTCAGCCGCACGCGAACGAGTGTTGTAGTTAGATGACATAGCAAAGCCATAAGCACCTGCAGAACGAACGGCCAGTAGGTCGCCCTCTTCAAGAACAAGGTCACGATCTTTACCTAGGAAGTCACCCGTCTCACAGATAGGGCCAACCAAGTCGTAAGTCACCGCTTCACCCTGACGTGGGCTCACTGGCACAATATCCTGCCAAGCTTGGTAAAGTGCCGGGCGCATCAGATCGTTCATTGCCGCATCGATGATGGCAAAGTTTTTATGCTCTGTTGGCTTCAGGAACTCAACTTTCGTTAATAATACACCAGCGTTCGCAGCAATCGCTCTTCCAGGCTCGAAAATCAACTCTAGATCAGAATGATTGTCTAGACGAGCCAACAAAGCCTTCGCGTAATCTGAAGGTTGTGGTGGTAATTCATCTCGGTAAACCACGCCCAAACCGCCACCAACATCAAGGTGCTTGATGTTGATATCATTGGCACGTAGTTGGTCGATCAGTGCAAGCAGACGATCAGTGGCATCGATAAAAGGTTCGATATCCGTTAGTTGGGAACCGATGTGGCAATCAATACCGTGGATAGACAAGTTATCGAGTGTTTTTGCAAACGCATAAACTGCAGGAGCACGGTCGAAGGCAATGCCGAACTTGTTATCACGCAGACCCGTAGAAATGTAAGGGTGAGTGTTCGCATCAACATCTGGGTTGATACGCAGTGAAATCGGCGCTTTAACACCAAGCTCACCAGCCACTTTATTCAGTCGCTCTAGTTCTGGCTCAGACTCTACGTTGAAACATTTTATGTTCAACTCAAGCGCACGCTTCATTTCAGCGGCTGTTTTGCCTACACCAGAAAACACAACTTTAGCCGGATCGCCACCCGCAGCAACCACACGCTCTAGCTCACCGCCAGAAACGATGTCGAAACCTGAGCCCATGCGAGCCAAAGTATTCAACACGCCAAGGTTCGAGTTAGCTTTAACGGCATAACACACTAAGTGTGGATGCTCACCAACCGATGAATCAAACGCATTCCAGTGGCGTTCTAATGTTGCACGAGAATATACGTACAACGGAGTACCATATTGCTCTGCTAGTTGTGAAAGTGCGACGTCCTCAGCCCAAAGCTGGCCATCTTCCTGATAGTTGAAGTAATCCAAAGTTCTTATCCCTTATAAATAACGATTTCTGCGTGTTTTCACTTATTCTGATTGTTCAGTTTGCTGTACTGCATCAGGATCGTACAACGGACCTGTTTGACCACAACCAGAAAGTCCAATAACGGACACTATAAACAGAGCGGTAATTAATTTTTTCATTTTGCATATCGTGATTATTGACTCAATGCCCCCTATAATCGCACCACACTCAAGAAAAGCAATAGGATAGAAAGGATGAACGATACGGAATTTCATCAACTGGTCGATATACAGATGCAAAACATCGAAGAAGCTATCGATGAATCAGAGGCAGATGTTGATTACGAAGTGACTGGTAACGTGATGACGCTGGAGTTTGAAAACCGCAGCCAAATTATCATCAACCGCCAAGAACCAATGCGTGAGATCTGGTTAGCATCTAAATCTGGTGGCTTTCACTTCAAGCTAATTGATGACAAATGGACATGTTCAAAGACGGGTATGGAACTGTTTGAGATGGTCAAAGAAGAATGCGAAAAACACGCAGATGAAGAGATCAATTGGGTCTAATTATTGGTAAAAAACAAAAAGGAGTGAATCAATCACTCCTTTCTTAATATCAATTATCGAGAATAAGCCTAGATGTTGACTATCTTTGAGCTCCGAGAAGCTAAAGTCGCATCATTACGGTAAGGCACCACGTAAGAGTGACCTTCTTCAGGATGCACAATTTGGTAGTACTGAGGTAGATTGAAATTAATCAACTTAGATGACACCTTCGACTCATCTTTTACTGAAGTGTAGAAAGAATTCACGCTCGCGATCATCTCATCTTTTTCACCGCTGTATTGGTGATACACCTCAACTTGATTCGACTCGTCCAATACATAAATATTGAAACCTTTGTCGGTATCCTCAAAGAAAAACTGAATTAAACCTTCACTCGCAAAACCATCAACCACTTCTGGTAACTGATACTCTTGCTCTTTATCGAGCATCAGTAAAGGTGAGCCCTTCAGCTTATTCGTCGAGATACTACGATAGAAATCGACCGAGTTTTCCAGCATCTGCACCGAAACGCCACGACGTTCAAAGAACAGGCCAAACATCTTGTTTGCCAGACGAATAGCCTTGAAGCGGCGGCGCTTCTCCGGCTCAATCGGTTTCAAACGTAAGTCGATACATTCAGCAAGCAGTTGATACACCATATTACGCATCACACCACGCAGGTTTTTGCTGTAACAAAACACATCGACCGATTCTGGTGGTAAAGCATCTTGGTGCATTTTACCAAGTACCGTCTTCAACGCGTCGAGCATTGCAGTATCACCTTGGAAATGAAGCGTACGTACTTCATGCCAAGAGTTACGATAAACCAGATCAACACTTCCGACTAAACTCTTACCCTCTTCACCAAAACTGAATATATCGGCGTTCTTAAGATCAACCTTCAACGCACGACCACTTAATTCAGAAGTTGGGTCACTTTCAAAGTTGATGAACATCGCCAGTTGGCTTATTTCACACGGGCTCGCCAGAGCTTGCATACTCGGGCGGCGCTTACGTAAAGAGAAGGTATTACGCAGGTCGCTCACCATTTGGTAAAACTTATCGATATCAATCTGAGCGTCACGTACCACAGAGTGCAAACGCGTCGACTCGGTAATCAAGCCATTAAAAAACGACCAAGCAACCAACTTACTCAAGTACTCATGGTGTTCCAGAGAAGGCTGACCAAGAATACGATGCGCTACCAGTGGCTGCTTATACAAGTACCAACCGGCTTTATTCGACTGACCCTGACGAACTTCGATGAAGCTCAAGTCTGGTTCATGCAGATCAGGAGAGATTTGTGGGTTCAGTAGTGTCACTTTACCCGGCAACACCTCAAACGCAGCGTAAAGCTTACGAGCCAAGATACTGATATCTTGTGGGCTGATTGCCGAAGTGATGTCGTTGCGACGCGCAAATTGAATCAGATTGCGGTAGCTCAGCATCAAGGCATCAAGTAATGCATGGTGTACCACTTTAACTTGCTCTACCTTCCAGTTACGGCGGTTATCGAGCTCAGCAATGGTTTCATGTCCCCAATTCCAAGACTTAGTCATCTCAGTTAAGGCTTCACGACGCCACGCAACAGAACCAATGCCCGCATCTCGTGACAACTTCTCGTGGGTCTTAAGGTAGAAACAGCGTCTCACCAAGTCCAATCGAGTGTGGTCGTTAATGCGTTCTAGATAGCGCGTTACCTTCTCGAGCATCAGATAGTAGCTATCCATGCCATACAGATCCGGTTCATCCGCGAAGAAGCGACGCTTGGTATCAATACTAAGCAGTTGGGTGTTTGGGTATTCCCATGAATAAGCTTCTAACAGGATCGCCTTCAAAACCGATTTATACGGTGAGTCGATACTCTTATAGAGCTGCCATAGGTTTGAACCAAAGTACTCTTCAGCAGGGATGCGGTTCAGCTTGCCGAAATCGATCCACTGCGAGCAATCAAGATAACCATCCTGACACAGCCCTTGGACATACTCGTCGTAACACTCTTCCATTTCTGGCGGAATTATTTGCCACAACAAACGCTGGCCAGCCAAACGAACGGCAGAGCGATAGAACTCATCAAGCAGTAATAAGTGCTGTGAAGAACCACAGTTATCACCGGTCATCTCTTCAGAATGGTTTGAGCGGAAACGCTGTTCATCCATCAAGAAGAAGTTAGCTTCAACCCCTAAGGTTTCAGCCCAGTCGGTAATCAACAGACATTTGTTGGTCAGACTGTCGCGAGATGCGCCATCCATATCCGGAGAAACACACACCCAGATATCGAGATCACTTGAAGTGCTTTGGCCAATAGAAGAAGTACTGCCCATGGTGTACAAGCCCAGGATTGCCGGTTCAGCAGCCTCGGTGAGTTTTCCACCCAGCGTTAATTCGGTATCAGAGACAAATTGCTTTTGGAATTCATTAGGCGTGAAGCTACGAATTCCAAAAGGAACTTGTTGGTCATAATAACCAGGCATCATGGGATGATTGAAGTGAAGTAGTGCAGGAATAAGGTTGAAAACTCGCTGGCCTTGGACATTCATCAACGCCAACGCACGATCAATGCGCTGCTGATTAAGGTTGTCTAATCGTTGAATCAAAGTCTGAGTGTAAGCCTGCAAGGTAAGTCCTTGGTTTGAGATTAAATGCACTTCTGTTTAGTTACTGAACGAAAGGAGCAACAAAACGTGATCAATTTAACACTTTTACCCTTAATGGTAAAGCAAAGGAACCTGTCATACTGGCCAATGCCTTGATGACAAAAAGTTAAACTCACGGCGCCGTAGTGTCCTCTTTATTACCTATTTCTAATAATAGCCCATGTTTCAAATGAGATACCAATCACACTATTTTGGTGAACTCATGAAAATCCCTCAGCTATCAAAGCATGGAATGATCAAACAGTAAGAATTTTCGCCTCACAATGGTAGGATTAGCCTATTACAGAACCTATATCGGAAACACCATGACAAATTCAGCACCAATCCGTATCGCGACCAGAAAAAGCCCTCTTGCCCTTTGGCAGGCATACTTTGTAAGGGATGCGCTGCAAGCCGCTCACCCTGGTTTAGAGGTTGAGTTGGTAACTATGGTGACCAAAGGTGACATCATCCTAGATACCCCGCTGGCTAAAGTGGGTGGTAAAGGGTTGTTCGTTAAAGAACTCGAAGTAGCCATGCTAGAAGGTCGTGCTGATCTAGCCGTTCACTCAATGAAAGATGTACCGGTCGACTTCCCTGAAGGTCTAGGTCTAGTAACTATCTGTGAACGTGAAGACCCTCGCGATGCTTTCGTTTCAAACACTTACAACAACATCGACGAGCTACCACAAGGTGCTGTCGTGGGTACATGTAGCCTGCGTCGTCAATGTCAGTTGCTAGAATACCGCCCAGATCTCATCATCAAAGAACTGCGCGGCAATGTTGGTACTCGTCTAGGCAAACTCGATGATGGTCAATACGATGCGATCGTACTGGCTGCTGCGGGTCTTAAACGTCTAGAGCTAGAAGAGCGTATTCGTAGCTTCATCGAACCAGAGCAATCTCTCCCTGCTGTTGGCCAAGGCGCTGTTGGTATTGAGTGTCGCCTTGATGACGAGCGTCTGATTAAACTCCTTGAACCACTGAATCATAAAGACACGGCTGATCGTGTACTGTGCGAACGTGCAATGAACCTTACCCTAGAAGGTGGTTGTCAGGTTCCTATCGGCAGCTATTCATTATTAGATGGCGATAATATCTGGCTACGTGCATTAGTAGGCGAACCAGATGGTTCTAAAATGGTTCGTGGTGAGATCTCTGGCCTTCGCAAAGATGCAGAAGCGCTTGGCGTTACTCTGGCAAATCAATTGCTGGATGATGGCGCGAGAGAAATCTTAACCAAGCTCTACGCTGACCAAGAATAACCATGACAGTGTTGGTGACACGTCCCGGCTCAGAGGGACAATCGCTTTGCCAACAACTAGCGGATGAAGGGATTCAAGCAATCCATCATCCGCTTATTCGTATCGTTGATAATCCACACTCATCGGATTTAAGCACCCAGCTTAATAACAGCGATATCATTATTGCAGTCAGTCACCACGCTGTGACCGCTGCCCAAAACATCCTTTCGAAAACTTCATCTATTTGGCCAACTTCGCCGCTTTATCTTGGCGTTGGTCAAAAAACTGCGCACGTTTTAAGCAAAGTTAGTAAACAAAAAGTAAACTATCCCCAAGTGAGTGATAGTGAACATCTTCTCAAACTTACTGAACTTAATGGCGTAGATAATAAATCCATTTTGATACTGCGTGGAAATGGTGGGCGTGAGCTCATTCGAGATTCTTTACTCAATCGAGGTGCACAAGTCTCTTATTGTGAGACCTACCGTAGAGAATATATTCCCATTAACGATCACAATATCTATCAAACATGGATAAACAAAAAAACGTCCAAAGTTGTCATCACTAGTCAGGAACAATTGGAGTATCTCTGCTCAATTACCCCTGATGAGTATTTGGCTTGGCTTTCAACGAGACAACTATTTGTCCCAAGCCAGCGCATAGTAGAACGAGCACAACAACTCGGTTTCTCGAACGTGACCAATACTCAAAGTGCTACGAACCAAATATTACTGGCTGCTCTCCGGCCCTAGCTAGAAACAGGAAATAAGCATGACAAGCAAAAAAAATAATGAGCATATTGAACCTGAAAAGAAACAAGACACTCAGCCAGTAGTTGTTGAAAACGAAAAAGCTGAATCTACAGAGACAAAACAGCCTGAAAAAAAACTTGATGCCTCTGCGTCAAATACGGTTCAAAGTGAACAGCCTCAAGCTGAGCATAAAGAGCAAATCGAGAAAGCAGAAAAGCAAGGTAAGCGCGGTGTCAAACTAGGCGCTATTGCGATCGCTATTTCTATTATTTTCAGTGGCGGTATCGCATTTCAAATGCAGCAAAAGAGCGCTGAGTACTCAACTCAAATCGCTGCTCTTCAAACACAACTGCAAAATACCCAATCTGCAGTAAATAAAGACCTGCAAACCATCAAGCAAGAGACTATCCAAGAAGCTTCTCACGCAGTGGAGAAAACTCAGGTCGTACAATCCCAGCAACAAAAGAGTATTCAAAGCCTGCAGTTAGCAGTAGCTGACGTTAAAGGCCGTCGACCAAATGACTGGTTGCTTGCTGAAGCCGATTACCTAGTAAAACTAGCAGGTCGTAAATTGTTCCTTGAGCATGATGCTGTTAGCGCAACCAAACTAATGGAAAGCGCCGATCAACGTATCGCCGCACTAAATGACCCAAGCTTAGTATCACTGCGCCAATCAATGACCAATGACATTACTAAGCTTCGTACTATCCCTCTTATCGACCGCGATGGCTTAGTTTTGCGCATCACGAGCCTACAACAGCAAGTCGATACGCTACCGCTTGCCAATGCAATTCTTCCAGAAGCTGCAGTTGCTGAGAAAAAAGCGGTATCGAAAGATATTAATGATTGGCAGAACAACCTGATGACGTCGATGAAAGACTTCTCAGAAAACTTCATCACCTTCCGTAGTCGTGATGGTGAAGTCATCCCTCTACTCTCTCCTGAACAACACTTCTACCTACGTGAGAATATTAAGGGCAAATTAGAGACCGCAATTCGCGCTGTCTACAAAGAGCAAGGTGATGTCTACAGTGCAGCACTTAATACCGCTAGTGAGTGGTCGAAAGCGTACCTAAACCAAGATAACAACTCAGTGATTGAATTTGAGAAGGCGATTAAACAGTTAAGTGAGCAGAATATCTCAGTGAAATACCCTGTAAAACTTGAGTCTCAGAATGAGTTGTCAGATGTTATACGCGAGCGCCTACGTCGTGAAGTGACCGTTATGACCACGGAGGAGAAATAATGATTCGCTGGATTTTTCTTTTTCTCGTTCTAGGTGCCGGATTAGTTGTCGGTACCCAGTTCTCAGGTCAACAAGGTTATGTCCTGATCTCGATAGCAAATAAGACCATTGAGATGAGTGTGACAACACTGGTTATATTTGTCATTGCTCTTCTAGCTGCTCTATTCGGCTTGGAGTACCTATTCAAAAAGCTTATGTACGCAAGCTCAACGACTTGGAACTGGTTCAGTGTTCGTAAACTAAAACGCTCTCGTCGTTATACCAATGAAGGCATCATCAAGCTTCTTGAAGGTGATTGGAAAGGCGCAGAGAGGAAAGTAACTCGTTGGGCTAATCATCACGACATGCCTCTGCTTTGTTATTTAGTCGCTTCTCAAGCTGCTCATGAACAAGGTAATACGAGTGAGCGTGATAAGTACATCGAACTTGCTAGCCAACAAGAGGACTCTCTACTAGCCGTTGAGCTAACTAAAGCAAAACAACAGATCAGTGAGTCGAACTACGAAGCCGCATTCGATACACTTTCGACCTTAAAAGGTACATATCCTAATAACACCGCTGTACTTGGCCTACTAAAAGCCACCTACATGCAGCTTAAACTCTGGCAACCATTACTAGAGTTAACGCCTAAGCTAGCTAAAAACAAGCTTCTTACGGCTGATGAGCAAGTTGAGTTAGAACAAAAAGCACAATGCGGCTTGCTTCACGATGTGGCACAGCAGCAAGGTAGCGAAGGTTTAATCAGCCATTGGAACAAGCTTTCAAGAAAGCAGAAACAAAGCTCTCACCTTGTTTCCTGCTTTGTGAAGCAACTGATCGCTCGTAAAGCTGACTCAGAAGCCTTCACAGTGATCAAAGAGAACATTGCGAAGAGTGGTTCAAATGAGCTCTACATGTTGCTTCCAGAACTTAACCTTGCCGATCACCACCCAGTAGTGGTGATGCTAGAGCGCGCCATCAGTAAAGATGGTGGCAATGCCGAAGCACACAGCGCATTGGCTCAGTTCTACCTAAGAGAACAGAAGTGGGCAGAAGCACAAGGCCACTTCGAGAAAGCACTAGCACTTCGCTCAAACGTATCAGATTACGGATACCTATCTGATGCACTAGAAAAGCAAAACTTAACGAAGGCAGCTCACGAAGTTTCTCGTAAGGCACTCGCTCTCGTTCAACCAGCTTAAACTGTTACAACTATCATGAAGCCGATGCCAAGCATCGGCTTTTTTGTATCTACTGCTTACCTTAGATAACTTCCTCAGTACTAATAAGCAAACACTAGAGATGGTAGTAAAAGTCTTCCATCCAAATCCCTTCTCCACACCCAACTTATTGCTGACCGAAGCACCGTCCATTTTTAATAAGACCTACCTAGCTCGGAACAATCCATAAGTCACACATCTTGATCATTGGATTTCAAATGCTATTAATGCTTTATAAGTACTGATTTTAAGTCATGAGGTTAAATCCTCATGAAATCACCCGCAAGGTTTCCTAAAAAACACTGAGGGATACTTTAGAGCTATCCGTATGTAGTTTTAGCCAATTATAAAACAAGCTGTTTAGAATCCATTTGAGCTGACTGACAACCTTTATATAGATTTTTCAAGGAATAACGATCAGATAGCTTAGTTTAAGATTGAAGAAGTGAATGTATAGCAGCGGAGTTTCAGACTCTAGACAAAATCAATGCTGAGACACAACAAAACTCCGAAGTTTAAAGCGCGGCTTAATCACTCAACAGAAGTAATTAAGAAGCCACAGCCACTTAGAGAACTCCTGCTAACTTATTAATTAATATCATCGCAAAGCCCGGCTATTGCTTAGCATAGCTTTCTAATCAATCGTCGATTCAACGATTACTAGCCAAAACAACCTTTTACGGAAGCCAAAGCCAAGAGTTAAAACACATACCCCAGAAACGACGAAAGCCTAGTCGTCAGACTAGGCTTTCTAATAAGTAGCGGAATGGACGGGGTTGCGGACTTCAGGCAACCCCTTTGTAGGGCTCATTAGGCCGAAGGGCAAAACACCTTTCTTGAGATGTAAAAAAGCCCTGCTATTTCTAGCAGGGCTTTTCTAATAAGTGGCGGAGTGGACGGGACTCGAACCCGCGACCCCCGGCGTGACAGGCCGGTATTCTAACCAACTGAACTACCACTCCGCAGTGGTCAACTCACTA
>Ga0310124_10000470_pt1 | contig 27619 bp, 64 predicted proteins | sample CB11b_AW_Bot5_MG_FD_203507 | JGI IMG/M metagenome (GOLD analysis project Ga0310124, IMG submission 203507) | Marine microbial communities from Western Arctic Ocean, Canada - CB11b_AW_Bot5 | ecosystem: Environmental > Aquatic > Marine > Oceanic | place: Canada: Western Arctic Ocean | collected...
CGCAGGACGTAATAGGCCCAAGGAAGATAAAAGGGATGTTCAATCATTTGAGTTTGATGAGGAAGATGGTCTATAACCCACTACATCTGGGATTTGATTAAAACAAATTTGGAGGTATTTATATGACTGTACGTAAAATGGATCGACCTTTAGAAACTATTTTTGACCTACTGACTATAGAACAGCGGGTAGCTTGTGTGACGGATAAAGATACCGTTCATACAGTTGGCTTTGTGGAACAATCTATTTCAGGCGAGTTTGCAACTAGACTTTGTGAAGACCAACAGGTCTTGACTTTGCATAGGGTTGCCCATTGGTTACGGGCAAATGCGAATATCTTTAAAGCTGATGATGCTCCCATCATAGCATGTAATTTAGATAGTCTAGCAGATGATTTAGATTATTTAGGGGATATGACTACTGACTTAAGAGGTAAGTAAATGCCCATTACACAACGAAAAGGGAAATGGTTTTGGGGTGGCCAAGGCCCATTTGATTCTAAAGCAAAGGCTCAAGAGGTGGCGCAAGCAGCGAATGCTGCTGGCTATCAAAAACTAGAGAAGATTGAAATGGGTGCACCGATGGATGGAACCAAACGTCAATTAACTGTCACTGAAATAGAACAACGTACTAAGAAATTGAACCCAGAGATTATTAAAGAAGATGGTGGGAGCGAGGGTGATGGCCTTAGTGGGACAGTTTTTACATCAACTAATGCAGGTATTTTTAACCCAACTTTTGGAGGGAAGAAGAAGAAAAAATCTGGTATTGAACGGTTGAATGATTTTGTAACGGACAACTCCCCAATGAAACTTTCTAAATTTAGTGCCACAGGTGCGCCAGGACATTTGGGGCCAGCTAGGATTGATTGGGCAAAACGTAAATTAGATTTGGAGGATGTTCAGCAACCGACAGAACGGGAAGGGGAACAAAATCAGGATACTGTAGCAAAAGATGCTAAAGATAAACAACATTCTATAGAACGTAATATAGATGATATTCAAGATGATGAAAAAGATAAAACATTGAGTTTAGCCGTATATGGTTTTGGGCCTATGGGAGGACAGGGTGACCCTCTTAATAGGGCCAATTCTAAAGATATACTAAGCCGTAATCCTAGGGATGATGAGGGTGAAGAAGAGGAAGAACATACTACTCCCGAAGAATCAAAGTTGCCAACCGTCAGGACTTATGGTAAGATGATGTATAAATCTGCTGTATTTGACGAACTGTTTAAAGGTATAATAGATGAACTCTAATTTTTGTCCCAAATGTAAAGGGTTTTTAATACTGGATGTAGACAATGATTTAGTTTGTTTGGGATGTGGCACAGTATTAGTATTAAGGAGGAAAACAAAATATGATACCAGAAGCAGCGAAGGACGAAATAGTAAAAAGGAAGCTATCAGGAGAGACCTGGACAGCAATAGCGAAGTGGGTAGAACAAGAATACGGAGAAGTAGTTCATCGGACAACGGTTCAACGGTGGTACGACAAGGAGGTGTGTTTAGAAAACATACATCCCGATGAGATTATTTTAGACTCTGTAGAAGATCGGGTTAGGCTAGATAAAAAGGTGGCTACGTATAAAGCGGAAACCTCTTTCTATAAAAAATTATATGAGAAGAGTGTGCGAAGTTATGCCCAAACAGACCTCTTGATAGATATTATTAAGGAATCTGTCCCAGGTTTTTCTAAGGTTGAGGTATATGCTAAGACAACCCCAACTTCTGGCAGTACTCCTCAAGCTATTGTAGCTCCTTTAACTGATACCCATATCGGAGAATTCATAGACAATAAACAAATGATCGGATTAAACTCATATGATTTTGATATCTTTAATAATAGATTGTATGGCTGGGCCACACAACTTATAACTTTAGTAGAACTTAGACGGAATGCAGTACCTATCCCAGAGTTAGTTGTACCTCTGTTAGGGGATATGATTAGTGGGGATATTCATGAGGAATTGTCCCATACGAATTTAACTAATTGTATGATGCAAATGATTAGAGGAGCAAATTTAATTGCTCAAGCATTGATGCTTATGGCCCCTTATTTTGAAAGTATTAGGGTTCCATGTGTAGTAGGTAATCATGGACGTATGACCCGTAAACCTCCCATGAAAGATAAGTATATGGATTGGGATTATCTAATGTATCAATGGATTGCAGCCCTTTGTCAGAAGCAATCTAATATTGAATTCCACATTCCCCGCAGTTTTTTGACAGTCTTCTCTGTGTGCAATCGAAATATTCTAGCAATGCATGGGGATGCCATATCAGGAGCGGGTAGTTTAGCTTCCATCACAAAAGTGTTAACTAATTTAAGGTCAGTTTTACACTTTAAGAAGGGACTAGAAAATGAATTGGGGGAGATTCCAGATAGTATTCCAGCTAATTTTGACTCTGTAATGATTGGGCATTTTCATAGAGTAGATGAATTAGATATTGGTACAGGTTCTGCCCATATTTGTGGGTGTATGAAAGGGGGAGATGAGTTTGCTATGAATAGGTTGCAAGCAGTTACGAAACCCCAACAGATAGTAACATATTGGCATCCGAAATATGGCTATATAGGAAAGGAAATCATTTATTTAAATAGATATGATAACATGAAATCGAAATTCAAGGATGAAATCCCCGAAATTTGGGCGCATAATGGGTATAATTAAAAGATATATCTTATAAGGAAGTGAACTATGCCAAAGTACTCTCAAGAAATACTAACCCGTCTAGGGTGGTCACAGTACTTCCTTAGGAATTTGGGGCGGGAGGCCAAAGCCTTGGCACAAGAGACTTGTCCTGTAAAGTCAGGAGAGTTACGTGACAGTATAGATGTAGTGATTTCGGGTACGATGGCAACCGTGACTGCAAGTGCTGACCATGCGACAGTGATAGAAGAGGGTAGGGAAGCAGTAGCGGGGGGGTCATACACAGGGAAATGGAAACGCCATAAAAGACGTACTAAGAACGGAACAACGACAGTTAGGGGGCATACTAAAACCTTTGAGAATAAAAAACCGGTAGAAATTACTGGGGCTACAAATCCAAGAACACAGGAATGGCGTACTCTTGGGCCTTCGGCAGCTAGAGAAGGTACACACTTTCTAGCAAATGCTGTAGATGCGGCAATTGAAAAAGTGATTAATAGGCTAGGGAGATGATAAGAGGAGGAATAATATGGTAGATATAAGTGGGGTGACTCCTGAACAAGAATTTATAGTGTCCCGTCATTCTAGGATGGTGGGTAAAGTCTTAGATTTAATTGAAGCCTCAATACCTGAAGGTACACAATGTGATAAATTTAAGAAATTAGTCCAAGTTCCTATGTATGATTTTAGAAATGAAATATTAAAATTAGTTTCTTTGGGCTTAGATGAAGATTCATTATAAATAAATTCTAATAAATGTTCCATTTTGGTAGAAAACATAGTATAATAAATCGTGTAACTATATAATAGTTACTGGTTTGAGAAGGTCGGAAGTGGCTTAGACCAACCTTCGTAGGATATCATATTATATATACTAGGAGGGTTATTATGGCAGATGATGTTATCAATCGGATAGAGAAACATATGGAAGGGAATACCCTGGCTCTTTCGGCGGTTGCTGAAGTCTTGCAGAAGATGGATGATCGCTTTGTGCGGGATGACGATGTTGCTTTTGCAAAGCAGGAAGTAGATGAACGGAGTGCTATGGTGAAAGCTATTGCTTCGGAAGTCTATGGTATGATGAAAGCTGACAACGGCATGGATGTAGATGGCTCAAAGGTACGGTCTGGTACTAAGATGAAGGGTAGGGGTGAAGATTCCGAATCTCCAATAAATCCTACCACTAAGATTGCAGACCAGCAAGCTACTATCCAAGCTGCTGACGACGAAGACGACGAAGAAGAGAATGGTAAGAAGAAGTTTAATTTTGATAAGAATCGGGATGACGAAGATGAGGATCTAGACAAAGAAGGGAATGGTGCAGCCGAATATCCTAAGGGAGAGGAAGAGGAAAAGAAGAGTGTATACAAGGGCAATGATAAAGATGAGGAAGATGAGGATCTAGAAGCTATGTCTAAAGAGTTGGATTCTTTGAGGAAGCAGATAGCTAATACTGAATCCAATATGCAGAAGGCAGTGCAAATAGAGTCGGAGCAACGGCTTCGGAAGATGGGATTTAGAGAGGAATTGGGTCTACAAGCCCCCCAAATGATTAGCCCACTGGGAGTTGATGGGACTACGCCAATCGTAAAGGGTAATAGCTCTGTTGATACGGTTGACCAGCTAGCGGGAATGTCTTACAAAGAACTGCGTAATCTCCAGGCCCAGATTGAGATGGGGGACACTGAGGGGGTACCACGGGAATTGCTGGGCGGTTAGGGTTAATACCCCTACCAACCATAGATTAAATTTTAAAATAAAGGAGTCACACTATGGCTAATCCAAGTCTATCAGAATATCTAGCACAGTCACAGCGTGGTCTGTATCAGTCTGTATTCGGCCCTGAATACTTAATGAAACAGTCTTATTTCACTGTGGACAGTGCTACTGGTATTTTTAATACAACTTATGGACGCAAGGTGTGGCAAGCTTTGAACAACCAGACTCGTTTCTTCAATGCTATCCCAAGGGTAGTTTGGGGTAATACGGCTGGTTGGCGTGTTCGTTCAGACAGAGGTTCTGGACGCTCTCGCCCCGTTACTGAAACGGGCAGTCTCCCAACCGTGGATGTCTCCAATATTGAGACTATATCGAGCTTGCCTCGTATAGTTTCCACGACCTTCGGTGCTTCCGTGAAGTCCGTCTTCACGGCCCAGTTGGAAGGTGGTATTGGGGATGTGCTGGCTATGGAGAATGAAAACTCTCAGCTTGATCATATCAAAGAAATTAATGAGGAGTTGCTAGCAGGTGGTGCATTTATTGTATCTGCTGGGTCAACAACTGCCTTCACCGTACCCGCTTCTATTGCCCACCACTTTAAGATTGGTGATGCAGTATCCATGAATGACGCTAACGCTGCATTCGACAGGACTTCTGGTTCTGTTGTATCTGCGGTCAATACCTCTACTGGTGTTGTGACTGTAGCTACGGGCACTGCTTTCGCAGATGGTGACCTCGCCACGATGTACAGTCGGGCAGGGTTCTCTTCTCTTGATGACATTGTAGCAGAAGATGCTATGGTTGTCGGTGGTGTGACCAATGGAGCTAACGTCCGGGCTTACGACCTAACCCAGGCTGGTCGGACTGCCGGTGCTTGGAATGCTGCTGCCAGTGTTCAGTTGAACAGTGGTACTGGACGGGCTTTGTCTCTCACTCATCTGGATACGGCTATCCAGAAGATTCGTGAAAACGGAGGGGAACCAAAGCTAATTCTTCTCGGCCACGATCAATATTTTAACCTTGAGCGTTTGTTGAATTCCAACCAGCGTTATATGGGTCAGGAAGAGTATCAGGTTGGTGTGGGTTCAGAACGAACCTTCCCTGGTACCCGAACTGGTTTGGTCTTAGCTACCTATCAGGGCATACCAATTCTCCCTGATGCGGATGTGCCTAAGTCGGTTGCCTCAAATGATACAGTCTTGGGTTCCAACATCTATGTGTTGGATACTGATTACCTAGAAATTGCAGTTGCTCAACCTACTCAGTATGTTGAGAACCGTGACTACTTCGCTGCCAATGCTTTGGTAGTGAGGGGTTTGCTCTACACAATGGGCGAAATGCGGTGCAAGAACATGTGGGTTCAGGCTAAGATTGGGGATTTGAACGCTTCCTAAATTTTACCTAGGGGGGAGGGATTGTTAAAGATTCCTCCTCCCTTATTTACATGGGGGGGAGATGAGAATAAACCGTCCTAAATATCCTACTTTAATCCGGTATGATGATAATGATAATCCTATAGATCACTATAGGAAATCCCGTCTTCCTAAATTTGGCACGAATAATCCTGTTATTGTATTAAGGAAATTGCCACATGAGTCAGATGAAAAATCGGATGAAACCATTGACTGATGAAGAGTTAGAGGTTAAAGTTGCAGTGTACATGGAAAGGTTGGATACTTATATAGAGACTTCCACAGAATTAAATCGTACCCTAGTTGCTGGAATAGAACGGGTTAACGATGAATTAGATGAATTAAAACATTGGCGCACCCAATTTTACGGTGCTAAAACTTTGCTTATGATGTTGCTGGCTATGTTTGCCCATGCGGGAGTTGTTCTAGCTGCGGTAGTTGGCATATTAAATTGGTATTCTAAATCCCTAAACTAATATTAGGAGTCTTGCATGAGTAATGAACGACATAATAATGCACGGGAATGGGAGATAGATTCATCTACTCGTCAATCCGTTCATCCATACACAAAATATTCACCATTTAGATCAGCAACTTCTACTACGGCAGCTAATTTATTGGCTATTGATAGGGGAGAAATCGCAGTAAATTGGGTAACCAACCCTCGATTAGAAGTTGATGTTACTGGGTATACTGCTACTGGTTCAGCTATCTCTAGAGATACAGGTCAAGCTGCAACAGGAGCTGCCTCTCTCCTCACCAATCCAGCAAACTCTGCTGCGGGGGAGGGTTTTTATTGGGGGTCTCCTAACATTGGGTTTAACATTAACCCCCAACATATAACTGCCCAATGTGAAGTTCGTGGGGCATCTGCATCGGGCAGTGTGAAGATTCAGATTACCGATACGGATGGTGTCGAACTAGCCACTTCCGCAGATACTAACCTAACTACTAGCTTTGCTCAGCTTACAGCATCGTATACAGTAGCAGGTAGTACCGCAGGAGCCACATATAGAATATATGTAGTGAGTGCAGCAAACCATAACATTGACTGGTATACTGATAAGATAATGTTTGAAGTACGTGAAGATACTAATGTTGTATCTACATATGTAGACGGGGCTTTGGGTTTGAATTATGAATGGTCGGGAACGGCAGATGCTTCTACTTCTAGGAAACGCCCTGCCATGTCTGTTATTCGTGGGATTCAAATTAAGAATGAGTCCAGTACGTCAGCTGAAATAGTTTATGTAGCTTTTGATGTAACTGCTTCATCTAGTACGGGAATACCTGTATTGGCAGGGGCAACATATGAATCTAATTTTCCCGTAGACTTTAGGGATAATGTCTCAGTAATATCTGCGTCTGGAACCCCTACGGTTAGCGGAGTTATTTGGGGAGTCCATAGTTAATGACAACCACTACTATAAAGACTGAAGTGGGGAATATTCCTAGTCCCTCTAACTGGGCGGCTAATAATGAGATGTATCAGACAGTTGGTATTGATGCAACTATTCTTCCCATTGAAAAACAGGATGGGGGTAAAGTAAGCTTAGAAGATATTTCTAGTGCCCTTGATGAATATAAACGATTATTTAAAGCGGGAATAGCATCTAAGGCAGAGTTGATAACTTTATCTAGAGCTTATCCTGATGATACCACCTATTCTAAAGCTGCGTCCAAGTTAAGTGAGGGCGATGCAATGGTCTTAGGTGGGCCAGCTTCGGTGGAATTAATTGATAGGGAAGGACACTTAATCACAACTGAGGCTTTGACTAAAGCTTTTGATAACTACATGGCTAACTTTCGTACTAGGAATACAATGGTATTGCATTCTGATGTTCAAGTTGGGTGGGCTTTACCCGCTTACATTTCTAAAGGTGGGCAGATATTTAAATCTGGTGTGGGTACGAATGGACTGTTCTTCATTACGGAATTGCGGGACGATACAAAAATTGCACAGCGGGTTATGGATCAAGTTAATGAAGGCAAGCTAAAGAGTTATTCTATTGCGGGAAGTGCTACCAAAACTCAAAATATGCAGAAAGGTTTACAACCCTATATGCAAGTAGACGAAATGGAACTTGCAGAAGTTACAGTTTGTGAAAAGGGTGTAAATCAAAATGCTGTGTTTGATATCCTTAAGGCTGAAGGGGCCGTGAGTACGTGTATTGATGGTAGTTGTCTTATAGAAAAACAGGAATGTAATGGTAGCTGTCTGTTATTTAAGGCAGAAGGTCAAGTTACTCAAGTGGATTCGGGGTATAGAATTGCTACTGATGTTGAAAAACAAAATGGAATCATGTGTGGGACATGTAAATTCTTTAATAAAGAAGAACAAACTTGTGATATAGTAGAGGGAATGATTGCAGATGATATGTATTGCAAACTTTTTTCTCCTACGGATGCCTCACCAATTCTTGATGAAGGAAGGGAGTTAACTATGTTAATGGAAAAAGCGGATGGGTCAATTAATTTTACAGGATCTTTCTTGGAATGGATGGAGAAACAAGAACCTGTCCCAAAGAAGTTAGCTGCTACTATGTCCACCCTTTTAAATACTGGTGGAAGACAGGCAGAACATCATCAATTACTACGAGAGTATGGCTTTCCTTCGGAACAGCCACAAGAAGCTATGCGATATACCCCAGTAATTGAAACGGAAACAGATGCTTTTGGAATCCCTATACACATGAAACCCCCTTGGGTTGTCAATGAAGCTGGGTCACATCTAGGTCAGAAGTTAGATGCCGATGCCCCAACATATGATGCTTCAGTAGCTGGGAAGGCCCACAAAGATTTTAAAACTAATCTCCATCCCTGGTATTCTAATCCCATCCCGGTTGAATTCCCTATCTGTAAATCCTTTTCCACCTGGTTTGATAATAATAAGTCTTATCTATAATTACGATATGTAATATTTATCTGTTTTTCTGCTTGACTTTCTTCTTAATTGATGTATAATTAAATGAAGCCCCCAAGAAATGGGGGAGATTGAGGAGGTAGAAAACGGATACATGTTAGAATTTATTTTTACGGGTGCCACAATTCTAGGGTTTATATTTATTGGGTTAGCATACTTTAAGCATAAGGCTGGCGGTATGTCTGTAGAGGAATATGAATATCGTAGAACGAATAAAACAAGCTCCAGTTATCTACACGATCCCCACAATTGGCGTCATATGTAGACATATATGTCATTAAATTTTCGCCCCCAAATATTTTTAAGTATCATTATCTTAGGGGGGATAGCTGTGCTATCATTAGATTATGATCGGATTGAAATAACTACTGGGTGTGTTACTTTATTGGGGGCGTTGGGAATGAAAATTTTGGAGAAGGAGTGAGAAAATGGCAGAGTGCTTTTGTGATATTAATGCGTATGCATTAAAGGGTTTGTGTGAATGCGAAGAGACTTGTACATGTGACTGTGAGGTATGTCAGTGTGCTATCATTGATTTATGGTCAGTAGATTTAGTGTCAGCTTGCCCGTGTGGTGGTAATTGTAGTTGTGAAAAGGCTCTTGATGAAGTTCAATAGAATCTTACTTATTAAAGGGCTGTCCGCAGGAATGGAACTCCTTAGTTTCTTTGTAAAAAAAGATGTATCTAAACATACTATACCTATTATAGCTGTGGTGGATGCGGGAAAAAATGCGGGAATAACTGTCTTAGCAACTATAGACGCCTTTAAAGATCGTAAGTTAAGTCCTGAAGAAGCCTTAGAATTATCTGAACATTTAACAGTTAATAAAAGAACTTTAGATAACGCCTTAACCTATCTTATTAGAGATCTTAGAGACTACGCCATTGACCAAACAAAGGGGGGCTAATATAGATGCTTGAAAGATTTACCCATCTTATCATTAGGTTAAAAGAAATCCTTCTTAGGACAGATGAAGCCTCAGCTGGGAATGCGGCAGAGATAACATCTTTAACTGCTGAAGTCTTTACCTTACGGAAAGACCAAGCTGATACCTTGAAAGCCCTAGATGAATTAGAAGGGGTTATTAAAAAATGGGAATCGTAGTCAATAGAGTAAAAGATTTAATCAATACCTTAACTCCACCTAAATTGGCAGAAGAGTATACTGAACTAAGTAGCAATGAGGTATTCAATGCATTACTTAGTAAACAGATAATTAATGTAGGGATGGTACGAAAGACCTTAGACGCTAAGTATTGGGCATGTGGTAGGTTGGATTTTCATGCCATTGTTACTTGGGATTGGACAGACGAAAAAAAGTATATAGCAGAAAAATATGACTGTGATAATTTTGCCTTTTCCTTTAAGGCTAGGATGGATAGAAAATTTCATTTGAATAATGTGGGTTTGGTCATTGACTATTCAGGTGGACACGCTTATAATTGTGTTGTATTTGCCGATGGAACGGCAGAGTTGTTTGAGCCACAAACAGATAAGTTTGTAACTAGTAAGATAGGGTCAGGCAAATATATTTGTAAGGATGGTTTAATAATACTGTAATGGCTAATATACATGAAGACCACTATATAGAATTGTTGGAAGCAGTTAAGCCCTTTTTCCCTAATGACCCCATTAAAGCTCACGCTGTAGTTACTGAAAAAATTGGCCCTATATTTAATGATGTATTATTACAGTTAATCTGGAAACAGTTAGAATTAGAGAGCGGGTCAGCCTGGATAACAACTGTGCCTTATGAAGTTTTCTTACAACGGTTTAATATGAATTAAGAACTCTCTCGTAATCCAAGGGAGTAAGGGGGTGATCCATTCTCACCTAAGGGGGGCATCTGAAAATGATGCCCCCCACCACTTGACAGGCCGTTTTCAATGTGAGATGATTGAAGAAATAAATTTGGAGAGGTGAACATGGAAGTAGACAACCCAGAAAAAGCTCTGTGGATATTTATAGTTTTTGGAATACTAGCAACTATTGTAATATGACTATGAATGATGATGACCACATATTGCCTGAATGGATTGCATTAGGTACTGAATTGCTGGATGGGTCAATGGTGACCGCTGCCTATGAAGAAGGTATGCGGTTACTCCAGACCCCTGGAGTAGACCCTGCTTTGTATATGCTCTTTTGTTCTTTGCCCCAAGGGTTTGAGTGTGCTACTAATAGACATCCTACAGGTGTATGGTCAGTTACAGAGATAAGAAGTCTAATGCAATGTGCCTTTATGTTAGGTTCCTATGTAAAAAAGTCAATTGAGGATGTGGAAAAGTTATGGTAATGTCGTATTTAGTTACGTCTAACGCAGAATACCACGGAAGAATTAATGATGTTGAGGAGAAGATTAATAAAATGGTGGAGAAATTAGAGCTTTTAGAGTATAATATTAATATACTCTCTACCGCTTTGAACAAAGAATTTGATAATATTTCTGATATGGTGAGATCTTTGAAATAGTTTAGGAGGGATAAGTATGGGTTTATCACAAATAGAAATTCACGAAAAAGTTTTATACCCAGTTACTAAAGTACTGGCAGGAAATTCGGGGGGAAGCGGCGTCTTGGTGTACAGTAAAGAAGACCCCACTAATCCAGGTAATTATATTAATATTGCCCTTACTTGTCAGCATGTGATTGATGGTGCAATCAAGGTTGCTGAACAATGGGATGCAGTCTTAAAGAAAGATGTAAAAACTGATGTCTTAGAAGAAGTCCGTATTGAAGTTTTTGATTATGATAAAAGCAAAGTAGTATCCGCTAACTCCACTTCGGCACAAATCATTGCTTATGACAAACACCATGACCTAGCCGCTGTTAAATTAAATAACACTAGACCTATGGCATATGTAGCCAGTATTATTCCTAAAGAGGAAATAGCAGACCTACAAGTAGCTGATTCTATTTGGGTTAGTGGGTGCTCCCTCTTACATGATCCCTTCCCCAGTCCAGGGAATCTTACTTATCTACGAGAAATCATAGACCAAAAAGCATACCTGATGCAAAATGCCCCTAGTATATTTGGTAATAGTGGTGGGGGTTTATTCCATGATACGTCTGGCCATTTGTTAGGACTTACCAGTAGGATTACATCTACGCAATTAGGCTTTGGGATTGATATTATGACATGGATGGGGTTCAGTACTCACCCAGATAGACTCTATGAATTCTTTGAACACCAAGAACTACAATTCTTGTACGATGATACCGATACTTATTATGAAGGGAAAGCTCGTAGAGAAAGTCGTAGGCATGAAGCTTTACGAAATCTCCTATTTGAATCTACGGGAGAAAAACTATAGTGGAGATAGACATATTTTTTGGGGAACTTGTTAGCAGGGGTTGACATGTTGGTGAAATTTGGTTATTGTATTATTTGTGACAACGGGCCAGATAAAGAAAATAGACATTGGGTGGAAGATTTGATCAAAGTAAACATGCTCGTTACCCCTAGTATAAAAAATTGTACTAATTGTAAGACTGAGGTTCCAAACAAAAATTTATTGTGGCTAGAAGTTGAAGTTATTTGATTAGGGTAGTGATATGAATAAATGGGAACATAGAGAAAACAAATTAGAGAAAAAAAAGAAGAAGACTTTTCCTTTTTTAAAAGATGCTGTCCCTACAGACAAATCTAAACGGAAGGAGATTGAACAAGCTAGAAGGGATAAAGAAGCTATTTGGGATAACCTGGATTCAGAGGGGGATGAATGAATATAAACAGTGATTCCTTTGAGTGCGAACACGAAGAAGGTGAAGAAGAAGAGCTTAAAGTCTTACATCTAACTAGAGATGAAGTGTTATACATAGATGATAGACTAACTATGATGATTGAAAGAGAGGGGAGGTCAGAAAGTTTTACAACCGTGACTCCTCTGTTAGCTATGCCTGGACTACCCTCTCCCGTAGATTTTTTAGATAAGGTAGGGATGGCAGTTTTAGAAGCTACTGAAGAAGATTATAAAAGTGGTACTCTGTTGGCACTTTCAGTAACAGCTACGGATTTATATATGTTACGGGAACTTGCGAAAAGTGCCCTTAAACTAAATGGAAAGTTTGCGGGACTCTCTTTAAAGAGAAAGATCTACAAGCTATTATATGAAGAAGAATATAAAACAGACCGCATTTTTAAAAGGTTGGTAGCAGAGGTTAATTTAGAAAGTGCACCATCTAAATTAGATTGGAGTGGGGAGTCAGGGTAGCCTAGCTTAATATCAATCCCACCCTTTAATATTAAGGTTGAACTGGGTTGCTCTGGCTTCTCCCTAAATGGGTTCCTCTTTGGGAACCCATTAACTTTTAGGGAGGAAGTATGTTAGAACTTATGGTAGCGGGTTTATTATTAATAATCTCTATATCTTTAGTTATCATTAATTGGAAGATCTATCTAGTTACAGTAGATATGTTGGCAGTCACAATAAACATTCATACAAAAACCCTTGATTTATTCAAGTATACAAAGAAAACTTATGAAGTGTTGGGGGGCGACGATGGGGTTGACAAAAATTTCGGCGGATGATATGCTCATTTCAAACACAAAAATTTCTGAACGGGGGTAACTTATGGGAGTATATGCAGTTAGTTCACAATATATTTGTTCAGGGGAACCATATGAAATCAAGGCTACAGTAGTAGCTCAGAATCAGGTTAGTGCTCAGCCTCAGTTAGATTGGTTGGTACAACATGCATCTTGTATGTGTAAAGATTGTATCATTAAGTATGCAATAGATTACCATATTAATCTAACATTACCTAGTGGAATGCCTCCCTATAATATGTGTATAAAGAAATAATATGGAGACTCTAAAGGATGTAAGAATAGCCTTGAACCAAAAGGAAGAAGATAAGAAAATAGACCAAAATAGATTAAGGGCAAACATACATAAGTTTTTAGAGTGTACAGAAGACCAGACGTTTGAAATCATTGACATATTGCTTGCTGATATTAAGTTATTTGATCAGAAGCAAAGAGACTATGGTAAACTAAACATTGCTAAATTTGGTCAGGTAGGTGTTCTAGTTAGAGTAAGCGATAAGGTGGAGAGGTTGACAAACCTAATTCAATCTGCTAGAGTGCCTAACAACGAGTCTGTTGAGGATTCTTGGCAGGACTTATCAATCTATGGAGCTATCGCAAGAGTCATAAATAAAGGCTCTTGGTAGTTACTCCGCAAAAGTAACCTAATTTTAGGAGGAACAATTTGAAGACTAAGGAAATGAAAAGTAAAAACGATACAAATAGTCAAGTATATTTGGCAAAGGCAAGGCAAGCAGCGTACAAGTTGGCCCAACAGAAAGGGTTCATTACTTCTGACGATGTTGTTAATGTGGTCGGGATGCCTCAGTCCCCGTCTTTAGTTGGCTCTATCTTCAAGGGGAATGGATTTGTTAGGGTTGGTTACACGCCCTCTACTCGGAACTCTACTCACGGTAGGGAAATTGGGGTATGGCGTTTAAAGTCTAAGCTTCTCGGTTAAGTTTAGCTTCCTGTAAACCGTTCCCCAGTTTTGCGGAGGCTAGGGAACGGTTTATTATTATGTTAAGGGGTAGGATGAAGTACAACTTTATAATTCAGGAACTAGGTATATATGAAGCAGTTGAGTTTATTCAAGCTAGGCATTATTCTAAAGTAATGCCAAGGTTGACAAAGCATTACTTGGGAATTTATAATGACGAAGAGTTGGCTGGAGTCCTTACACTAGGATGGGGAACACAACCATACAATACCATCCATAAATTATTCCCTACTTTAGCTAGTAAGGATTATTATGAGATAGGGAAGATGTGTATGGATGATTCATACCCCAGGAATTCTGAAACCCAGATGTTATCTCAAGTCTGTAAATGGATAAAGTACAATCTACCAGAGAAACAGTTCTTGTATACATGGGCTGATGGAATCGTGGGAAAGGTTGGATATGTGTACCAAGCCTTTAACTTCTTATATGGTGGATACATATGGACTGATATTTATATTGGGGCAGATGGAGAGAAGATACATCCTAGGTCAACTAGAACATTACTTAGAGAGAACGAGGAATGGGAAGGGAAAGAAAAGTTATTCTGGTTGACCCATGCCTTTACAGAGTACAAGGGAATACAAAGAATAAAGGGGAAACAGTTTAGGTATATATTACCGCTAACTAAAGGGGCAAAAAAGTTACTACATGAATCTACTGTTACATGGAATAAAGCCTACCCAAAGGAAGACTCCCTCAAGTGGAGGATACGAACAGGGATTAGACAGTACAAAGATCTTACGGGTATACCATCATTTAATTTGGAGGTTGTTAATATTAACAAACAGAATGTAGAGTCACATAGTGGAGGTAGTGTATAATGAATACTGATGAGGGAATACAATTACATTTATTTGAGATGGATAAATCTTTAGACACTGTAGATGAGACGTTAATTATTTTCAGTGCAGAGATTAAATCTCATCTGGAATATGTTTCCATGCCCTTGCTTGGGAATACAGATGTTAAATATTATATATCAGCATTGGGTGGGTATGGGGGAATAAGGAATCCCAAATGGTTAGTAGTTAGTAAACATGGGAAGGACATTTCAGACCCACTAATCTTTCCTTCCATGTCTGAAGCTATGATACATATCGAAAATCTTACGGGTAAAACCCTTAAGTTTAGGGCAGACCCACCAAAAGTTTCTGACCCGAATGTGTGGGGTTGACAAAAATTTTTTGCTGATATAAACTGACAGAAGTCGGGCCACGACAAATCAAGGAGAGGTGTCTAGATGGAGATTCAGAATAGCGTAGAGGATTTGATTTCTACCCTGCAAGATGCAGTAAATGATGGAAGGACTTATATAGATAAGCTTCAAGAAAGGATGGATGAAATAGAAAGTGTGAAGGATGATTTGGAGACTTATGTTGGTACAACCGAAGATGTTCTAGCAGCCCTAGAGGGTATGGGTGGGGTAGATTTAGAGAGTGCTTTAGAGAATGCTACTAACCTAGTGGACTAGGAAGAAGAAGGGGATAGTAACTATGGAAGTGGAAGTATACAGAAATCTACATAAGAATTGTTGGTCTGTACGAAACCATAAAACTGGTAGGGTTATAGCTCATGTCAATACTATCCATTTGGAAAATACTATATTAGTAGTTAGACCAGCCGGGCAAGAAAAGGTATTGAGAGAGAATCGTAAAAATGTCCATGCCTTTATAAAGGGTACTCCCTCTACATGCAATCAGGTACACTTAGCTCAAGTATCTTATAATCCATATAGATATACTTCATTTGTAATACAGCATACAGAAGAACGTATTACTAATGCCAAGCATATCTATTTTAACAATCAAGGGAAAGTCTTTATGGGAGAAGGGTAGTGCCAAAACAAAAGAAGATTCACGATAAAGAACAGACCTTAAATATTTGTACATGTGGTATTGAGGCCCAAGACGATACATTTATTTGGGCTAACCTTGGTGGATATTTAGTATTGTTATGCTGGGACTGTTCAGCGATATTACACAAGAAAACTATTGAGGAAGGTAAAGAATATTATGGTTAATCTAACCCTATTAACGTCACAAGAATATGTAGAGAAGCTAGGATTAGCTTGCCCAAACTGCCAGAGCACTCAAGGAGTAGATGGGATAAGTGGTGTGCAAACAGATGATGGTATAGCGTGGCAAGAAATAGAATGTACCCTATGTTCAGCTTGTTGGTTAGACAACTACACTCTAGTAGGCTATTCAGAATTAGAAGTGATGGGAGTATAAATGAGTGCTGTAGAATCAAAAGACAATATTGTTGACGAACTAGTTGAACACATAGTAGATGGTATGGATATGAATACCTTAGTAGCATTTGTTAAAGATAACCTAATAGAATATTATATGTCTGATGCTGGTGCAGAAGATTTTGAAATTAACTACCAAGAAATGAAACACCTCATGGGGGATGAATAGGTGGAAGAACAAGAAAAACAAATATGTCCTTATTGTGAGATGGAGATTATCTATAATAGCCCCGACGATTTTGACCCCGTATCGGTTGATGAAGAGGATAACTATTACCACGATGATTGCTTCTTTGATAAGTTTGGTTATGCTTGCGGAGAAGAAGGGGGTGAAGAATAGGTGGATAAGCAAGATATGCTAGATACAATAGATAGTTTAATAGTATCTGTAGTATCAGCTATGGATGAAGAAGTAGAGGATTTGGTGGGGTGGGAGTTAAGTACAATGGACTATGCGTCTTTACAGGATTTCTTTTATGAAGAGAAAAGAATGTTTTACTTAGAGCATCCAGATGCTTTTGAGGATATGAAAATATATATGCAAGAGTGTATTGACCCATCAGTAGTTTTCTATCACGATGTAGAAAAGAAGGGGAATGAATAAATGGATAGTCTAACTCCAGCAGAGCTGCTAGCCATTGAAGAAGGTATTTGTATTCTATGTGGCTATGATGATGTAGAGTGCCTTGAAGATTGTACAGTTCATAAGTGTATAGGTTGTGGAATGGAACAAAAAGAAGAATACAAACCAAAACCATATCCTTATACACATCCTATCAGAACCATATACGGTGGGGTAAAGAATAACTGATTGCTAATACTGGGGTGGCGAAATGGTAAACGCATTGGACTTAAAATCCAACACCCTTAAGGGTTTGTGGGTTCGATTCCCACCCCCAGTACCATCTATAAAAGGAGTGGGAAATGAATAATATAGAAAAGATAATGAATACTATTAAGTGGGTAAACGATACTTTTGTTCCTTGGGGATTAAAACCTATAGAGGATTTACCAGAAGCTGTGCCAGGACAAGGGGATTCATGTGTTATTGCCAAGGTATTAAGGGACGGTTTCCCTGCCTTAGAAAGTGTTCATGTAAGCACTAAATCAATTACCTTTACGGTTCCCTACTGGAAGGGAACTACATACCTACCCCAGTCCAGTATTCCAAAAATGGATATCCTATGGATAGGAGACTCCCAGTTTCCGGTTGATGATGAGCTTGATATGCCAGAAGAAGTACAGATGTTTATAAATGAATTTGACCACGGACTTTTTCCAGAGTTAATTGATACGGAATTAACTGTTGCTAAGGTAGGGGAACAAGAAGCCCATGATGCCTACAGAATTGGATGTGACCATACCAAAGACTGCAACCTCTGTCCTCCTGAAGATTTTGCTGTAACGTCAGATACTGTATGAATAATCCTGAAAGTAGGAAGCCTAAATGGGAAGTAGGATATGTAGAACCAGTTATCTTACCGGACGATACTTATGGGGAATGTGGTAGACCTTCATGCCATAATGTAGGGGAATTGGGAAATGGTATATGCCAACAATGTTGGGATAGAGGGGTAAGTAGAATAGGTAGAAAACATTTAGACCTACCTAATCTATAGGATATTCTTATAAGGGGGAGTTGACAAAATTTCAAACGGCGAGTAAAATGTGGACAGGTTCAAAAATTTATTCAAGGAGCAGACTAATGCCAGCCAGTATATTTGGAGACCGATTCTTAGGTAGAGAACCAGCATGGCACAGACTTGGTACGGTAATGGATACCACTAACCTAACGGCTACGGAAGCTATGGAGATAGCTGATATTGGATTCCCTGTAATCAAAGTACCTACCCATGCCGAAATGCCTGATGGTACACTTGTGGAAACAGGACAGTTTGCAGTAGTAAGAAACGCTACTCACGATGACCCATTCCCTAGAGTCTTATCTACAGTGGGGAGTAAATGGACTGCACTACAGGCAGCAGACCTAGCTACTATGTTAGACCCAATTACTAAGGAGTATCCAGTAGAGACTGCGGGAGCTTTGGGTAAGGGGGAGAAGATATTCTTTACCCTAGATGCAGGAGAGGGAAAGATAGCTGGTGAGGAACACCGCTTGTATTATTTGGTTACTGACCATCGTGATGGGACAGGAGCCTTATCTATAGCGTTTACTCCAGTACGGGTTGTCTGTCAGAATACCTTAACTGTTGGATTGAATCAAGCTAAGGTTAGTGTTAGCATTAGGCATGATGCTAGTGTACATGATGATGCTAAATTCTATATGAGTGTCTTTGAAGATATGATGAGGGCTAGAACCTCAGTCACTGAAACTATGAATCAGTTAGCTGAAGTTAACATCAGTGATGAACAAGCTATGACAGTAATTAAGTCTGCATACCCAGACCCTTCTCGTACCAATAGAATGAAAATGGTTAAGGGTATTACACCTGATGATGTCAGTAAAGCTAATTGGTTGCAGATTCTTAATGATAAGGATGCTTCTCAACAGGCATATGATTTGTCTGTGGAACGCATAGCTCGTATTCGTAACGGGGCTTGGGAACGCTACGATATATTTAATCAAGACTTTGCTAGACTGGCCCGAACTCCTTGGGCTATCTGGCAAGCTGTTGTAGAAACAGAAGATTATAGGAAAGGGAAAATGGATGGTTCTTCAGCTAAGGCTGTTCTTTATGGAAATAGGGCAGAAGCTAAAGCTAGAAGTTTCACTACCGCATTACAATTAGCTACTAGCTAAAAAGATATGGGTGGGTAGATTAAATCTACCCACCCATACTGTATATTTTTTATATGGAATAACTTATGAGTAAGCCTTGTAGACATAAGATAAAATTTAAGACCGCTACAAAAGCTAAAGACTTTGCCCAAACTTATATGGAAAATATTGCTCTTACCTTCTACCCTATGGTAGCCTTTTATTGTTTTCGACATGGGTGCTATCATGTAGGACACGATAAGTATGCAGGGGGAGTTGACAAAAATTTGCAATTGTGAGAAACTGGGGTCAACTTGGACGCAGAGGTGGTCATGTTTTACAACACATCAACTGGATTACAGTTAGAGACAGAGAATGGTTGGACAGTATCTATATCTTTATCTGGTGAGAGGATGAAAGAGGAGTGTGAGATTGCCGTATGGCCTACAGGTTTAGGTGACCAAAAGAATTGGATACGGTGGGGATGTAGTAGTATAGAGCCACCAGATTTTCCCATCTGTGATAGAGTGGTGAGAATTTCAACAACTGGAGAGTTGTTACAGACAATCAATACTTTATCTAATATGCCTAAGGAAGATGTACAACCTAATAAATGGATACATAAAGGAATGTCTATATGGAGGTAATTACAAAACAGGTATACGCTATGTTGGATTCGTCTAGGGAGCAGTTATATGATGAGGTCGTACATAATGTTTATATAAATGGTAAGGGGAAGCCGGGTAGTCCAGCTAAACTTTTACGAGCCTATGGATTTCAACATAAGAATAAAAAGAAGTTACTAACAGAAGTAACTGTCTTTTTACAGATGGTAGAGGTGGTTTAGTAATGGCCTATAGATACAGTAAAGATATACGAGACAGGGCTACTAAGAAAGGGAGTGAACACATGGTCATCAAGACTGGACATTCTAAGGGTATCTATCACTACAACTTAAAGTCTACTACTCAGGCAGAGTTTGACCATTTGGTACAATTGAATAAGAAGGCAAAGGTTGCAGTAAATCCTATTAGGAGAAGTCTGGGTCAACTCACTCCTTCTAATGTGTTAACCATCAAAGGTTACTACGATGTTAAGGGACTTAACCTTATGAGACTCCGTAATAATGTCTATAGGTTTGCTAAAGAAATGAACCTACATATAGAAACCGCTTTCTCTAGAGAGAGGGCGGCTTTACTTGTTAGGCTTAAGAGAGACTGGCCTGTCGGAGTTGACAAAACTTTAAGTTTGTGAGAAACTAAATTTGCCAAGGGTGTCACAGGTCGTTGCAACGGCTAAGAATAGTGATTAAACGTAGGGATAGAGAAATGACTGTGCTGGGCTGTATGGACAACATTCCTAGGTGAGTACCATACCCGTTAGTACAGCAGAATGGCCCTTGGCAAAATATTATTAGGAGAGAGAATATGGTTACAACTACAGACAAGCCTACAGCGTTAGAGGTTATTAGAAAATCTAAGGGTAAATTTATGGCAGTTGAGTTTGTTAAGAGGACTACTGGTGAAATTAGGAAAATGAACTGCCGTACTGGTGTAACTAAAGGGGTTACTGGTATTGGAAAGCCTTTTAATGATTCTGATAAAGGGTTAGTTACTGTCTGGGATGCTCAGATAAGTCAGTTCCGTTCCATACCTCTAGAGAATATCATAAGTATAACTAGTCAAGGAGTAGAGTGGTTATGGTTTTAGCTCTCTTTGGTAATCACCGTTGCTTTAGGTGTCAACAATATCAACTTCGTATCAAAGAGTTGGAAGAAATAAATGATTTGCACCGTAGACTTAATGGGGAGTTAAGGGAAACCATTAACTTGGGTCTAAGTTCTTTAGATGCTACAGATATGTTAGGAGGAAGTAATGAGTGTAATGGATAAAGAAGCGTATGAAGAACGGTATGGTGAAAAGGTAATCTACTGTAGGGTACATCAGCTATCTGGGATAGATAGTTGTATAGCTTGTGAAGAAGAAGAAAGAGGAGAAGAAGAAATGGTAACGGTATGTGCAACTTGTGACTACAAGAGTTCAGAGGATGAATTTATTTCTGTGGGGAACCCTAATGTTATCTGTCCCTCATGCTACGATAGCTATCTAAAAGAGGCCGATAGGATGAAAGCTCAAGAGGAGAGGCAAACAGAACGGTTGGTATATGCTATCAATACAGACTACCTAGACTAGAGGAGTTTATAATGTTGACCACCAAAAAATATACGGAACAACTAAATCTAGAAATGGATATATATAAAGAGTTAATGCAGAAGGCGTGGGGTGAAATACCAATACTGGAACCTAAAGTAGAAGTGGTACTTAAAGTATCTATGGACTTTGACCTTGGAGACTTCCCACATAAGGGACAAGTCTTTTATGTCCATCCAGAGAAGTATGAGAAACTAACTCCTGCTAAGGTAGCTACGAAAATAGTCCAAGAAATTAACCAGCATAGGAACCAGTGTAACCAATGTGGTGTACCTACTCCCCATCTATGGAGTAGGCAGTATGGAGTAGGGGATAGACTTAGGGAGTACAAGAATTACCGCACCGGTAAAGCATATACTGAAGAAGAAATAATGATGTATGATTTACCACCCGATGAATTGGAACGTAAGATACATCCAGTATTATCCAGAAGGTTAGATAAACGATTAGCACAAAAAGCATTGGCTGAAAAGGATGTAAGGAATCCAGCATATCGATCAGCCTACGATAAAGAAATGAATGATTGGTTTGGGGTAGGAGAAACTACCCATGTTTAATAAATGGATGATGGTAACTAACATGGGCATAATGTCAGGTGTATGGGTAACTCTATTGTGTATGATACTAAGGGCGAGTTGACAAAAATTTGCCAGTTTGATAAGCTGGTGACACGTTAAATTTGTGAGGGCCGATGAAAGTTAGAAATAAAGTGTATGGCAGTTACCGTAATATTATCAAATGTTATGAGACAGCTCTACCAACATCTATAGAACAGGGGACTACATGGTATAGTGACGCTCAGAATATAGCTATACATATCGGTAGGCTTGGTGGTTATACAGACCACCAAGCCCTATTTGTAGGGGCAGGGATTTTATCAGCCCTGTCTCCACAAGTAGAGTGGAGTATGAATGTCCAATTCGCTATGTCCTTAGTTACTAAAGGGATAAGAAAACAAACATGGAACAATCATAATAAGGCTGTACGGATTCTATATGGTGAGAAACCTATAGAGGTTCTGGGTGGAAAGAAGGTTAGGGCTTTTTATAAAGCTGTAGTAGCACCTAAGGGTCAGGGTGAACCTGTAATAGATAGACACGCTCTAGCTGTTTATATGGGTAGGAATGTTACAGAAAAAGAATTAACTTATTTGCAGAGTCCATTGGTTATGAAACGGGTACAGGGAGCCTATAGGAAAGCTAGTAATACATTGGGTATACATCACCATGACTTACAAGCTATAACTTGGGTAGAGTGGAGAGCTAAGAAGAAGGAGAGTTAATGGAATACTTATCAGAGTGTTGCGATAGCCCACCACATGGGGAACTAGATATGTCTACTATTCCATATGGTGGGCCGTCAGGGTTCTGTAGTAACTGTCATGATAACTGTATCTTTATAGTAGAGGAAGTAGAATAATGTTTGATAGTCAAGCTGAACACGATAGTAACCTAGAGGAAGGACGGGCATTTTATGATAAGATATTTGAAGGGGAATTTGCCGATAAGGTTATGGCACGAATAAAGGATAGTGCCACGGAACTAGATAACCTACTGTATACTATCTTCTATGATTCAATACAGGCAGGCTATATAAAGGATATAGGTAATATTACAGATGAAGAAGGATTCCCTGCCTATGTCCTATCTTCTAAGGATTTAAGAGTGCTAATGTATACGGCAGTAACGATAGGTATGTATGAACAGAACCTAAATCATAAGCTAGAGAGTATGTGGGGAGTTGACAACATTTCGGCGGAGTGATAAACTTGAAACATCTTGAAATTTGGAGGCTGTTATGCCAATAGAACATAGTGCTGGTGGGACAATGATAACTGGTGACTCTATTATGCACTATAGGTTATTGAACCTGATAGTAGGACTTAAGGTAGAGATACAGGGTATGAGACTTACCAGTAGGGGAAGCACCTGCTACTCTATACTTAAGAGAGAGTATGGACTTAAGGGTAACAAAGAAAAGGTATTGGCACAGGCTCAGGAAATTATGGATAAAATAAAAGAGGAGTATATCTAATGCCTAATTGGTGCAGTAACAGGGTAACGGTTTGTGGTAAGCTAGCTGAAGTTAAACAACTTAAAGAGCGTGTTAAGGGTATAGAATCATTTAGCTTTGATTCCGTACTACCTATGCCAGAGGAGCTAAAGACTGTACAGTCTCCTGTAAGCATTATGACCCAAGAGAAGATAGAAGAATACAAGAAGAAATGGGGAAGCCATCCACTACATCTAACTTTACCCATAACTCAAGAAACATCTGATAGACTAGATGCGGAATACGGTGCTAATAACTGGTATGATTGGGCCAACGAGAATTGGGGAACTAAGTGGGATGCTAGAGATGTTACACTAGAGGATTCTACCTTAGATGGAGAGGAGACATACGGTGAGTTAGAGTATACCTTTGATACAGCATGGGGGCCACCGGAAGGTGTACATTCTATCCTTACAAAGGACTTTCCAACCTTAAGTATTACATGGTTTTGGGATGAACCTGGTATGGAACTAGCTGGATATTTATAGGGGAGTGGTTATGGATTATATACAGAGTCACAAAGATGGAATAGAGTTTAGGGATTGTCCTAGAGGCCAGTACATTATGGCACAGGCTTTATACCTAGGAATACAAGCCTTGTACCAGATACCCGAACCCTATAGGGAAGTATCTAATGCTATGGATATGAAGTTTCTCTTAGAGACTCTACATCCATATATGGCTAAATATTTTGAGCAGGTACAAGCACCGATAATGCCTATAGAGTAAGGGTGGAGTTGACAAAAATTTGTCCAACCTGTAAACTGTCCACAGGTTCAAAAATTTGTTGTGGGAGTATGGTATGTATACGGTAAAGGCACAGACTTTGTATGTTAATGTCTATGAGGAAACCCAACGCTATGGTGGGGCAGAGGAAGGTGGCTGGTACTATTGGGAAGGTACTCCTATATGGACTGCTAAGGGTATCTGTCTATGTCTATATAGTAAGTATGAAGTACATTATCCTATAGGTGAGTATGTCCTATATGGTGAGCATGAAGTACATTGTCCTATAGGTGAGTATATCCTAACTGCTCAGGCTATTGTAAGTGGTAGGAAGGAAGGGTATTTAGAAAGTTATACTAGCCAAGATGTAGATAGTCCAGAGTATAGAAATGAGGGCATCTACAGTAGACGTAAGTTACGGGTAGAGGATGGGCCATCTGAGGCATACCCTAAAGAACGTCCCTATTACGAATAAGACAGGTTGACAAAACTTCCGTTTGGCCCTAAACTGGTTGCAAGTCCAAAAATTTGGTGGCAGGAGTAGGTATGAATTACTATAATGAAAAGCATAACTGTGAGGTATGTGGACGATATGACCACCTTACCTTTGGCACTATCCATTGGGGCTGGTGCGGGTGGTGTGTAAGGAACCGTATGGAAGGGCGTGGGTATGATAGCTTTGGAAAAGTGGTTGACTTTAACTCCTATTTTACAGGAGAGAGGTAACAACTAATGGTATATAAGAATTACTACCAAGTACCAGAAGGGGTATCGGATAGGACTACCATTCAATACAATGCAGAGTATAAGGTATTTGACATACTGGTAAACGGTAACAGGATACATAGTATGAACGAAGCACAGTTTGATTACTTCTGCTATACTGTAGAACCAGCCCAAGAGAATAGGTATCAAAATGAGGAAGGTAACAACTAATGACGGAACAGTTATGTATAGATGGTACACAAGCTCACTATTGGATGATTGAACCAAGTAAGGGTAGTACATCCTGCGGTACTTGTAATAGGTGTAATGAGACACGGAAGTTTCATAACTCTATAGAGGCTATAACTGCATGGAAAGACCAAGGTGACCAAGCTATTAAGAACCGTAAGAATCAGCTAGTAAATTTGGGGCGTAGGAATACATAATGAACACCTTACTGAACAAGGATGTAGAGAGTATAGCTATGAACCTAATAGCTAACCTAGAAGATATACTGAAGGCATACTGTACAGATAGTACAGAGGTACTCAGCCTAGTGGACAGGACAGACAAGAGATAGTAGATATTCATAGTAGGCTAGTCTCCGTAAGGTGGAGTTGACAGATTTTTCTCCAAGGTGTAGACTGGACACATCTTGAAATTGAGTGAGGCCAACGATGGGACGTAAACAGTACATCAACGGTGGTATACCTAACCTAGCAGAATCTGGTAGGCCCATCTATAAATACTTTGCCCATACGCTAAAGGTTAATCCTAACCGTATGAAGAATGGTGCAGTAAAGAACACAGTTAGTCTAGGAGTAGGTTGGCCCTATACTCACAATACACTAGCAAGCACCATTACAGACTCGCCCCAAGAAATAGTAGAGGAACAGGATAAGGTACAGACGGATGCCATAGCAGACTATGCAGAGTGGTACGATAGGTATATGAAAGAGAAAGGGTAGGGTTGACAAAAACTCTGTAGGGGAGTAGAATGTAGACAGTCCCTACAGAGTACAGGGTACAGGATAGCATCCAAGGGTAGCACCCATAGGATAGGATACCCATACCCTACGGGGATATATCCCCCTCCCCCTACCGTCCCCCTTTAGGAACGCTGGGAACCTTACCCCTATCCTTACCCATACCTACAGGTAAGTCCTTAGCTATAGCTAGTCTATATAATATACCCTAAGGGTGGAGTTGACAAAAAGTCGTCCGACCTGTAAACTGGTCACAGGTCAAATCAGCGAACAGGGAGTAAGGTATGTTTACGGAATACGTCACCAAAGAGGTTCTACGGCCCGTCACTCTGGATGCCATCCTGTCCTTTAACTATTCGGTTTCCCTACCGGTTGCCATTGTACGGGATATCGTACTACTGTATGTCATCAAGGAGGAGGGAACCGTAGAGTGGAGCAACAAGATAGGAGCTATCAAGGCACTACGGGAACTCTGTCAGGTCAAGGATAAGTTCCATCCGGTGACTCTAGGCTTACGGGAAGCCAAGGAAATGGTAGAGGAGGTGTACAGGGAATTACAAGACCGTGAGAGAGATACCTATCTACTCCGTTCCCAATACCCCACCTAATACCACTAGGGTATGGGTGGAGTTGACAGAATTCTGCCCATACCCCATACTGATTACAGCGGCCAAGGAGCCGACTCGATAGGGTAGGAGTACACAATGCCAGACTTTAGTAAGATGTCCAAGGAGCAACTGATAGCCTATGCTGAAGCTGCAACCAAGGCAGTTAAGCCACTGAGTATCAACGTAGCTACTGGTACGACTGATAAGGGTGAGCCTCAAAAGGGCGGTGTCTGTGTTAGAGGGTTGATATCGGATAGGTTCCCTGTTACCTTGACTCGTAACGCATGGAAGGCATTGCTTACCAAGGAAGTGGCAGAATGGGTTCTACAGTTCATAGCAGACAATGATACCGTTATCACTAATCAAATGGCATTAGCTAAACAGCTTGACAGGGAGATAGGCGGAGTGCCTGACTAGGTACAGTGTAGGGATGGGTTGACAACAACCCATCCCTATGGTATAATAGAGAGGGATATCCCTAGGGTATCTATATCCTTTGTAGGGATATATCCCCCTCCCCCCTACGTTCCCCCATACAGTACCTTGCCCGGAACCTTACCCATAGGGGTACTCTTCTCTATATGGTATATAGCTTATCCTAAGGATAGGGGATATCCTAAGGGTGGAGTTGACATAAATTCCTCTGGGCCTTAAACTGGAGTCAGTCCAAATTTTGCGGCAGGAGTACAGTAATGGCTACGGTAGATAAGAACCCACTCTTCCACTTCCCGGAAACTTTAGGTGCTTACAGGTCTAGGGTATTGGGTAGCGTAGATGCAGTAACCTTTGACAGTGTTAATGACGGTGGTCATCCCTGTCATGAATGCACCATATGCCTAGCCTCTATCCCGGAAGGTACCAGGTACGTTAACTGGGAACTGCGTATGTATTCTGACGGTCAAGGACTGGAACATATCTGTATGGAATGTGATTGGGTACTTCGGAATCACATCTCTAACGGTACTGTTAAGTACCTAGTCCAGCGGTAAGGGTATAGGGTAAGGGTATAGGGTCAAGGTGGAGTTGACAGAAAGTCCCCTTGGCCCTATACTGGTCACATGGTCAGCGAACCAAATCAGCACTACCTAGGAGTAAGGATATGCCAGACTTTAGTAAGATGACCA
>Ga0310124_10000471_pt1 | contig 27584 bp, 29 predicted proteins | sample CB11b_AW_Bot5_MG_FD_203507 | JGI IMG/M metagenome (GOLD analysis project Ga0310124, IMG submission 203507) | Marine microbial communities from Western Arctic Ocean, Canada - CB11b_AW_Bot5 | ecosystem: Environmental > Aquatic > Marine > Oceanic | place: Canada: Western Arctic Ocean | collected...
CTTTGTAAATTTCAGCCATTCTCAGCATATCGGTTTCAACGTTACTCAAGGAACCAGGAACCATGGCAAACATCACGCCTGTTTTTCCATTCTTAGGAAGATCATATGAATATTGCTTGTTCCATAGTTCATAGTCCTTCTTGTGCACAGCTTGCTGCTGCTCATACTTTTTTCGTAGTAGCTTTAGTACTTCCTCTTTGCTCTGTACGCCTTTTACATCTTCATAATTCAGTGCAATCCGTACGGGAATCTTATTCTTCCCTGCAAAAGTATTAATAAATACATATTCAAAATATGTGTTGCGTACTGTACCACCGTTATCACTTCTAATACCCATGCATTCCATGCTCAATCCTGTTTCGGCATTGAATGTATCTAATGCTGAATGAGAGTCAGAGATAAGTTCACTATTGAGAATCTGCACAATATCATGCAACTTTGTTTTTCTTTCGGCAAAAGACATTGGTGCTTCAATAGTATTGGCATCTTTTGAGACTCGAACAGCTTCTTGAATCATCTGGCTATAATGAGGATTATCGCCATAGTCTTCAGAAAGATATTCCTCAACGTGGTTTGGTAGCAAATCAACACATACTCTTAGAATGACCTTAACTATTTCTATATCATCCTTAAAGTCATCCCCGCTAGACCTGAGCGCGCCAACGGCTTCTGCTGTATCACGTTTAGCTGCATCTATCATCACTTCTCCTACAAACGGCAATTCTCTGAATTGCTTATACTGGATGAACATAGTGTGCACATCTGCCTTTAACAGGGCTTGCTTGAGCGTGTCATGCATCTGTGGACGCGTTTTGTACAAATCAAGATGCTTCAATGCAGAAGTAGAACTAGTCGGGGAACCTGCGACCACCCTCATCGCAAGCACAGTGAGTTTTTCTTCAAATGCTGCACCCTCGAACGTACCTGATGCACATGCCCCAAGTATACTTGCTGGTGCTTTTAAAGTAGCAATCTTGAGAACATCAAATGCATATTTTTCTCCCTTGTATGTGCTGTAATGTCGTAACAATAATGTTGGTTTTTTATTAGCAGTTGCTATCACCCCCTTTTCTAAAAGCCCCTTACTGTAAGGCGCATCAGCATATTTGCGATAGTGCGTTAACAATAGCTCTGGCTCTTTTGATTCTGCCACAGCAGTTAGAACTTCTTCCGCAAAAGACTCGTTTTTATACTGATCAAAACCATCTATAACCATAAATGGGTATTTTCTTGCGATTACAGCAATGCGATGCTTAAGGACAAGAGGATGGACTTTCTTTTTCCACTTCTCTAGTTCTGGAAACAAGCTAAACGGAAATTCCTCCATAATTTGTTCTACCACTTCTCCCCAGATCATCGTATACACCTCCGTCTCACTCATTTTCTCTGCTGTAGCTACTTCTTTAATTGCACTTTCAAGTGCGGACTGTCTCTTTTGCCAGTCACCAGCTTCTTCACCTTCTTTTTGCTGGGCAAACTCCCGTAATTTTTGGGACATGCGATCAAGTGCCTGTTTTTCTGTTTCATCAATATTGCTGTCTTTCATAGCTTCCTTTTGCTCTTTAGCCAAGTCGTGCACCTCCTGTTTTGGATTGGGTGTTTCTTGACCCATTAGATATTGTTGGAATTGATTTGCCCTTCAATATCTATAAGGTTCTCCTGCTCCTTACAGTGTTCACATTCCTCCAAGTTCCTGTGTGCTTTTTTCAATACATCGGAGAGGATTTTTACCTGCTTACCGTTGCTGATGTTTGTTTTAGACATTCCTTACATTATAGCACATAATGCTTCTTTATGCCATTTGCTCACTCCACCCCAAAAATTCTATCAAACAGGCGGTGTAAACCTTTCTCAGGCATCTCCACTCTCATGGACACAAACTCCTAGCAGGCATACGCAGTTGTAATAACCTCCAGCCACCCGCTCCAATTTGCCAAAGCAAATTGGAGTGTTTCATGCTACAAACAACGAGCAAAGCGAGGCAGTGAGTAGGATGAAAGGCAGTACAGAGGAGCGTAGCGACATGGTGCTCGCCCGCTCCACTACAACACACCAAGATCTAACTCTTCGTTCATGCTTATTTGAGAAACAAACTCATGGTCATGGCTGACCAATATAATACCTCCTTCGTATGAATTCAGAGCCTCAGCAATAACCGGAATATGACGAAAATTGATATGATTCGTCGGCTCATCAAGAATCAGAAGTGTCGGCTCTTGTAGCAGAAACCGTGCAAAGCATAGAAGTCCCTTTTGTCCTTCGGATAAAGACCCAACCGTGTTCTGTACCTTATCCCCCTGCAAGAGAAACCGAGCTGCAGTAGAATATATCTTTTGATTATCTGGCATTTCCATAACCTCAGACAATGTATCGTAGACGGTTTTATCCATAGAGAGTCCAGAGAAATCTTGACGGTAATACCCAACTTTCACCTCTGGAGGGATGACAGCACCTTGCTCGGTGTTTCCCGCCATAGCTTCTAGCAGTGTGCTTTTCCCAATACCATTTGGACCAGTAATCAGTAGTCTGTGATTTTTACGAACTGTAACCTGAACCTTTTGAGTTGTTGGCTTGTGATCTTTCATCACCGTCAAAGAATTGATTTGCACAAGTGGCTTGCTGCACTCAGTAATTGGAATTTTAAAAGGAATAATGGTCTTATCCTCCTGTTGCACGACTACCTTACTCTCCTCTGCCTCTTCCACAGAATCCCGCATCTTCGATGCAAGCTTACGCATCTTTCCTCCTTTGTGAGAAAAGAAGTTAATCTTATCTTTCTGCTCTGTGATGGTTTTTTTCATTCGTGCATTCTGACGCTCTTCACGTTCTATCTGAGCTTTTATTTGATCAATAACATCAAAATAATCCCCAACATACTGCCTCACCACAAACGTATTACTATCCAAATGCAGAACTCCATGGGTGAAACCGTTTAAGAAGGCAGCATCATGAGAAATAACAATACACGTCTTATCGTAGTCATTAATAAACTGTGTGAGATGATTTATTCCCTCTGGATCTAAATTATTCGTAGGTTCATCCATCAATAAAATTGATGGCTCTTGGATGATGGCAAAAGCAAGAAGCAAACGAGCCTTTTGTCCGCCAGAAAAAGCAGAGAGCACTTTGTCGTTTGGAGCATGAAGATTCACAAGATCCAGCACTCTTTTAATATCACGGTCTATATCATATTTCTTTTCGGAGAATGCACCGGCAAAAAACTCTAATACCGTTTTCTGTAAATCTTCAGGTGCAACGACCTGCTTTGCAATGCCTATTGTCGTTCCTTTCTTAATGTGAACCCCTCCGTGGGATGGCTGTAGTTCGCCCATAATCAACTTAAAAATGGTGCTCTTTCCTGCTCCATTAGAACCAACAATAGTGAGCTTGGCATTCTGACGCACAACAAAGCTTGCCTCTTCTAATATGGGCTTTTTAGGATCGTATCGAAACGACACGTCCTGAAACCGTAAGATGACATTACCATGATCCATAGTCCCGCCAGTTTAGGGAAACTATAAAAAAACACGAGCTTTCACCCGTGTATTTTCTAGATTCTCAGAGAATTACGCTCGTGAAACCTTGTCAGCCTTAGGGCCTTTAGGTCCACTACCCATCTCGAACTGTAGTGCGTCTCCCTCTTGGAGCTCATCGAACTGCACATCAACAAGATCTGCTGAGTGGAAAAAAAGATCGTCTCCGCCTTCGCGAGAGATAAAACCGAAGCCATTTAATAGCTTCTTAATAGTACCTGTATCCATAATAATAGGATGAAATAAGTAGAAATGTAACCGTAACCCTGGGAGAAGCATTTCTACCTCATCAAAAGTAAGCTTACGAGGCAGATTATATACGCTCTCTGCTATGATGCAAACCATGATCTCACTATTTTTAGCTTTAATTGTATTGGCCCTCTCGGCCTATGCGGAAGAGAATTACTCATTTGAGAAGGTAGAAGAGCTGATTCCACTGATAAAATAGAGGGATTATGGGACTCCAGCCTTCAATAAAGAGTCAAAAGTTCGACTATGGATCTACAGCGAAGAAAAAGCCTTCTAGTCAGAGGGAGGCTACAAAAGAATCCCCTATCCTTAAGCTCTACATCTGCAATAGAAACCGTACTAGTGGCTACATCTTCAAGAGCAGTTATCGTAGTCGCTGGCATAAAAGTAAACACACTGATAAGAAGTGTTACATATAAATAGCGAACAGAATTCATAAAAAAGTGGAATGCCAAAGAGGGCAAACACTATGCCGCTTATTTAAATATGAATTCAAACTTATTCAATAACCTGAGCGACTTTCTCTGTGATGCTGCAACGTTCAGGTACAGATGCATGTTGCAAAGAGCTATACAAAGGCTGATAGTAATTACTCGCACTCCATACAGTAAAGCCACAGAGGCCAGCGTCGTATACCGCTGCTATTTGCTCCGTCATATCTCCTGTACTTACAAAGTACCCCTGAATCCACGGACGCAACTTCCATGCGTGCTCCTTACCCAGTATCTCTTTGTATCCTTCTAGTGTCCGAGAAACAAGATAATACTCCCTCGTACGTGGGTGAATAGCAGGATTAAAATACGCACCAAGGGCAAATGTCTGAGGGTAAGCCATTGGAGAGATTACATCTACGAATGGAGCAAACCTGACAATGTCCTGCCCAATATTTTTGAGCGTACTATCGTAATACCAGCCAAGAATTGCATAGGTACTAATACCAAGCTTTGTATCTGCGCCTGACATATCAATAGCGCGACGAGCCATACGAACAAACGCTTCTAAGTGCACAATCTTTTCTCTAGTAGGCATGGTAGAAAGCGAAGAGAGGTTATCTGTTGGATAGCGAATATAATCTAGATTGATTTCATCGACTCCAGCTCTCGCTATTTCGCCTATCAACTGACGGTTATACTCCAAAACAATCTCATGTGATGGATGTACCCATTCTGTATCCAGCGCTACTCCTGTTTGAGGGTGCGACATACGCGTCTCTGGAAACACGCGGCCAAGGAATTTGTCTTTTACAGCTTCATACCGTGCAATTGTATAAATCCCCTTGCTGTGTGCCTTTTCGATAAGCGCAGGTAAATCAATCAGTGGCACGACAAGACTTGCCTCGTTAGCGAGCCCAGACTGGCTATCAAAATAAACGTAATATCCCTTTATATCAAAAACAAGAGCAGGGATACCACGATTTGAAAGGCGGTCTATAACCCCGGATACAAACTCTTCATCCCCTGCATTTTTTACATTCAGATAAATACCAACCTGCTTTTGTGCAAATGTATCGTGCACACCCTCTGCCAAAACAGAAAGCGGTTGCAAGAGCATCGCTAGACCGACTAGATGAATAGATATCGCTTTCACTGTAACTAAATATTACAACAAGTTTGCACTGCTAGCCAACCTCACCCCCTAACCCCCTCCTTCCAGACCACTTGCCCACCAGGAGAGGGGGGAAGTCCTTTTTTTGTATAAGTGAAGCTCCCTTCTCCTGGAAAGGAGTTTGGGCGGAAGGAGAAGGGCTGGGGATGAGGTCCGTTCAAAAGCACAGCTTCCTCTAGTGCTCGGTAAGGATTTTTTTATGAAGACACTCCAGAAACAACTCATGCACAGCAAATTCCGAGCGTATCTCCGGATGAAACGTAGCAGCGACTATATTGCCTTGGTGCACGAGCACTGGATTTTCTTTATGCAAAGCCAATACAGAAACACTCTTCCCTATACGTGTGATGATGGGAGCACGTATAAATACAGCATCGACAGTGCCTATGTCTTTAATGGAAATCTTATCGGAAAAACTCTGTAACTGAGATCCATACGCATTGCGACTAACAGAGATATCTAAAAGTGCAAGATGGGAATCCGAAAGTAGGATAGCTCCTGCGCATGTACCAAATATTGGCATTCCTTCTTTTGCTCTTTTAATGATTTCTTGGGTCAGACCTGTTTCTTTTAAAAGCTTCATCATCACCGTGCTCTCTCCTCCGGGAAGGATGAGTGCATCACACTGTGATAATTGGTCTATAGATCGTATCTCTAAAGAATCCACTTCAAGCTGATTAAGAATGCTGATGTGTTCTGCAAAGTCACCCTGGAGAGATAAAACACCAACCATAATTGGTTGTCGGTTGCCGGTTGTCGGATTAAAGTCATTAGTCATTAGTCATTCTTTATCCACTTTCCACTTTCCACTTTCCACTTTCCACTTTCCACTTTCCGTTTTCCACTTTCCACTTCTTATTGCCCTCTCTCCGCCATCGCCACTTCCAGCACATCAATCTCCAAACCTGCCATTGCCTCACCTAGGCCCTCCGATACTTTTGCAACGAGTACAGCATCCTCAAAGTGCACTGTCGCTTGTACAATAGCCTCTGCAGTTTTTGCTGGATTCTCTGACTTAAAGATACCAGAACCTACAAATACTCCTTCTGCCCCTAATGACATCATAAGAGCAGCATCCGCAGGAGTAGCGATCCCTCCGGCTACAAACGTAACAACAGGAAGTCTCTGTAGCTCACGTACACGTTCGAGAAGTTCTAGTGGGATACGTTCGATCTCTGCAAATACGCTCATCTCTGTTTTAGATTTCTCTTTAAGGTCTGCGATCTCTTTGTTGATCATCTTAATATGACGCACTGCTTCTACCACATTCCCTGTCCCCGCCTCCCCTTTTGTACGAATCATCGCAGCACCTTCGTTAATTCTGCGTAAACCCTCTCCGAGGTTTGTCGCTCCACAGACAAATGGGATCTTAAAATCAGTCTTTGAAATATGATCAAATGGATCTGCAGGAGTGAGCACTTCGCTTTCATCGATGAAATCAACATTAAGAGCTTCGATGACACGTGCTTCTGCCGTGTGTCCTATACGTACTTTAGCCATCACTGGGATACTGACTGCAGCAGCTATCTCTTTAATAAGAAGCGGGTCACTCATACGCGCGACGCCACCATCTCTTCTGATATCTGCAGGTACACGCTCGAGAGCCATAACAGCGGAAGCTCCTGCCTTCTGCGCAATAAGAGCCTGCTCGGCATTTACCACATCCATAATAACGCCGCCTTTTAGCATAGCAGCTAAGTTTTCGCCGAGAGTGTTGCGAGAGGTCATGGATAGGCAGCATAGCGAATTTGAGACCATAAAACAGCTCATATTCACTAAATTCTGCTCTAATATGAGCATTGAAATGTTAAGCAAAGTTTGCTATACTATAGAGGTCGTTTAGAAATGAAGCTTGCTTCAAATCGACTGCGATCAAAACAAACACCGTCCACTGAATTATATTGGTTGGCGGTTTTGTTTATGGCTACAAAGAAATACTGATTGGGAACCACGACTGTATCTCTGCCCATACTCCTAAGATCTGCACGCTTCCAATGGTCCACACAAAGTACGCAGCAACAACTGCAAAGAACCCAAGTAATACCGTTTGCATAAATGGCCAGGAAGAAGCGCTCTTGCGAACATCCAAACCTTTTCCAAGAGAAGAAGCAATAAGACCACCCCAGACAAGATCTGCTTTTTTAAGACTAGGAAGGACATGCTCTACCGTCACTGCCTCCTCCATTTCTTCTCTTTTTTCTTTAGCAACCTTCTTTGGAATAAATCCCTGCTCTATCTTCGCAAAGAACTCTTTAGAGCTGTGCACTGCGATGTGCTGTACAGGCATGTCATCTTCTTTGTATTCCGCCAATAGGCTTCGTACTGTAGAAAGTACAGACTGTGCAGCACTAGAACTTAAGAGCTGCTCATCGACTGGGAATCCTCCAATAAATACTACGATACTTGGTTCTTCGTCTTCGATGTTTACCAACATAAAGGTATCTTCGTGCTTGAGCATATCACCAAGAGCGAGCCCTGTCGTCGTGACGTTACCCAGCGAGAACTTAGATTTCTTTAATAAGTCCTTATACGACTCTAAAATATCTTTTTTCACAGCAGTTACTGCAATACGCGTTCCTGATTTGTCTCTTCTTATCGGCGTAAAGTGAATCTGCATATCCTCTATCTCTTCTGGAAGTACTGCTTCTAACTCTGTTCGCACAACATTCGTCAATCGACCAGAGCGTACCTTGGGCACTCGAAGTAAATGTGTAAACACCACTCGTGGAGACAGGCACAGTGTAACTTTGCCGGACTTCTTGAGTGTCTTTTTAAGTTTTACTAACGCTTCTATAACTTTCTCTTGATCGAGTACTTCTCCACCTGCAAACACATCTTTACCGAGCTTTTGTTCTGCTCGCGCGTGCACAGAAAGCAACTGTCCACTTTTTTTAGCAGCAGCAGCACGAATTGAAGATTCTGTACATTGAAGTCCGAGCATGAAAAGAGTATACACGCATCATCGCACTTGTTTCCACTCTCAATAAAATGCACTCCTAATCGTCTTTCTTTACGTAGAGTGTTTGTGTTGGATAAGCCATTTCTAATCCATTTTCTGCGAAGTATTTCAGAATACGAACATTAATATCCTGCTGTGTATCCATGTAGTCAGTGTAGTCACTGGTTGTCATAAGATAGACCGCTTCAAACTGCAGGTCACTATCGCCAAAAGCTTTAAAGTGCACGCGATCAACTTCTGCCAACTTATGATCTTCTATGATCTTGGCGACGTCTCCAGCGATCTTTTCCAGCTGCTCGGGCTTTGCGTCATAGGTACAACCAAAGCTAAACACGATACGTCGCTTTTGCATCTTCTTGTAGTTTTGGACACGTGCAGAAGTAAGCTCTGCATTAGAAATAACAATCTCCTCTCCTTCTAGTGCTGTAATGCGTGTTGTCTTCATTCCGATATGCTTTACTGTCCCTTTATGCTCTCCAATAATGATAAAGTCCCCTATCTCAAATGGCTTATCAACTGCGATAGAAAATGAAGCAAAGAGATCAGAAAGAATATTCTGTAATGCTAGTGAGATAGCCAAACCTCCAATACCAAGACCGGCTATAAGAGAAGAAATATTAACTCCAGCATTGGAGAGAATCAGAAGGAACCCAATAGACCATAGAAGTAGGCGAATACCAATGCGGAAGATTCCAGGGAGTTCGGAATTCGGATTACTTTTCTTAAACTGCGCACCAAGCATCATAGAGAACACCTCTTCAAGAAGCTTAATAACCTGTGAAACAATCACCACCAAAATAGTAATATCGATGATCAAGTTCATAGATTCAGGGACTTCGATTCCCTGCATCGCTATGAACAGGGCAACAAGTAAGTATATTGGAGTTTTGATACCGCCGAGAAAAGCTGAGACGGTGTCATCTACCTTAGAACTTGTTTTCTGAGACATTTTGATCATGCGACTAACGACGTGCTTTCTGGTAATTTTCATCGCGATAAAAATACCGAGAAAGATCGCAAACGCTATAGCAAGCTGACTAACAGAGTTGCTACCTATCTGATATGCGAGAATCTGTTGTATTTGTTCCATTAGGACTATTATAGCGTATTTTAGTGGTATAATAAACCCATGAAAACCGTCATTCTGACCAATGAAAGGGGGGAAAGCCTCGGAAAGTCCGAAATAATCGAGGCTCACACAGAAGGAGGAAAGCTTCACAAGGCCTTCTCAGTCTTCATTTTTACCCCAGATATGAAGAAAATCCTCATCCAAAGACGTGCTTCTGTAAAGATGCTCTTCCCAGGATTTTGGGCAAATACATGCTGTAGCCATCCAAAAGGTAAATTTGATATTGAGGTAGAGGCTTCAGGTAGGCTTAAAGAAGAGTGTGGATTTCATACAGGACTCGAGGTCGTGGACTCTTTCGTCTATAAAGCAGACGACCCAGACGGCAAAGGTACCGAATATGAATACGACACTGTGCTTAAAGGAGCTACTGAGGAGTCGACAGAAATGCATCCAGATCCTAGTGAAATTATGGATATGAAATGGGTGGAGATAGATGAGCTTAAAAAAGACATGGAAGATAATCCTGATGTATATGCCCCGTGGTTTGGGTTGGGGCTGGAAATAATACTAAATTATAAGTAAAGAGTTATGAGTAATGAGTAATATGCACCCACTCTTCACTCTTCACTCTTCACTTTTCACTCTTCACTCTTCACCTATCACTCATACCCCTCTCCACATCGCCATCATCCCTGATGGTAACAGGCGTTGGGCAAAGTCACGTACATTAAAACCTTGGGAAGGACACAAGGTGGCAGTCGAGAACTTTCGCACGCTTACTGACTGGTGCAGAGCAGACAGTAGAGTAGAGACCCTCACTGTCTGGTGCTTTTCAACCGAAAACTGGAAGAGGGACGCCAAAGAAATCGACATGCTGATGGATCTTCTCGAAGAGTACCTTGCCAAAGAGCGCTCTACATTTATGGAGAATGAGACACGCTTTGTGCACAGTGGTCGCAAAGACCGCATCCCCTCCTCACTTGCAGCACTCATTGCAGAAGTAGAAGAAGAGACAAAAGATCAAACTCGATTCACTCTACATCTGGCTATTGATTACGGTGGCAAAGATGAAGTAGTACGAGCCTTAGGTAAAACAAAAGACCACAGTGAAGAGGGTATCGCAAAAGCACTTGATCACTCCGAACTCTCCGACATCGATCTAATCATCCGTACCTCAGGAGAACACCGAACGAGCAACTTCTTCCTCTGGCAGGCTGCATACGCAGAGTGGGATTTTATCGACAAGTTCTTTCCGGATTTCTCTGTAGATGACTTGGCAAACTCTGTTGGGAAATTTGCAGATCGTACCCGTAGATTTGGCGGATGAGAACTACAACTGTATCAGGAAAGATCATCTTAACAGGTGAATATGCCGTACTCTTTGGGTATGAAGGAATAGCTGTCCCCTCACCACTAAAGATGACAGTAGCCTTTGAGGAGGATGCTGAAACAAAAGACCTCTCCGTAGCTTGGGAGCAAATGATCGGAAAGCCGGAATGGCAGCAATACCTTAAAGCAATTATTCATGAATGCGGTAAGTTTGGAGGGTCGCTGACCATTGCGAGCGAGATACCTCTTGGCAAAGGTATGGGAAGTTCAACGAGCTTAGTAATAGCCGTGTGTAAATCTCTTCTAGGAGAAGATTGCAAAGAGCGGGCCGAGGAGATAGAAGATATCGTAAACCCCGGAAATAGTGGTATCGACTTCGCTGTTATCTGGAGCGAGAAACCTGTTAGATTCATTAAGGGATCTAAACCGGAAGTGATTGAACTTCCTGTTGATATTTTAAAAGGAGCACTATTGATAGATACCGGTGAACCAGATCAACAAACACCAGAGCTTATTGCATGGATCAAAGAGAGGAAAATAGACCTAAGTGCCCCTCTAAAAACCATTGGAGATTGCACGGAAAGACTCCGAAAAGGAGAAGATCTGGCAACCGTAATACGAGATCACAATAAAGCACAGCAATCTTTGGGTGTTGTCTCTGATAAGGCAAAAGAATTGATCACAAAAATTGAACAAGAAGGTGGTGCTGCTAAGGTCATAGGTGCTGGCAGTAAGACTGGTGGATGCGGCATGATTTTGGTCATCGGAATTGACGCGAAACAGATCGATAGTATGTACCCTATTATCCAATTATGATCACCGCACGCTCTACGCCAAACATCGCCCTCATTAAATACTGGGGCAACCGACACGATGAATTTCGTCTCTGTGCAAATGACAATGTCGCCATGACTCTTGATGGACCCTACACAGATGTATCAGTAGAACTTGCTGAAACATTAAGCGTGACCTCTGCAAACAAAGAGATGACCGAAAGAAACATCGCTCGCTTTGCAAAAACACTTGAACTCATAAAAAGCTATCTCGCCACCCTCCCAATCCCTAACCCTAACCCTATCCCCCGTTCTCTGTCGATAACAATCAACTCTCACATTCCCCCTTCTATCGGGCTCGCCTCCTCTGCTGCAGTATTTGCAGCACTTGCTAAAGCGATTTCTGGACTCACCGATGCAGATCTTTCTGACGAACAAATCAGCGTAATGGCGAGGCTTGGCTCTGGCTCCGCGGCTCGCAGTATCTTCGGAGGATTTGGTGCGATTCGTAACGAGGAAAATAATTTTATCGATGGATCTAAGGGGTGGCAGGTAGCAGATGAACACCACTGGAACTTGCATGACATTATCATTGTACCAAGTACCGAGGAGAAGAAAGTAGGATCAACCGAAGGGCATGCCAGTGCCTGGACAAGCCCTGACTTTGAGCAAAGAGTAAAAGAGATCGGTGATCGTCGCCAACAGGAATGTATTGATGCAATCCTTAGTAAAGATTTCGAAAAACTGCAGAATATCGCCGAAGAAGATGCGATGGATATGCACCACTGTATGCAGACGCAAAACCCTCCACTTAACTATCTTAGTGACGAGACCTATCGGATTATTGAGGAGGTAAAAGATCTAAGATCCTCAGAACACCTCCCCGTGTTCTACACCTTAGATGCAGGCCCTACAGTCCACTTATTCTGTACAGATGAGGCGAGAGAACGTATTTCAGCATATGCCCATGAACAAGTGGGATGTACGATATTTGAAGCAAAAACTGGAGAAGGGACAAAAATAATATAAACTAACTGGGACTAGTAGTTAGTAGATAGGGACTAGGACCCAATCACCTAGCTACTAACCCCTAACTACTACCTATGAACCTCCGAGACCTTCCAGAATCACTCTCCTCTCACGAGCGTTGTGCCGTGCGAAGAATGAAAATCCAAGACACTCTTGATCTTAATCTTTCGTTACTTGGAACAGAGCCAAATAGGATAGGACAGGCAGAAGCAAGCAACTGCGAACAGATGTTTGGGAGTATCCCAATTCCTGTCGGATATGCAGGTCCTCTAAAGGTTACCTTCAGCTCACTCGAAACCTGTGAACTCCACTTACCTCTTGCAACCACAGAAGGCGCACTGGTTGCGAGTGTCAATCGTGGATGCAAAGCAGTTTCCAACAACCAGAGCGGGGATACTTCCCCGCATTCTGGAATAAAAATTACATCTATTCATCATGGCATCACTCGGTCTATTGCTTTTAGAGTAAAAGAAAAACCTGAACAATTTATTGATTCAATAAATCAAAATGAGAGCCAGTGGAAAAAGATTGGTGAAGCAACAAGTAGCCACTTGAAAATCCTCGGATACGACATCGATGTAAAAGATGAATATGTCTTCCTCTCTCTGCGTGCAGATACAGATGAAGCAATGGGAATGAATATGATTACTATCGCTGCTCAAGAGATCGGCAACTGGATCGTAGACACTTTCTGTAAAGACGGCACGTCGTGCCGTCTCATTACGATAGCAGGAAACGTTGATAGTGATAAAAAGCCAAGCAGAAGAACACACGACAAAGGTCGTGGATACGAAGTAATCGCAGAGGCACTTCTAAAGCCACACATCATCAAAGAAATCCTGAAGGTAGAGCCATCTAAATTACTTGATGTCTACGAAGCAAAGCTAAAAAGAGGGTCTGATATTGCAGGAGCGATTGGATCCAACCTCCATGCAGCAAACGTAATCTCTGCTCTATATCTTTCTACCGGACAAGATGCTGCACACACAGTAGAAGGATCGATGACCGACACCGAGGTTTCACAAGAGTCACATGGCATTTCTGTAAGAGTCCGTATCCCCGCTCTTCTCGTTGGAGTACGAGGAGGAGGAACCGAACTCCCTGCACAGAAACAATGTCTTGATCTTCTGATGAAACCCAATACAAATCTAAAGCCTGCTCAGCAACTTGCCGAGTCTATTGGTGCTGCTGTCCTCGCAGGAGAAATAAGCCTACTTGCCGCTCAGGCCTCACAGAAATTGGCGAGTAGTCATAAGAAATTGGCTAGGTAGTACCAACCTCACCCCCATCCCCTCTCCTTCCGCCCCAAACTCCTTTCCAGGAGAGGGGTGCTTTCTGGTGCTTAGTTTTTTGTAGTACAGAGTTCCCCCTCTCCCTGTGGGCAGTGGTGTGGAGGGAGAGGGGGCTAGGGGGTGAGGTAGGAAAAGTAACACAGAGAAGACCTATTGCAATAACCCACAAAAACCCTTCTAGATAGCTTCCAAATGCCAAATCTCTGCTAGAATCCCCTGCGATGAAATCCGCCATCCTCGGTTTCGGTATAAGTGTCCCCTCCCGCAAGATCAAAGCGGAAGAGATTGCTATGCAATGGAAGCAGGATGCTGATTCTATAATTAATGGACTCGGAGTAACCGAAAAGACCGTTCCAGATGCTGGAGAGGATACCTTCACATTAGCGTTTGAAGCAGGAAAGCAGGCTATCGAAATAGCTGATATCAAATCCAGCCAGATCTCTGCGGTATTCGTTGGATCCGAAAGTCATCCGTATGCGGTAAAGCCAACAAGTGGGATGGTGACAGCTGCTCTTGAATGTGACCCTTTCTGCCACTGTGCAGATCTTGAGTTTGCCTGCAAGGCAGGGACAGCAGCGATGCAGATCGTAGATAGCATGATCCGATCGAAGCAAATAAGTCATGGGCTAGCGATCGGTGCAGACTGCGCTCAAGCAAAGCCTGGCGATGCGCTCGAGTACACAGCCGCCGCAGGTGCTGCTGCATTTGTGATGGGAGCAGCTAGTGATAAACATGCACTCTGTCAGATTGATAAGACACTATCATTTACAACCGATACTCCAGACTTCTGGCGAGCAAATGGCGAAGAGCATCCAGAACATGCAGGACGCTTTACCGGAGAGCCTGCCTACTTCCACCATGTTCGAGAAGCTACCAAAGGAATCCTCGAAGTAGGAAACATCAAACCAGAAGATATCGATCACGTAATTTTCCATATGCCAAACGCAAAGTTCCCGCGTCGCATTGCAAAAGAATTAGGCTTTAGCAAAGAGCAACTAGAGCACGGGTTTATTGTCCCTACTATTGGAAACACTTACAGTGCTTGTAGCCCACTGGGTCTTGCTCATGTACTACAACAAGCAACGAAAGATCAGCGTATACTCCTTGTATCATATGGATCAGGTGCAGGGTCAGATGCATTCTTGATGACGATGTTGCGAGATGGAGTAAAGTTGAAATGTGACACACGTGAAACAACATATCTTACCTATTCCGAATACCAACAGAGCGTTCACGCCTAACCCTAAACCCAACCCGAACCCTACTCCATGCAATCCCCCATCTACCTCACAGGCACAGGACAAACCCGCTTTGGTGAGCACTGGGATAAATCTCTTAAGAATTTGATGGAAGAATCTATCGATGCAGCAATCGAGAATGCACAGTGTACTGCATTAGATATAGACATGGTGATCGTTGCAAACATGCTAGGAGAAGTCGCATCAGACCAAGCACACCTCGGTGCTATGGCTGCTTCGCTCTTACCTCATCATCCACCTGCCCTTCGTGCAGAAGCGGCATGTGCCTCTGGAGCTGTTGCCTTGCACGCTGCTTGTGCAATGCTCGAGAGTGGCAAGGCACAAACTGTCCTTGTAGTTGGCGTAGAGAAGATGACAGATGTTAGCGCTGAAAAGATCGCAGCAGGACTCATGGGTGCTGCCGATGCAGAAAAAGACGCTCCATCTGGCCTGACCTTCCCTGGAATCTTTGGCTTGATCGCTTCTCGGTATATGCATGAATTTAACTTGAGTAGAGAACAGCTAAACCACGTAAGCGCTCGTCATCACAAGAATGCAGTCAGCAATCCCTTTGCACAATTCCGCAAAGAGATCCCTGCTGAATCTATCAGTGCATCTCCTAAAGTTGCAGACCCTCTTTGCATGCTAGATTGCTCCCCTATCTCAGACGGAGCTGCTGCTATAATTCTCTCTACTAAGTTCGAGAGTTCTATAAAGATCGCCGCTTCTCAACTTGCTACCGATACACTCAGTATTACTGATCGTCCTACGATCACTTCTTTCGCTGCGACGAAAGATGCTATGACAGCTGCTTTAGAAGAAGCAGAAATTGATCGATCTGACATCGCCCACATCGAGCTACATGATTGTTTTTCTATCGCAGCATTGATCTCACTCGAAGACATGGGCTTTGCAAATCCTGGAGAAGGGATCAATCTTTATACCGACAACCGACAACCGACAACTATTAACACTTCTGGCGGCCTAAAGGCCTGTGGTCATCCTGTTGCTGCTACCGGAATCAAACAAGTAATTGATGTCTCAAAACAACTTAAAGCTTCTGGAAAATCATACGGCCTAGCCCATAACTTTGGAGGAGCAGCGGCCACTTGCGGTATTCATATATTACAATCCGAATCACTAATCACTAATCACTAATCACTGTGCAAAATACTCCATCTGCCAACCACCGCGCTCAAAAAAGTCTGCAAGCCAAGATGCAAGAAGGAACGATCTTGTCGTTTACGACAGTGCGTCATCCACCAGAAGGCTTCCCTGCTGGCCCTCGAGTCATCGGATTAATCGAACTTGAAGATGGTACCAAAGTCACGAGCCCTCTGATCACCGACAACCGACAACCGACAACTATTGGAATGAAAGTCCTCCCCAAAATGCGCCTATCTAGAGTGAACTCTCAAGGTCTTCGTCTCTACGATATCTCCTATGAAATACCAGTACAAAAGCCCGTGAAACAAGAATTCCCAGGATATGTTTTGGCACTAACAGGGCCATCTGGCGTAGGAAAAACTACGGTCTCTTTGCTGCTTTCTACAACAGTTGGGTCATACGTAGAACGTGTACCTATTCTTACAACAAGAGAACCAAAAGAAGGAGATGCTGATGAGTACATCCATGTCAGCCCAGAGGAGTTCCTCGCTCTTAAAAACGAAGGCAAGCTCGCAACATTTACGAGCATTCCCTCTCGGGATGAAAAGCGCTGGTACGGTTACCGCACAGAAGATATCGAGGCTATCTGGCAGGAAAAAAAGACCCCTGTAATCATTACCGAAATGAACCTACTTCAAGGACTTGCTTCGCACTATGGAAGGAGATCGATTCTCTCCTTTGGTCTGATGCCACCCGGAAAAAGTAAGAGGCAAATGCTTAGTGCTTTACTCCACAGACTCCGCGATCGTGGACGTGATACCGAACAGCAAATAGAAGACCGCCTAAAGAATGCCGAGGCTGATCTTGATTTCTTTAAAACACGCAGTGAGTTATTTGATGACCTCATCGTCAATGACAATGTCGATACCGTTGTAGGACATCTTGGTGGATTGGTTCTTGAGCGAGTGAAGGCCTAATCATCTGTGGTACACTATCCTCCCGTGACCCCAACGTCTCGGATTCTCATCGTGCTCTGTATATTCTTGTTGCCTTCAAGTGCGGCTGCCTATGTTATTGAGACAGACTACCAATACCCTCAAACCTACTCCCCAAACCCCTCCTCATCCTCTGCATCATCTGTATCTTCAGAGGAATTAAAGGACTCAGCCGAAGAGAAGCTTAGGAACACCAGACGAACTCGCAATGAAGGGTTCTGGGCTGACATGATGAACCGCCGAAAACTAGACCAAGAGTATGCAAGTGAACATCAGATGCGACGAGAGAAGCGCCGAAAAATGCGGCTAGAGTGTCGTACAGACATCCGCAAAGCCAACATTGGGTCTATGATGCCCATTTCCCAAAATTGCTTTAGGGCAATACTCAGCACAGAGCTTGAAATACTCCGTAAGCAAAAGAGTTACGTCTTCTCTGTTACAGGCCCCTCGGAGCGATACATTAATAGTGCTATATTCCACATTCAGAACCTTTCTGATGCTATTTCTACTATCATTAAAGGTATAGATAGCGGTACACATCAAAGCAAAGAAGAACTACAAGGGATAAAGAAGACTCTGGCGGAGGTGCATCTACCCAACAAGAACTTTGCCATGACCCAAATACGAATCAGCAGGGCTCTGGCATGGATAAATCACCTGATTATCCGCCTCGAAGATGTACAAAATACCATCACAATTACAGAACCTGTTGAAGAAAAAATCGGCCAAGCAATTGCCTGTCTCGAAACCCAAGAAGATGCGATAAAGTCTCTTTTATCCTTGGAAGATAATGACACTTTGATAGCCGCATTTCGTCAAGGTCAATCCGATGTAAAATTTTGCATTCATTCGGCTCGCCAAGCGGCAATCTTGAACACAGAACTTGAGCAATAAAAACGGAAAACGGAAAACGGAAAACGGAAAACGGCTTCTGTTAGCCAATAGTATTGTACTAGATCCGTCACTTTCCACTTTCCACTTTCCACTTTCCACTTCAAGCCGCAGGCTTGACACACGTGTATACTCGTCAGCCCACATGAAACCACATCCTATTCGACACCGGGTTGAACGCACAAAAAACAAGCATAGTCGTGCGGTGTTTCGTGATGATACGATCATCATTAGGCTTGCCAAAGGACTCTCTACGGACGAAGAAAAAGAGCACATCAACGATCTACTAGAGCGTATGCTCAAGCAGGTAGAAGACGAGCAGGAGAAAATCCTCATTAACCCTTTTGGCAGGCTTCTTGATAAGGGAGAGAGTGCCACCATTACTCTGGCTAATGGAAAAAAGTACTGCTTCTGCCTACGACCGAGCAAGAAGACCTCTATGCGTCGCACTACACGTGGCTGGAACGTCCAGATTGGCCCAAGTATGCGCCGCAAGGGGCTTCACAGACTTCTCTGGAAAGCAGTAGCCAAAGAGGAGCTCTCACGCGTCGAACAGCTTGTAATGAAGCTCAATGACGAGACCTTCGGCGTCCATGTCTCTGATGTGAAGTTGCAATTCGCCTCCTCTCAATGGGGCAGCTGTAGTCCAAGCGGTACAATCATGCTTAATTCAGCTCTTCTCTTTGTACGTCCAGAAGTTATCAAATATGTCATTCTCCACGAATTAGCCCACAGAAAACGCGCAGATCACAGCCCTCAATACTGGGACTGGGTAGAGTGGGCTATGCCTGGATACAAGAAAGCTAGAGAAGGACTATATGACTATCGATTGCCAACGATCTAAGCTTTGCATTACTCTATTGATATGACTCACTTTTTTACAGACGACGATGACGATAAAGATAACACCAATAATGGTGAGGAAGCTATTGTAGAAGCAGGAGAATATGATCTCGGTGATGATGTCGGAGAGCGCATAGGTAAAGATGATAGTAGCGACAATCTGCCAATATGAGTGATATCTCTATCGATAAGCTAATAGAAATAGCTCGCGGAGCAACTGCAGTAGGGACAGCCATACTTGAGTATGAGTATGACGCTGTGCATAATGGTTCGAAACAGCTTGATGTAAGTATTAAATCATCAGCTATAGATCTTGTTACTGAAATCGATGGCCGTACCCAAGAAGCTATAGTTGCAGCGATCCAGAAGCATTTTCCAAATCATAGATTTATCGGAGAAGAAAAAGGGGCAGAAGATATCGGAGATCCAAATAGTCCATACGAATGGATCATTGATCCACTGGATGGCACCACAAATTTCATCCATGGAAAACATAGTTTCGGCACAATCATTGCAGTGCAAAAAGACGGAGAGCTCTTGGCAGGTGCCATGCACATGCCTTTACTGAATCAATGGTTCTGGGGTGGAAAAGGTGCTGGTGCCTACTTTAACGGAGATGCTGTACAACTTCGTAAGACAGGCACTCTGCAAGAAGCAATCCTCAACTGCAATCTTATTCATAGAGGTAAAGATATAAACGGAGTCCTCCACGTGACACTCCCTCCTTGCCGCTCCATAGAGAACTACGGGTGTGCTGCAGAAGAGCTAGGAGAGATACTGATGGGACATACTGATGGTGTGTTCTTTGATGGTATTCGCCTCTGGGATATTGCAGTGGGATTCTTACTGATAGAAGAGGCAGGAGGAAAGATGGCGTACATACCTCAAGAACCCGGTAACCCCAAAGGCGGCTACACGTGCGCTGCTAGTACTGCTGATATCTTTGATGAACTCTGGGAGTGGACTCAGACAAAGATGTGATACCCCGCCTTCTTGAGTAAATCTCCAAGAAGAAAAATAGGAAGCCCAACAACGCTACTCCAATCTCCGCGAAGCTCTTCGATCATAAACTGTCCAGGTCCATCAATTTGAAATGACCCAGATCGATCCCTCCAAAGATTGGTCCCCATCCACCAATCAAGTTCTTCATTAGTAAGTTCTTTAAATCGCACAGCAGAAGAAGATACTCCTTCATGATGCTTTTGCTCTGGATCTACAATAGAAAGTGCCGAGTGCACGTTGCATACTTTCCCCGAAAGCTTCTGGACCATTTCTCTCGCAGCCTTACTATCAGGAGCCTTCTCCATTAACACTCCATCCTGCGAGACGACAAGTGTGTCACAACCAATAACAAAACTATCTGGGAACTGATCATTGATGTCCATTGCCTTGTGATATGCCTGATGCGCGGCACGCTCTACTGGATCTGTCTTTGTACATGTAGATTCATCAAAATTACTAGGATGTACCTTAAATACCAGCCCCAATCCTTCGAGTAATCGTTTTCGCTGTGGGCTTGCCGACGCTAAAACAAGATGCTGATCCACATCTAAAGTATACCCCTAACCCTAACCCTAACCCTAGTTATTATACCTCGGCATCTGACAGTCCAAATTCATCACACATGTCGAAGGACGACCGGGAAGAACACCTGAACTACGTCGATTACTACGATCATTCGCTTCTTGCATCATCTGCATGCGCAACTTAAACCTACCAATATTTGGTGCAGAAGGCCTAAGCATTCGATACAGATTTGCATTGTGATTTAGTAGGCCTGTAACAGGCTTTGCTTTTACAGCAGAACCAACAAGGGAAACACAAAGTTGATAAAAACCTGGAATACGGAAATTCTGTAACGATACCGGACAGAACCCTGCACGTGAATAACGGCGGAGCAATCCTCTGTCTTGTGTATTCAACTGATTCGTTATTAGTGAACTTACCGGTGCTGGAGCAGCCTCATGTACTTCTTCTACTGGATCTTTCATTGCATCCATTAGCGAATCTGTATCATTAATGTCAGGCTTATCAATATCCACAGTACCAGACTCCATACGTTCTATAACTTGCCAGTACAGTCTGCGCTGAGCGCGCAAACGACTACGGTCTCCAATGGCACTCTGGCGAAGCTCCTCAGCAGAAACATCCTGTGGCTGAATATCCTGACGGATAAAGAGCGCAGTTGATGTAATAGGAACTGCGACAATACCAACAAGGATTGCAAGCACGAGCCTGTGATGAGAGTAAGGATGGCGTTTCATTACTATGGGCGAGGACGGAATCCACTATGCGTACGAGGACGAACAGATGTTCCACCTTCGTAAATAAGAGACTCTTCAAGAACCTTTAGACGATGGCGAAGATTACGTAGAGGAGCAAATCCTAGTGACTGGAATCCACGAAGATATGAACTACGATCTAAAAGACTCGGTTGTACTGCGGCAATATGCTCGTCAAGCAATGTGACACAAAGGTTGTAGAATCCTGCGAGGTGATACTGCCTTAGTGTGCCTGGGCAGAATCCTGTAGTGATGTACCCATCTAAGAGGTCGCGATAACGCTCCGATAGATTGTTATACTCGCGTTTGGCATCAGAAACAGAAGATAGATAGCCACTTCCTCCATAAGGAGCAGCGCCATGTACAACCTCTGATGCACTTTCAATCGCAACAAAGTTTGATGGATCGAGGTAGTAATTAATACTATCTATATCATTAATATCTGGAGGAGAAAGATCTTCTATTCCAAGACGGTTCAATTCATTGTAAATCCCTACTGCTCTCCAATAGCTTCGACGAACATAGCGAACACGAGATCTGTCATTAATTGCTCGTTGGTGCAGATCAATAACTGGAACAGCATTAATACCTTCGTCATCAATAGACTGGAAAAGACCTGTCATCGCTGTAGGGATGGCAACAGCACCGATGAGTGCTGCGACGAGAACACGCGATACGTGTGTAGAGTTCTTGGTCTTTTTAGTCATAAGAGTTTTTGTGTATGTTTCATATTATTATAGCAAAAATAGCCACTTTATTCAATATGTAGAAGTAGTCCTAAATCAATCCTACGGCCTTCTTTACAGCTTCCATCTTTATTTGAGCCAGTTCTTGAGCCTTTGCAGCCCCTTTTTCCAATACATCTGACACGTAGTCATCCTTAAGAGATGCATGTGTTTTTCGCATTTCTCCAAAATAGTCCATATAGGCTTCGAACAGCCTCTTCTTTGCATCGCCATACGGAAGTCCATTCTTATATTCATCTGCCAAAGCGGATGTAGCACTATCATCGAGTAAAAGCTTATGAATCTGATAAATAACGCACGTTTCAGGGTCTTTAGGATCATCCTTGTCCTTACTATCTGTCACCGTTCCCATAATTGCTTTTTGAATAGCTTTTTCGTCTCCAAAGAGCGGAATAGTGTTTCCGTAGCTTTTACTCATCTTTTGGCCATCTGTTCCAGGAACAACGGCTACCTCTTCGCGTACCTCTGGCTCTGGAAGCACAAATGTTTCTCCATACGTATTATTAAACTTCTGTGCTATATCTCTCGCCATTTCTACATGTTGTTTCTGATCTTTTCCAATAGGGACAATATCTGCGTCATACAAAAGAATATCTGCAGCCATTAAAACAGGATACATAAAGAGTCCTGCATTCGTATCCAAACCTTTTTGTACCTTGTCCTTAAAGCTCACTGATCTTTCTAGAAGACCCATTGGTGTCAGTGTAGAAAGTATCCACTGGAGTTCTGTGTGCTGCGGAACATGGGATTGAAAGAACATGATCGCTTTTTCTGGATCAAACCCCGCAGCAAGATAATCCCGCGCAGCATCCATACGAGATTTTCGTAAAACTTCAGCGTCATGCACTGTCGTGAGCGCATGTAAATCTACTATGAAATAAAGTGTCTGCTCTGCGGTATCTTGATACTCACGATTGGGAAGCATCGACCCGAAATAGTTTCCAAGGTGAAGAGTGCCGGATGGCTGCATAGCAGAAAGAACTTTCATTGGTCTGATTGTAGGGAAAATCCTACACTCTTACAATGATCTCAACTTCTTGATGCACGCAACAAAACTCTTTGGCATTGGTGACTTGATATGCACTTTATCCCCTGTAATAGGATGTGGAAAGCTGATTTCAGAAGCATGCAAAAAGAACTTAGAGAACCCAAGCTCTTGACGAAACAACTGATTAAATTTTCCATGACCATATTCACGGTCCAGCACGAGTGGATGCTCGATGCCTGCAAAGTGTTTTCGAATCTGATGATGACGCCCTGTCGTGATGATGCATTCTAGAAACGTAGAATTCCCAAATCGATCTAGTACGGTATAGAGTGTCTCTGCCTCCACCATCCCCTTGCCACGAGCAGGTAGTTTTTTACGAATGGCTCCCCTGTTTTTTTCTAACCTTCCCATAACAAGGGCAAGGTACGTCTTCTCCCATTGATCAAATTTGTTACTCAGGATTTTCTTCTCTACTTCGCTGTTTTTTGCAAATACCACTACTCCAGAAGTCTCGTAATCTAAGCGATGAACTGCCTTAAGTCCTGGGTAATCTTTTCTCACAAAATCTAAGAGAGAAAGTTTACTTGAACCCCCCTGAGCCATCACGGTCAACTCGCCACTAAGCTTACTCACCGCAATCAGGTGTTCATCTTCATACAGGATACGATCAGGAGATATAGACATCGCAAAGCAGTGTAACAGGTTATTTATCTTCGAAATCTGTTTGTTGACACACAACATTTCCAGCATAAGAATCGTGCTGCTCTGCAGGTGGAATCTGCTCTCCAGCATCAGTAATAACTGAGTGTACTTTGGTAGGACCACTTCCTAGCAAACGATCTACATTTGATTGCTCTTCACTGGTCAACGCCTCTCCATTTGCACCAGCAGTCTTACCCTGTGCAGCCGCTAACGCTTCTAATTGTTTAGTAGTTGGCGTAAATTTTTCTTGAATCATAATAAATATTGGAAATTAGAAATATACTATAGACTATAAATAGATTAAGTCAATACACTCATCTGGCTCAAATTACTATTCCTCAAGCAATTTGTAGATAGCTATGGCTACCTCTCCTCGTGTCAGGAGCTTCTCTGGCTGCAGCTGCCCTGTTGGGCGTCCTGGGAACAAATCATAGAGTTCTGCTACCCCTGCATATTGCTCGAACCATGCTCCAGCTGGAACATCGGTATATTCGTGATGGAGGTCCTGTGGTAGATCAAATGCGATGCTCAGCATCTTGAGGAATTCTGCTGTATTGACTGTATTTGCAGGACGGAATGTTCCATCTGCGTAGCCTGAAATAATACCGTGTTTTGCAGCTGCAATAACATACCGCACGTACCACTCCCCTTCACGAACATCGAGGAAGCGACCATTATTACGTTCATCTCCTATAGATCCAAAGCGCGCCTTCATTAAGAACTTCGCAGCTTCTGCACGATTCACCGACTGACCACCACGGAACGTACCATCGGCGAAGCCTCCAATAATATCCTCACCGGCAAGTGTGTTTGCCGCTTCACCTTCTAGTGACGTTGGTTGTGCATCAGAGAAATGGCTTTCGATAGGTGCGGTTCGTACTTCATCTTCGTATCCTGGGTCTGGCCTGCGTTCGTCATCAGAACCTTTTTGTACACAAGAACCTGTACACACAGAAGCACAGTTACCGTCAGGGCCACATGGACCACTATTACACTCTCCTAGTTCTACAGAACAGATAGTTCCTGGGCCGCAATCTTGCGATGAGAAGCATCCTTGATCTGGATCAGTTGGGTCATTTGGGTTTGGATAACTTGGTTGTGGAGGATCTATGCAAGCCATCTTGGTACAAGCTGAAGTAGCATTTTCACTGCAGAAACATTTATTACATCCATCATCTGCTATAAAACTTTCACCTGGATAATATCTCTGCCCTCCAGACAGACAGAATGCATCACTTCCGCTATCACCTCCACTACAGAATTCATATACATTCATAGCAGTTTCACCACACCATTCATCATCACAACGATCTCTACATGTTTCTACTACAAAATCATTCCATTCCTTACGCGACTTACACGATGTAGGACTCCCTTCATTTAACGTCAGTCCATCTCGACATCCAAATTGGACATACCGAAAGCGTTCCTCGGCCATTGCATCATCATCGTCGACAGCGCATGCCATCTCTGTGCATTCAACACTTCCGTCTTGGTTGCAGTAACATTTATTGCATCCGTCTTTTGCTTTAAATGTGTCTCCTGCTTGGTAAATTTCCCAACCGTATTCACACACTCTTGGTGGAGCAGGCTTGATGCACTGTCCATCGCGACAGCCATTTGAGCACCGCATCGTAGAACACCGATCTTCTGGAGGTTGTGATTCACAAATCAGTTTTCCACAGCTAGCCATACACTCTCCATCATATTCTGAATTGATGTACTTACATCCCGGAGGTGGAGCAGCACAATCAACAGTTACACAGTCATCATCACACGCAATCTCTCCACAGTTTGCCTGGCAACCTTGGTCGTTTGTTTTGTATGGCGATACATACTCACATCCCAACGGAGGAGCACTACATAAGATAGAAGGGCAAACAGGCCTACAAGGATCTACCAAGTAATTAATAACATATCCATCTTCACTGCAGCGAGGTGGCCGTTTTCCGGTTGCATCTATGCAGTCATAGGGTTCGCATTCTCTAATATCTATTTTACAATCCTCTTTGCACTTCACCGAGTCTTCTCCTTGTTCACATATCCCATTTCCACAAAGACCACCAATTTGCTGTGCAAGTAATTCTGCTTGCCAGTTTCCTGCGAAAATCGCAACCACCACCGCAGTGATCGTCCCAACCATCATCAATGCCTGATTGCTGACGTGTTCCTCATTCAACAGTACGTAATCGTACATACCTATTAGCTTTGACGAAAGAGCAGACTGTATGGAGCAGGTTGCACAAAATCCTCTCCTACACATGCAGGGGCATCTGGAGAAAAGTTAGACTGCACATACTGCAGTGTGTACTCCGTAAAATTACTATTTTCGATGTCGAGTACCAATGCAACCTTTGCATCTTGTAGCGCTCGAATGTATTCCGACTGATACATCGTATTCGCCCCAATAAATCGAGAGTAATGAACAAAGATAGGACCATACGGACTTGTATTGGTATAAGCATATGGCCCACCTCCACGTGGAATCATCTGCAAATATCTTTCCCAACCACAGCGCTCCATTACAGCATCTATCACCCCAGCTACTCGCAAAGTCTCCTCTTCACTTGTTTGCCAAGATACTCTCTGTGCTTGATACGAAAGCGGCGTATCTGTAACTGCGGCAGCAATAAGTGTTATCGCAAATCCCACAACAATTCCGATATGCACTTTTTGAAACTGCTGCAACAGTATCCACCAAAGAACAGCGTATATAGGTACTGCAAAAATAAAATGATGGCCGTAGAAATCTCCACCTGTAGCAATAGCGATAAACATCAAGTATGAAGCGGCAAGAAAACGAAGAACCAAAGATCGATTTCTTGTTGCAAGAGATTGATAGGCAACACCAATCCAAAGAGCTGATACAGCAAGTGCTAGCCACCATGAGTACGCACCAAGATTAATAAATGTGCGCCAGATCTCTAACGCATACAAAAACAAACTCCCCTTATGCTGCACTACATGATACCCAAGCATATGTGGTAAGTAGATTTGGAAAAACGGATTCGCAAGCCCCAGAACAAGTAATCCGATAAACCCAAGAGCAACTGCTATGCAAAATGGATACACAAATGACGAAAAGAAATTCTTTTGTAGTAGTAAAACACCTGCAACTATAATCAGAAGAAATGGTTCTTTGATTCCAACAGATAGCAGCATCAAAATTCCCAACACAATAGATCGCGTGAGTGATGAATGATTATTGGAAATCAGATAGACAAAATATGCTAGAACTAAACATGCTCCGTAACTCTCTGTAAGACCAAAGCCGGCTTGATCTGCAGTAAAGAGTGCAAGTAGCAACCCAAGCAATATAGAAAGTACGCTGATGAGTTTCCGCCTCGATGCACTGCGATCATGCACGATGTTAATCGAAGGAATCACGACAAGAACAGGAATACCAAGTAGTACGATCGCTTGTAATAGTTTTACAAGAAACGGACCTCCGAAAAGCTTGAGGGACAGTGCGTGCAGTAAAAAGATTCCTGGTGGTTTAGTTTCAAACAAATCTGCATAAGGTTTTAGCCCATTAAGCATCCCCCGCCCTACTGTCTGAAATATCTGTGCATCGGAGTGCAACTGCCCCGAAGTAATCTCATACCAGCAGCGAGAAAGTAAACCTGCAGCTGTAATAAGTATTGCTACAAATAATAGGATTATGCCGATCTGCTGAAGACGTTTTGCGCTGATAAAAGAGAGTGTAGCGCATACATTAAAAACCCGCCGCCCCTTTCTTAAGGGGGCAACGGTGTAAGGTTTTTGACGTCAAGCACGTCCGCAATGCTACAATTTCATCCGCAACAGCTTGGCAGTGAGTATTGCAAGTCCAGCAGCTCCGAAACTCAGAAGTGCACCCATTTTCACCTGGTCCTGAATGGGACCGGGCTCAATGAACGCCGCAGCTGCAACAAATAGTGCAACTGTGAATCCGAGACCTGCTATCACTCCAAC
>Ga0310124_10000473_pt1 | contig 27563 bp, 23 predicted proteins | sample CB11b_AW_Bot5_MG_FD_203507 | JGI IMG/M metagenome (GOLD analysis project Ga0310124, IMG submission 203507) | Marine microbial communities from Western Arctic Ocean, Canada - CB11b_AW_Bot5 | ecosystem: Environmental > Aquatic > Marine > Oceanic | place: Canada: Western Arctic Ocean | collected...
TCCCCTGGGGGGAGGAACCTATCGTAACACCCTATGAAATATGGTCGGGATGACTGGATTCGAACCAGCGACCCCCTGACCCCCAGTCAGGTGCGCTACCAGGCTGCGCTACATCCCGATCGTGCTCGACCTACGAGACCTTTTGTTCCGACGGCGTATCTTTGACGTCCTGTGGTTCAGCGGCTTCTGGTGTCTCTGCCGCTATATCGGGCGCAACGATCGGCTCGACGGCCTTCGCCGGCGCAACATAATCTGCGCCGACGTCTGCCTGCGCCTCCGAACTCTTTTCCTTCCCGGAGAGGAGGTCGAGTATTCCTTGCAAACCATTTTTTACGCTGGCAAGCCGCTCCTCTACCTCGGGGCGAACCGGCTCATCAGTTTCTTCAAGCCCTTCGAACTCACCATCGACATGATCCCCGCGCGCCGTGTCGAGTCGTCTCCGCGCCGCGCCAAGTGTGAGCCCATCGGTAAAAACGAGAGACTTTATTTGGAGAACGAACTCGACGTCGGCCCGGCGGTAAACCCTTCCGCCATTCTTTGTGCGTCCTTTGGCAAGCGAAGGAAACTCGGCTTCCCATGACCGCAGAATATAGGGCTGCACTCCGGCGATCGAACACACCTCCGACGACTTGAACCGTTCGCGTTTTGGGATGGAGACGTCCGCCGCCATTGAAGATATAAGTGGCAGTATACCACCGCCGGCGGGTTGTTTCAGGGGGTCCGTTTGCGCCGCAGATGATGGCCCCGCCGAACCGGGCGACGCGCGCGAACTTTGAGCCGGATGGGCGTGCCGGCAAAGCCAAAGGTCTCTCGTAGCCGATTTGTCAGGAAGCGCTGGTAGGAAAAGTGGAGCGCAGTCGCGGTGTTGGTAAAGAGGACGAAACGCGGCGGTTTGATACCGGTCTGGGTGGCGTATTGGATCTTGAATTGCCGCCGGCTCGGACTTGACGGCTGATGACGGTCGGTGGCCTGCGTAAAGAATCGATTCAGCTCCGGCGTTGCGATGTGTGTGGCCCGGGCTCGGGCGACTCGCTCGACGGCCTCAAGGAGTTTTGGCGCGCGCGCCCCGGTCAGGGCGGATAGATGCACGATGGGGGCATACTCCGCAAACTTGAGGGTCATTCGGACTTTCTCATCAAAGCGAGCGGCGAATCCCTCTTCGCCGCCCTTCATGAGGTCCCACTTGTTCGCGGCCAGAACGACCCCGCATCCGGCCCGCTCGGCTTCTCCTGCTATGGCCGCTTCCCGATGGGTGACGCCGTGGGCGGCGTCAATGACGACGACGGCCACGTCGGATCTCGCCATGGCTCTCTTCGCGAGCGCAACACTCGCCACCTCGACGTGACCTGACTGCGCCACCTGTCCGGGTCGTCGAATTCCCGCGGTGTCCACGAGCCGTAGCTGCTGACCATGCCACGCGATGACGGTGTCGATGGCGTCTCGGGTGGTCCCCGCAACATCGCTCACCAAGACCCGATCCTCTCGTGCGAAGAGATTGACAAGCGACGACTTCCCCGCGTTTGGCCGTCCGACGATCGCAATGGCTATCTCGTCACGGTTGAGCGGCGGCGGCTGGGCGCCGCGGGTGGGCAAACGGCTGACCACCTCATCGAGTAGGTCGCCCACCCCGACACCATGCTCCGCGGCGATCCGGAACACGGGCTCGAACCCCAGCGCATGAAACTCGTCAATCCGTTTCTCCGCGCCACGATCGTCGATTTTGTTGACGACGAGTACGGCGGGCGCTGGGCACAAGCGGATGCGCTCTGCGACTTCGCGGTCGGCGGGGACCACGCCGACACGACCGTCGGCGAGAAACACGATCAAATCTGCCGCGTCAATCGCGGTTAGTCCGTGCGCCGCGACTTCGACCTGTAGGGGGTCTTCGCTCGCCCCAAAGAGCCCCCCGGTGTCGACGAGATCGAAAGACGAGTCCTGCCACTCGACGGTCTCCCGGAGCACGTCCCGGGTGGTCCCGGGAACCGCGGTCACAATGGCACGACGCCCCCCCACCACACGGTTAAAGAGTGTCGACTTGCCCACATTTGGACGCCCCACAAGGACAACGGCCGGTAGGCGGCGCGTCTTGGCAGACATTCATGCACACCAGGCCGGGACGGACCGAGCACCTAACCTTGACACCCGTAAATTATAGTATCTATGATATTTATCGTGTTCCGTTACGGTCCCTCCGGGAACGAAGACGTGACTCGGCGCGCGGAGAGCCCGGCGCGACGAGGGTGCCCATCGGACTCTCCCCGTCATGATCAAAGTTGACATCGTGAACGAGGTTTCGAAGTCGGCTGACATCACCAAGGTGAAAGCCGAGGTGGCGGTTGATGCGGTCCTGGACGCGATGCGTATGTCGATGCAGCGTGGCGAACGGATCGAGTTACGGGGCTTTGGCGTGTTTCAGGTCAAGCCGCGCAAACGCGGCATCGGTCGCAATCCGCGGACGGGCAAAGAGGTCCGGATTCCTCCGGGACGCACGATCCGATTCAAACCCGGAAAAGACCTCCAAGACATCGGCGGTTAGGATGCCGCGCGCCGCGTTTACCCGGTCGAGCTTCTGATTCGCCATTCCACGTGCCCGAACCACCGATTGTTCCCGAGCTCGTGTCTGACCGGTTTGCGCTGCAGAACGACCAGTCTCATCTGGCGGCCCCCTCTGCATGGCCAGTGCGCCGTCGGCCGGACAGACCTATCGTCCACGTGCTACTCCTCTTGGCGACGATCGCTTCCACAATGCTGCTTGGCCAACTCCATTACGCGGGGTTCGCGACCGACTTCGTCTCCGATGCAACACCCACGGTTTCGTTCCTGACCGGCGCCTGGTACAGCGTCACCATTCTGGCCATTCTCGGCACGCATGAGATGGGCCACTACCTGGCGTGCCGTTACTATCGAGTCGACGCGTCGCTTCCCTACTTTCTCCCAATGCCGCTCATCATGACGGGCACGCTCGGTGCGGTCATCCGTATTCGCCAGCGGATTCCCACGAAGCGGATGCTGTTCGACATCGGCGCGGCCGGTCCGATCGCGGGGTTCGCGGTGGCGGTGCCGGCCCTGTTTCTCGGCGTGTGGCTGTCACGGGCCGTGCCGCTCCCCGAAGACTTTGTGGGGTTCAGCCTGGGCGAGCCGCTGCTCTTCAGGTTTGCCGAGTGGCTTTTTTGGCGCGATGCGCCAGACGGCTACACGATCAATCTTCATCCGGTGGCGCTGGCTGCCTGGTTTGGTCTCCTGATTACCGCAATCAATCTCTTTCCGATCGCTCAGCTCGACGGCGGCCATATCTCGTATGCAACCCTCGGCCGGCGCTCGACGACCGTGACGGTGGGGGCAACGGTGTGCGTGGTGTTTCTCGCCGCTTTTGTCTCGCTCAGCTGGCTATTTTGGGCCCTGATGATGGTCGGGATGTTGTTCGCGTTCGGCGCCCGACATCCGGAAACCGTCGACGAGCACATCCCCCTCGACCCGATGCGTCGTCGAGTCGCGATCCTCACCGTAGTGATTTTTATCCTCTGCTTTACCCCGGCACCGATCGAGGTGCTCGACCTCATTGCCACCCCCGAGTAGCACCTGGCACGGACGTAAGGAACACCAGACCCAGTCCCAGGCAAGACGCTCACGGTCGCTCGTCCCCTGCAACCGTCATGACTTGCACAAACCCCGGAGCGCGGCGCCCGACTGGCAAGACGTGACCAGTCAGCATAGTGCCGCAGGTCGAGCAAGAAATAACGCCGCCAGACTGACGCCCCGCCTGGGATCGATGCAATGAACCACGGACACGGGGCACCTAGAGCACGCTCAACGGGTCGACATCGATCGTGACGCGGCGCTGCAACGCGGGATGTCGGGCGACGACGTCTTGAAGCGCTTGCCGCATGACTGGCCGGTGCGTACCCTTGAGAAAGAACTGCACCCGATACTCACCTCGCACCCGCCGGAGAGGCGCGGGTGCCGGTCCGAGCACCTCGAACTGGCGCGTGGTTCTCAGTTCGTGCACCAGACCGGACGCCTCCCGCATGGCCTCGTCAAACTTGGGCCCCCGCACGATGGCGTTCACCATCGCGACGACGGGCGGATATTTCATGCCGCGTCGGAATCGCATCTCCGCTTCAAAAAACGGCGTAAACACCTGACGACACGCATACCCGATGCTGTAGTGCTCCGGGTAAAACGTCTGGATTATGGCCTCACCCCGACGGTCCCCCCGCCCGGCCCGGCCCGCAACCTGCGTCAACAGTTGGTATGTACGCTCGGCCGCCCGAAAATCTGCCAATCCAAGCCCGACGTCTGCCGAGATGACACCAACCAAGGTCACGGATGGGAAATCGTGTCCCTTCGCGATCATCTGCGTGCCCACGAGGACATCGATATCTCCGCGACCAAAGCGCCCTAGAAGCTGGGCCGCGGCCCCCTTCTTGGTGACCGTGTCACGGTCGAGTCTCGCGACCCGAGCCTCTGGACATGCGCGCTTCACCTCGGTCTCGATCCGTTCGGTCCCGAACCCAACCCGCTCGAGATACGGTCCCGCGCAGTGCGGACACACCCGAGGACGCGCGCGCGCATAGTTGCAATAATGACAACGCAGTCGTCCGGCCGCGCGATGGAATGTCAACGTCACACTGCAGTTCGGGCACTCGAGTGCCTGTCCACACTGACGACAGAGCACCGCGGCCGCGAAGCCGCGGCGATTGAGCAACAGCAGGGACTGCTCTCCGGTGTGCAGCCGCTTCTCCAGCGCCTCCAGCAGCGTCGTGCTAATGACGGCGTCGGCGCCTTCAGCGGCCATGACATCACGCATGTCGACGACCTGAACATCGGGCAGCGGCCGATCCCAGACCCGAGCACTCAGCGTTGCCAGCGCATACCGACCCGTCACCGCGTTGTGATACGTCTCCATCGACGGCGTCGCCGACCCTAGGACAACCAACGCGTTGGCGTCGCGTCCCCGGATAATGGCGGCGTCGCGACCGTGATAACGAGGGCTCTCCTCTTGCTTGTATGACGAGTCGTGCTCCTCGTCGACGATCACGAGCCCAATGTTGTCCAGCGGTGCAAACACCGCGGACCGGGTGCCCACCACGATGTCCACCTCGCCCTGCCGAATCCGATGCCACTGGTCGTGCCGCTCACCGTCGGAAAGGCCGCTGTGCTGAATCGCGACGCGTTGACCAAAGACCGCTCGAAACGTACGGGCGACGGCCGGCGCGAGCGCGATCTCCGGAACGAGCACCAATGCCCGCCGGCCACCCCCGCAGACCGTGGCAGCGAGGCGACGATACAGTTCGGTCTTTCCGCTTCCGGTCACACCGTGGAGTAGCGCGACTTTGAATTGGCTCGCGACGGCCAGCGGTGTGAGTTGATCGAGCGCGCGTTGCTGGTCGGCAGTAAGCGAGAGGGTCGAGGTCGACGCTTCTTCCACAGCCTCCGCCAACTCGGATGTGTCGAAGGGATCCCGCTCCACCCGTCGTTCTTCAAACCTGACAAGCCGCCGCGCGACGAGACGACGCAGCGTATCTGGGTTGATATTGTGCTCACTCAACCCGCGAACGGAGCATCCGTCGGACGCGGTGCTCAAAAGACGGAGCGCGTCACCCTGACGAGCTCCCAGACCTGCCGCCTGTCTTTCCTCCAGGAGCTGGCGACCCTCGACGGTGAGGTGCACAAACCGAGCGGTCTTGAACGCTGTCTGGCGCGCATGCCGCCGCCCCTGACGGACCCATGCGAAGGGCGGCATCGCGGCGGCAACCGCGTCACCGACGCCGCACGCGTAATACTCCGCCACCCACAGCGCCAATTGCAGCACCGACAACGGGAGCAACGGTTGCTGGTCGACAACATCCAGGACGTCGCGGAGCTCGGTGGTCGGCCCTCCGGACGGGGTGGCGACTTCGTCTGACCGATGAGCCGTGTCGACGCTCGGCACAACACACCCGGTCACCACGCGGTTCCCCAATGGGACGAGCACCCGACACCCCGGAGCAGGAAGGGTCACGTCGTCGGGAACACTGTAGGTCAGCGGGGGAAGAAACGGAACCGGAACAGCGACCTGCACGGCGGCGGGCCGCGGGCTCACTCCTCCCTCAGCATGACGCGAACGCGTTTCATGTCTTCCCACACGTCGCGCCTCTTCTCCGGGCTGCGCAGCAGATACGCGGGGTGGAACGTCGGAACAAGTTTGGCCCCGCCATACTCAAACACGCGACCCCGGAGACGCGAGATCGATTCGTCCCGTCGAAGCAGCGCCCGCGCCGCAAACGACCCCAGCGCGACAATCACCTTTGGCCGAATCGCCTCGACCTGTCTAAACAGAAACGGCTCACAGGTGGCCACTTCCTCTGGCTCGGGATTCCGGTTCTGCGGAGGACGGCATTTGATCACGTTGGCGATATAGACATCATCCCGCGTGAGGTCGATCGCTTCGATAATTTTTGTGAGCAGCTGCCCCGCCCGACCCACGAAAGGAATGCCCTGCAGGTCTTCATCTCGACCGGGCGCTTCGCCGACAAACATCAGATCAGCGTTGGGGTTACCCACCCCGAACACAAGTGTGGTCCGCGTCGAGTGAAGCGTGCAGCGCGTACACGGACCGAGATCTTCTCGGACGTGCTCCAGCGTATCGAGGCGGTCCAGCTCTAGAGACACCACGGTGTCGACGTTCGTCGTCGCAATGCCGGTCGGCGTCGCGCCTGGCGCCACCGGGGTGGGGGTCGGTGGCGCGCCCGGCTCCGCCGGGGCCACCGCCGTTTCCTGAACAGACGCGGAATCGTCACCTGGACGGAGACGCCAGTCAGCTTCGAGGCTGACTCCGGTCACCCCCAACTCTTTGAAAAAGACGAGATGCTCAGCAAGTTGGTCTGACCGGTTCACGACGCGGCGCTCGGAGTCTTGGTGTCAACATCGTTGGTCGGCCGCGCGACGGCGGCCAACAATCGCTCGACGCGTTCCAGGATCACCCGTGCGAGCACGGCCTTTGTGCCCAAAGGGACGACGACTGCCTCTTCGGCGGCATCCGATCCCCCGCGGTGCGCGGTGAGAATAGTCGCGGCGTTTGTCTCAACCCCAAAGCCCGCGTCCGTTCGCGACACGTCGTTGGCCACGATCAGATCGAGGTTTTTTCTTGTCAGCTTTGCCCGAGCCCGCTCCACGACATCCGTCGTTTCAGCCGCAAAACCCACCAGCACGGGTCGCCGATTGTCGCCCCGCGCGGTCCCCAACGTGGCAAGGATGTCAGCCGTGCGCGAGAGCCTCAGCGAGAGGTCTCCATCGGTCTTCTCAATTTTCTCGGTGACTCGTCCGCTCGAAGGCGTGTAATCCGCAACCGCCGCCGCCATCACGACCACATCCGACTCCAGCCCCTCTGCCATGACCGCCGTCTGCATCTCTTCCGCGCTTCGCACCCGCGTGAACTCAACGCCCGTCGGGGGTTCGAGCGACGTTGGTCCAGCCACCAGCACCACCCGCGCGCCGCGCATCTTTGCCTCCGCCGCAACCGCGAACCCCATCCGTCCCGTCGACCGGTTGCCCAAGTATCGAACCGGGTCGAGGTCCTCATAGGTTGGCCCGGCGGTCACCAGCACCGTGCGACCGGACAGCTCACCCCGGGGACGAAGCGCCTCCTCTGCGGCGACAACAATGTCGGCAGGCTCGGCCAACCGTCCCTGCCCGACCCAACCGCAGGCAAGATAGCCCTCCCCAGGCTGAACGAATCGGACCCCGCGTGCGGCGAGTGTCTCGAGATTGGCCTGCACCGCCGCGTGCGACAGCATGTTCGTATTCATGGCGGGCGCAAGCAGCACCGGGGCGGTGGTCGCCAGATACAACGCTGACAGGAAATCGTCCGCGATACCATGGGCAAACTTCCCGATGATGTTCGCCGTGGCCGGCGCGATCAGGAGCAGCGCGCTGTCGGACGCCAACGCAATATGCTCGATGTCGGCATTCGTACCTTCGGCATACTGATCGGTGACGACACGCCGTCGAGTGATCGCCTCAAACGTCAGTGGACCGACAAACTGCGTCGCGGCGGACGTCATGACGGCCGCGACGTCATGTCCTTGCTTCTGGAGCCCGCGTGCTACCTCGACTGCCTTGTAGGCGCCGATACCGCCGCTAACCCCCAGCACAACCAATGCCATCAGCGCGACTCCGTCCCCTCGAATGTCTGAGCGATCTCGTCAGCCTGGGCGCGCATCACGACCACCCGAGCCCGATGGGCACATACGATAGACCGAAGCCCATCGACGCATTGCTCCGGATCGTCATTGACGACCAGATAGTCATACGTCTCGCGCGCCTGCACCTCCTGCGCCGCCGTGCGTAGTCGTCGACGCAACTCCGCCTCTTGGAGATGGGTCTCACTCCGCCCCCGGAGACGGGCCTCGAGAACGTCAAACGACGGCGGCATCACAAAGATGCCGACCATGTCGATACCGGTCTGTCTGACCTGCGCAGCCCCCTGCACATCAATGACGAGCACGACATCCTTACCGGCGTGCCGGTGACGTTCGATGTCGACCGCCCTGGTCCCATACCGATGTTGAAACACGGTCGCCCATTCGAGAAATTCATTCGCGTCGACCATCTCGGCAAACCGCGTTGCATCTACGAAATTGTAGTCGACGCCATCGCGCTCGCCCGGTCTCGCGGGACGCGAGGTATACGACCGAGACCTCACAAGATTCCGCACTGCGTCCACCAGCGTCTCCACGAGGGAGGTCTTGCCTGTTCCCGACGGTGCGGACAACACAAAGAGCGTGCCTCGCGGCGGGTCGTGGTGCGCTCGGTCCATGGGACGTTACTCGACGTTCTGCACTTGTTCACGCATACGCTCGACCTCGGCTTTGGCCGCGACCACGAGTTCGGCCATACCCCGACCATCGGCCTTTGACCCGATCGTATTCACCTCACGATTCATTTCTTGGACCAGAAAGTCGAGCTTGCGTCCGCACGAGGCGGTGCCAGCGGTGAGTGTGGCCATGTGCTCGAGATGGCCACCCAGTCGGGCGACTTCTTCGTGAATATCCGAACGCGCCGCCCAGCGGACGACCTCTTGGGCAATCGCCGAGGCCTCAACATCGACCCGAGTTTCCAACTCGGCCACGCGCGCCAGCAACCGCTCCTGGAGTGCCGCGTCTCCAGCCTTCGCCTCGGCCACGATCTTGTCAACCAAGCCGCGGAGCGTCGCAGACCGCTCGGTAAGGTCTCGGTCCAGAAACTCGCCCTCTCGCTGACGCATCTCGTCGAGACCATCGAGCGCCTCGGACGTGGCCTGGCGCACCTCAGCACAAGCGGCCCGCCAGACCGTGTCTTCGGGCGGCGCCTCGCGCACGGTCACGACTTGAGGAAAACGTAGCAGATCTCCTGCCGTCACCCCCGCGCCGTCCGCGACAAGCCCCCGGGTCCGCGCGTCCTCGGCCGCCGTAGAGAGCGCGTCCATCAATGCCTCGTTCACATCGAGCGCTATCCGTGGGGGCTGTCGTAGCTGCATGGTGATCCCAAGCTCGACTCTGCCGCGGGTGATTTTCTGTTGAACCAGCGCCCGCAGGTCGTGCTCAACATCGGCAAGCACGGGTGGAACTCGCACCTGCGCGTCAAGATACCGATGATTGACACTCTTGACGGTGACCGTCAGGTTGGCATGCTCGCTTTCCCGGGTCAACGAGGCAAACCCCGTCATCGACTTAATCATGAGTCTCGCCAGTCCCGTCGCCACCCCCCGCCGGTGCCAGGCGCGTCGCGGGTGTCTGGCGGGTATCAAACAATTGCAACGAATACAGTTTGCTATACAACGTCGTCGTGTCTGCCATGAGCTCGTCGTGTCGCCCCAGTTCTTTGACCCGGCCTCGTTCGAGTACGACGATCACATCGGCACGACGGACCGTCGAGAGACGATGCGCGATGACGAACGATGTCCGGTTGAGCATCAGTTTGGCAAGTGCGTCTTGGACCAGCAGCTCTGACTCGGCATCCAACGACGACGTTGCTTCGTCCAGAATCAAGATCGGTGAGTTCTTGAGCAACGCCCGCGCAATGGCCAACCGCTGTCGTTGCCCCCCCGACAGCCGCTGACCGCGTTCGCCGACCATGGTGTCGTAGCCATCGGGCAGCTCGACAATGAAGTCGTGCGCGTGCGCCGCCCGCGCAACCGCCTCCACCATCTCGCGGGTCGCGGCCGCTGACGCATACGCGATATTGTTGGCGATGGTGTCGTCGAAGAGCACAGTCTCCTGGGTCACCATCCCAATCTGCTGCCTCAAGGAGGCCATCGTGACGTCGCGAATATCGGTCCCGTCAATCGTGATCGCTCCCGCCGACGGGTCAAAAAACCGTGGGATGAGATTCATAAGGGTCGTCTTCCCCGCCCCGCTGAGCCCCACGATCGCGACGACATGCCCCGCTTGTACCGTAAATGACACGTCGTGGAGTACCGGCGCACCGTTCGCATCGGCATAGGCAAACCCGATGTGATCGAACGTCATGGTCTCTCGAAACGGCGGTAACGGTCTGGCGCCGGGAGAGTCGGCCGCCTCGGTATGCGTATCCAGGGTCTCAAAGACCCGCTCAGCGGCGGCGAGCGCCTGTTGGACGTTGGCCGTGACACGACTCAGCTTCTTGACAGGTCCATACATCAGGAGCAGCACGGCCACAAACGATGTGAACTCCCCGGCCGTCAACGCCCCGGCGGAAATTTCCCGACTGCCATACCATAGGACACCGACAATACCAAACGCACCGAGCCACTCCATAAGCGGGGGCAGCAGCGACACGGTGCTCGTGACTTTGAGATTCGTCCGGTAGAGCTGCTCCGCCGCGCGGTCGAACCGACGTCGCTCATACGGCTCACCAGCAAACGCTTTGACGATGCGGTGTCCGGAAAACGTTTCCGCGGAAATGTGCGACAAGAGGGCCTGTTGCTCCTGGCTCCGGCGGGTGGTCCGACGGACGCGTTGTCCCAGACGCACCAGCGGGTAGACAACCAATGGCGCCCCGGTCGTACAGACGAGGGCAAGACCGAGGTCATAGTAGGCGAGCAAACCGGCGTAGGCGAAGAGGGTCACCGTCTCGCGCAGTAGGTCGCCTACGGTCTGCGACACGACGTACTGAATCCGGGTCATGTCGTTGGTGATCCGAGACATCAACGACCCGCTGGTCTGACGCGCAAAGAATCCGGCAGACTGTCCGAGAATGTGACCGAACAGCTCCCCCCGCATGTCTCTGACGAGCCGCTCGCCAACATCGGTCATCAGATAGACCGAGAAATACGCGCCAAACCCTTTGAGAATGCTAAAGCTGATGATGGCCGTGGCGACCGCGGGCAGACCGGCTCGGTTTGGGAGCACTTCGTCAAAAATTGGACGAAACTGATAAGCCAGTCCTCCCGACGCCACCGCATAGCCGACCATGGCCAACGCCGCGACGCCGAGACGACCGCGATGGGGGATGCCGTAGCGGCACAGTCGTAGCGCCGGACTCACGGGCGACTCCGGTACCCCGCCGGATGGGTACGACGCCACTGCCACGCGGTGCGGACGATGTCGTCAATGGCTTCAAAACGTGGGGCCCATCCCAGCTCCTCGCGCGCCCGCTGGCTTGACGCAACGAGCACGGCGGGGTCGCCCGAGCGGCGACCCACCACGTGACACGGCACCGGCTGCCCCACGACCCGCTCCACCGAGTCCAGGACGTCTCTCACCGAGTACGCCCGACCATTCGCCAAGTTATAGGACGTTGATTGTGCCCCGGCGGCGAGACGACCGAGGGCGAGCACATGTGCCTGCGCGAGGTCGGTGACGTGCACGTAGTCTCGCTCGCACGTACCATCGGTGGTGGGGTAGTCGTCACCAAAAATCTCGAGCGGCGGCCGCGCACCCGCCGCCGCGGCCAACGCGAGGGGAATCAGGTGAATCTCCGGTCGGTGATCCTCGCCCAGCTCACCCGATGGGTCGGCGCCCGCGGCGTTGAAATATCGCAGGCATGTATACCGCAACCCATAGGCGGTTTCGTAGTGTGGGAGCGCGTGCTCTATGGCGAGCTTTGTTTGTCCGTACGCATTAATCGGTCGGGTCGGGTGGTCTTCGACGATGGGCACGTCGTGCGGCGTGCCATAGACCGCAGCGGTTGACGAGAACACAAACCGTCGGACTGATTCCTCGACAACCGACTCCAGAAGAGCCAGCGTCTTGCGAACGTTGTTGTCATAGTAGCGTACCGGCGCCTGGACCGATTCTCCGACCGAGAGAAAGGCTGCAAAATGGAGGACGGCAGTCACCGCATGACGCCGAATAGTCTCACGGACCACCGCCGTATCGCTGACATCGGCCTCGACCAGCACGTACTCGGACACGGCCTCCCGATGGCCGTTGACCAGGCTGTCCAACACCACGACCTCGAAACCAGCCGCCGCCAACACTTTGACCGCGTGGCTACCGACGTATCCGGCGCCACCGGTCACGAGGACCGTACTCATTACCGTCCAATCGAATAGTACTGGAACCCTTCGGCCCGCATCTGCTCCCGCGTAAACAAATTGCGACCGTCGAAAATGACCGGCTCTCGCATCAGCGAGCGCATACGTCCAAAGTCCGGTTCCCGAAATTCATTCCACTCCGTCACGATCGCCAGGGCGTCGACACCATTGAGCGCCTCGTAGGAGTGCTGCGCGTAGGTTACCGCGTCGCCAAGCACCACGCGGGCGGTCTTTTCCGCTTCCGGGTCATAGGCCTTGACCGTGCCGCCGGCAGCCACGATACCTCTCGCCACCGTCACCGACGGGGCCTCGCGCACGTCATCGGTTCGCGGTTTGAAGGCCAACCCCCACATGCCGATGGTTTTTCCCTTGAGCGAGCCAAAATGGGTGTTTAGCTTCTCGACCAACACATTCTTCTGCTGCTGGTTTACCGTCTCGACGGCCTCGAGAATCAAACAGCGATAGCCTACATCGCGTGAGGACTTGACAAGCGCTTTCACGTCTTTGGGAAAGCAGCTGCCGCCATACCCAATACCGGGAAACAGGAACGCAGGCCCGATTCGTCGGTCGGACGCGATCGAACGTCGCACTTCGTCGACGTCGGCCGACACCCGCTCACAGACGTTCGCGATCTCGTTCATAAACGAGATGCGCGTCGCCAACATCGCGTTCGCCGCATACTTGCTGAGCTCCGCGCTGGCGCAGTCCATCATCATGATCGGTGCCCCGGTACGCGTAAATGGCGCGTACAGCTTCCGCATAAGTTCCTGAGCCCGAGGGTCTTCGACGCCGACCACCACCCGGTCTGGACGCATGAAATCGTCGATGGCGGCACCTTGTTTGAGAAACTCAGGGTTACTCACCACGCTGAACGGATGCGTCGTTTCGCGTCGGATCACCTCGCAAAGACGCGAGGCCGTGCCCACCGGCACCGTGCTCTTCGTCACGATGACCTTGTAGTCGTTCATCGCCTTCGCAACATCGCGGGACACGCCGATCACATGCGTCAAGTCGGCCGACCCGTCCTCATCCGCTGGTGTCCCAACCGCCACAAACACGATCTGAGAGGCTCTCACCGCCCGGTTGAGCGCCGAGGTAAACGTCAGTCTCTTCTCCCGTTGGTTGCGAACCACAAGCTCTTCGAGACCGGGCTCGAAGATTGGGATGCGGCCGCGTTTGAGAGCGCGCACCTTTGCGGCATCTTTGTCTACACAGATCACATCGTTCCCGTTCTCCGCGAAGCAGGCTCCTACCACCAAACCGACATATCCTGTGCCGACAACGGCAAGTTTCATATCGCCTTCCCCAGACCTTGTCTTTACGACCCGCGTAACCGTACCACACACCCTCAAACCGCCAGCCGGCGGGGTCGTCTCGCCCGCGCCGAGCGTCGGGTCCGGGGACCGCTGCTTGGGACACGGGAATGGAACGACATCAAGCGATGACGTCAAGCTATTTATATACAATGACTTACGAGTTTCGTTCGATTCACGAGATGCTTGGTCGGAGCGACCGCCGACGGCAGATCCTGTGCTACTATCCGCCCAAAATTTGTGCGCGTTCTGATCGATTATCGGCCGGCGCTGCGAGAGCGGACAGGGGTGGGCGAATGGGTGCATTCGCTGGCCTGCGCGCTCGCGGCGCGTGGGGAGGAGCACCTGCTCGATCTCGCCCTCTTTAGTAGCTCCTGGAAGGATCGCCCGACGTTACCGCCGCCCATCCGCACGATCGACCGTCGAGTGCCGGTTCGAGTGCTCAACTATTGTTGGCATCGACTGGGGTGGCCGCCCGTCGAGTGGATCGCTCGCGAACGCTTTGATGTCGTCCACTCGCCGCACCCGCTCATGATGCCCTCGGCCCACGCGGCGCGGGTAGTGACCGTTCATGACTTGGACTTTCTTGACCATCCCCAGCACGCCATCAGTGAAGTGCGTCGTGACTATGCATCGCTCATTCGTCGTCACGTGGGGAGTGCCGACCATGTCGTCGTGCCGTCGTGTTTTACGGGGAAGGAAGTAGAGCGCCGTCTGGGCGTGCCCCCCGAGCGCATCACGGTCTGCACCAACGGCGCACCCGACTGGACGCCTCGCCGCACCTGGCCGGAGTCGGGCGATATTCTTTTTGTCGGCTCACTCACGCCACGCAAGAACGTGGGCGCATTGCTCGACGCCTACCGCCTGCTTATCGACGACGATCCGGACCACCCGCCGCCCGGGATGGTGCTCGCGGGCCCCGCGACCTCGCAGTCGGCCGATTGGCTGAGCGCGATCGACGCGCCGCCCTTGGCGGGCCGAGTGCGCTGGACCGGATATCTGGACAAGGCCGCGTTACGACGTCTCTACGAAAACGCGGCGGTGCTGGTCCTCCCGTCGTGGCACGAGGGCTTCGGCTTACCGGTCGTCGAAGCCATGACGATCGGCGTCCCAGTAGTCGCGTCAAATCGTGGGGCGCTTCCGGAAGTCGTCGGCGACGCCGGCCTGACGGTGGACCCGGCGAGCCCCGCCCAGCTGGCCGCCGCCATCAAGCGGATGGTTCGAGACATCCCGTTTGCACGGGCCTGTGCCGAGCGAGGGTTTCAGCAGGCAGCGAAATTTAGTTGGCACGCCGCCGCCGACGCGCTCGTGAGGGCCTACGAAAAGACCGTGACCGCCGCGGCGGAGAAACGCTCGCCGTGACAACCCGTCGGGCACTCCCGCTGGTCCGCGCGATGCGAGAGACACCCTGATGCGCATCGGTATCGACGGTCGTGAGCTGCTGGGAAACCGAACCGGCGTGGGTCGGTATCTCGCAGAGCTGTGCGACCGCTGGAGGCACCTGCCACGCGCCGACGGCCACGAGTTCCTGGTTTACAGCCCTCAGCCCGGCGACTATCTCTCCGACCTAGGATGGCCGTTCGATGAAGGGCGTGAAGAAGCGAGGGGGCGGTTCTCCCATCGCTCGGTCCCGGGTCCGGGAGGAACTCGCTGGGAGCAGACCGCGCTTCCGGCGGTAGCCAACGCGGACCGGATCGACGTGTTCTTTGCGCCCGCCTACTCCGCCCCGCTTCGACTCCGGAGCCCATATGTCGTCACGATACACGATGTATCGTTTGTCGCTCATCCCGAGTGGTTTCGGTGGTGCGACGGAGTGCGACGACGGTGGTTGACACGACACGCCGTCGCTCGAGCTCATGCAGTCATCACGGTGTCTCGTTTCTCGCGGCAGGAGGTGTTGCAACACTACGACGTGCCCGCGGGACGGGTACGGGTGGTACGCTCGGGGGCGGGATACGGGCAACCCCTCGCGCCGGCCCCGCCGGCGATGTCCACGCGGACACCGAAGGACCCGCTCGTCCTCTACGTGGGGTCTATTTTCAATCGTCGTCATCTGCCCACGCTCATCCGCGCTTTTACAAAGGTGACCCGTTGGGCGCCAACCGCGAGATTGGTCATTGTCGGTGACGATCGAACCTATCCTCAGGAGGACCTGGCGTCGGTGCGTCGGGCCTCCGCGGCGGCCGATCAGATCACCCTTCGATCGTATGTCTCGGAGGTCGAGCTCGACGCGCTCTATCAGCAGGCCCGGGTGTTCGTTTTTCTTTCGGAGTACGAGGGGTTTGGTCTTACGCCACTCGAGGCGATGTCCGCCGGCATCCCAACCGTGGTCGGGGATACACCAGTCGCCCGCGAGTTGTATCAGGACGGCGCCTTGTTTGTTCCGGTGCGCGACATCGCCCGGACGGCGGCCGCGGTCACCGCGCTCCTCGGCGACGAGTCGCTGCGGACCAGACAAGTGACTCGCGCCGCCCGCGCCCTTGCGGCACTCAGCTGGGAGCGGGCGAGCGAGGAAACCTTGGACGTCCTCGAATCAGCCGTGGCTTGAGCCCATGACGCCGGTCGTCGACATCGTCATCGTGAGCTACAACACGAAGGGATATCTCGAGGCCTGCCTCCGTTCGCTCCACGAGCACCCACCAACGGTGACGCATACAACGACCGTCGTCGACAATGCCTCGCGCGACGGCAGTGCCGAGATGGTCCGTCGGGTGTGGCCCGATGTGCGTCTCATTCAAACCGGTGACAACCTCGGTTTCGCGCGCGCCAACAATCTCGGCATCCGAGCGACTCACGGCACATTCATCCTGCTCTTGAACAGTGACACGGTGGTCAGCCCCAGTGCGATCGACGGCCTCGTCGACCGCTTGACGTCCACGCCAGACACTGCCGCGGTCGGCCCGAGATTGATCGATGGAGCAGGAAACGTAGAGCTCTCGTTTGGCCCGATGATGGGTCCGTTGAACGAGCTCCGCCAACGGTGCAGAACCGCAGCGCTCTCTCGCGGCACCCCCATTTTTGGCGCAGCAGTCGCCCGGTCGCTCGCGCGTCCCGGCTACCCCGATTGGGTCACGGGCGCCTGTCTTCTTGTGCGGCGGGTCGACGCGGAAGCGGTCGGACTCCTCGACGAGCGCTATCTGCTCTACGGTGAGGACGTGGACTTCTGCGCGGCGTTACGAGCGCGACATCGGAAAATCCTCTTCTCGCCAGACATCGAGATCACTCACTACGGCGGGCGGTCCGGGCCCACCTTTCCCCGCCAGACCCGTCAGCTCTATCGACGAAGCAAGCTTGCCTTCTACGCTAAACACCACCCTCACTGGCTACCGCTGCTTCGGGTGTATCTCAAGCTCCGCCGCCAGCTCCAGCAGGCCGAAGACGACTAGTGCGCCGCCGTCGAGATGAGGTCGACAAATGAGCAGGCTATAGTCCTCTGGGTGAAGATCGCGATCGACGTCCGGAAGCTCCATGACTTTGGCGTCGGCACGTATGTCCGGAATCTCGTCGAACAGCTGGCGCAGCTCGACCAGGAATCGGAATACGTGCTGTTGTGTCAGCCAGCGGACAAGAGCCTGGCAGGCCAACTGGGCGCCAACTTCAGCACGATGGTCGATCGGTCCGGCCAGTACTCCGTCGGCGAACAGCTCTCTATCCCCTATCACGTAAAAAAGGCTGGCGCAGAGCTCTTCCATACGCCGCACTACGTCCTCCCGGGGCTGACGCCGTGCCGGTCAATCGTGACGATTCACGACTGTATTCACCTGATCTTCCCGCAGTACTTGCGTCGTCGCTTTGGACACAGGTATGCGCGAGCCGCATTTTGGATAGCAGTGCATCGAGCGAGTCGGATTCTCACGGTCTCCGAAGCATCAAAACGGGACATCCTCCGCTTCTTTCAGGTGCCTGAAGACAAGGTCACCGTGATCTACAACGCTATCGGGGAGCGTTTCCACCACGAGCCTCCAGCGGAGGATGTCATTCGCGTCAGAGAGCGCTATCAGCTTCAAGGCCGGTTCATCATGTACGCTGGCAACGTCAAGCCTCACAAGAACCTCGACCGACTCATCGAGGCGTTCATGGTGCTCCGGCAAGACCGAGGTCACGGCGACCTCAAATTGCTTGTCTCCGGGAGCGAAGTATCGCGGTCGCAATCGCTTCGACGAGCCGTCCACCGTTACAATCTCCACAAACATGTGCGTTTTCTCGGCTATCAGACCGAAGACACGCTGGCCGCGCTCTATCGGTTGGCGGCGGTCTTCGTCTTCCCGTCCCTGTATGAAGGCTTTGGCCTCCCGCCACTAGAAGCGATGGCGAGCGGCACGCCGGTCGTGGTATCCAACGTGTCATCCCTCCCGGAGGTTGTCGGCGACGCGGGGGTGCTGGTCGACCCGCGCGAACCTCAATCGATCGCCGAGGGTATCCACCGCGTCCTCGACGACGAGACCTTTCGCCACGAGCTCATCCAGCGCGGGCTCGTCCGGGCGCGCACTTTTAGTTGGTCGGCGTCTGTCAAACGGATACGCGATATCTATGAAGAGGTGGCGGCCGGCGGATGACGTGTGCTCGACCGCAAGCACCCGCCGATGTCGGTGGACGTCGAGTGGCGTTGGTCCACGACTGGTTCACGGGGCGTCGGGGTGGAGAGAAGGCGTTCGAAGCCATCCGCGACCTCCTGCCCCAGGCTGACCTGTTTACACTGCTGCACCTTCCGGGCACCGTGTCACCTGAAATCGATGCGGCGCGCCCGTCGCGATCGTTCATCCAGCATCTTCCCGGCGCCGCGCGCCACTATCGCCGGTATATCCCGTTGTTTCCCGCGGCGGTCGAACAGTTTGACCTCGATGATTACGACCTCGTTGTCAGCGCCAGTCACTGTGCTGTCAAGTCGGTCATTGCCACGGGACGGGCACGACACGTGTGCTATTGCTTCACGCCAATGCGATACGCCTGGGACCAGTTCGATGCGTATTTCGGGCCCGAGCGCGTGGGTCCGCTGCGGAGCCGTCTCTATCGGACAGCCTTCCGCCGACTCGCCCGCTGGGATGCGGAGACAGCTGGTCGCGTTGACCGCTATGTCGCTATTTCACAGCATGTTGCAGGCAGAATACGCCGATACTATGATCGGACGGCATCGGTCGTGTATCCTCCGGTCGATACAACCTATTTCGACCCGGATGGAACGGCTCCGGGTCCGTATTTCTTGATTGTCTCGGCGTTGGTCCCCTACAAACGTATCGAGCTCGCCATCGAGGCCACACAGATCGCCCGCGTCCCGCTGAAGATCGTTGGCGACGGCCCGGAGAGGGTAAGTCTCGAGGCACGATCTGCGTCCCACGTAGAGTTTCTCGGGTCGCTCCCGGACGAGGAGGTGCGCACGCTCTATCGTGGTGCCCGGGGATTGCTGTTGCCCGGCGAAGAGGACTTTGGTATCGCTCCCGTCGAGGCGGCCGGATGTGGCCGACCCGTCGTTGGACTGGATTACGGCGGGACCGCCGAGACCGTCGAAGACGGAGCGACCGGTGTCTTGGTCGGCGCCCCCAATGCCGAGGCGTTCGCCGACGGCATCGACCGACTCTGTCGCATCAACTTCGACGCCAGCTATATCCGTCGTCATGCGCTTCGGTTTTCGCGTGACCGCTTCCACAGCGATATGCGCGCTGCCATCGAGACCACCGTCGACGCGCCGCCACAGATGTCATGGTGACCCGCCAAACCCGCGCCCTTGTCGCAAGCCACGTCGCGCTCGATGTGACATTGGCGATGGTCGCCTTTGCGTTGGCGTACTTCGCCCGATTCGAGCTCGGTGTCATCCCTGCTCCGAAAGGCCAGCCGCCGTTCGCGCAGTATCTGTCGCTGACACCGTTTATCGGGCTCCTCGTGCCGTGCGCTTTTTATTTTCAGAACGCGTACCGACCGCATCGCAGCCGGACCCGGGTTGACGACTTTTTTGCGGTGCTCGTGGGCACAGTCGTGGTCGTCGTCATTGGGCTGGTTGGCACACTCTATTTTCAAACCTACTATACGAGCGGCCCGTCACGCACCGACGGCGCCTACGAGGTATCTCGGATCGTCTGGATCCTGTTCGGCGCCTTCAATCTCGTCTTCGCCTACGCGTCACGCGAGCTCGTGCGCGCCATCCTAAAACGCGCGTTTCGCGCGGGCCTCGGGCTCAGACGGGTCCTCATCGCCGGCGCTGGCGACCTCGCGGACCATGTGGCTGACCGACTCATACAGCACGCCGAGTTCGGTTATCGGGTGGTCGGCTTTATCGACGACCGGGCCGAGCACGATACGTTGGGCTATAGAGGTCTTCCGCTCTTGGGTGGGTTTGAGGACGCCGCCGCGATCATCGACAGCGAACAGATCGACCAGCTCTTTGTGGCGCTCCCGCTAGAGCAGCATGTCAAGATGCTGTCGTTGGTCGAGATTGCCAATCGCGAATGCGTCGACGTCAAGGTCGTCCCAGATTTGCTGCAGTTTATCGCCCTCCGCGCAAAGCTTCAGGAACTTGACGGCATCCCTATCATCAGCATCAACGATGTTCCGCTCCAAGGTCTCGAGGGCTTGGTCAAGCGGATCATCGATGTCTTTGTCGCCGCCACCTCGCTCCTCCTCTTGACGATACCGTTCGCCGTAATCGCTGCCGCCATCCGACTGAATTCGCCAGGACCTGTCTTCTATCGCCAAGAGCGTACCGGTTTCGACCGTCGTCCGTTCCTTGTTCTCAAGTTCCGGTCGATGCATGTCGACGCGGAACGCGAGACCGGTCCAGTCTGGACGAGAGAGAACGACCCGCGGCGCACCATCGTGGGGGCCTTCCTTCGACGCTCCAACTTGGACGAGCTCCCGCAGCTGTGGAACGTGCTGAAAGGCGAGATGTCACTGGTCGGTCCGCGGCCCGAACGTCCGTTCTTTGTAGAGCGATTCAAGGAGAAAGTGCCCCAATACATGTTGCGCCACAAGGTCAAATCAGGCATGACCGGGTGGGCGCAGGTCAACGGCTGGCGAGGCGATACCTCGATAGAAAAACGGATCGAGTACGACTTGTATTATGTCGAGAATTGGTCAATGTCACTCGACTTCAAAATCCTCTGGCTGACGCTTATGCGAAGTTTTTTTGACAAGCATGCCTACTAGCAATGCACGGACCGCGACGGGACGGACGTGTTGAGTAAGCGGGTGGTCATCACCGGGGCGGCCGGGTTTATCGGCTCCCATCTGTCGGAAACACTCTTGGACCGAGGGTATTCGGTCGTAGGCATTGACAACCTCCTGACCGGAGAACACGCGAATATCGCTCACCTCGTCGAAAGAGATTTCACTTTTATCAAACAGGACGTAACGAACTACATCATGGTCGATGGCGATGTCGACTTTGTCCTGCACTGGGCGAGTCCAGCAAGCCCCATCGACTATCTCAATTTTCCCATTCCGACCCTCAAGGTCGGCGCGCTGGGCACTCACAACGCGCTCGGGCTCGCCCTGGCCAAGAAGGCGACCTTTGTCCTTGCGTCTACGTCAGAGGTCTACGGCGACCCGCTCGAACACCCGCAGCCAGAATCCTATTGGGGCAACGTCAATCCGGTCGGGCCGAGGGGTGTGTATGACGAAGCCAAGCGTTTTGCCGAAGCCATCACGATTGCGTATCACCGGTATCACGGGCTCGATTCGAAAATCGTACGTATTTTCAACACATATGGACCGCGTATGCGGGTGAACGACGGTCGGGCCGTCCCCAACTTTATCGCGCAGGCCCTTCGCAACAAAGATGTCACCGTCTACGGGGCGGGAGACCAGACCCGGAGTTTTTGCTATATCAGCGATCTCGTGGATGGCATCGTGCGTCTCATGCACAGCGACGTCAACATGCCCGTCAATATCGGCAACCCCAACGAGCTCTCGATCGATGCCATCGCCAAACAAATTATCGCGGCGGTGGGCGCGACATCGAGCATCGTCCACGAGCCGCTCCCGGAGGACGATCCCAAGGTGCGTCAGCCCGACATCTCGCGGGCTCGCGAGCACCTCAAGTGGGAACCAAAAGTGAGTCTGGAAGACGGTCTGACCTCAACCATCGCTTACTTCAGAAGAAAGCTCGACAAAACGAGCTAAGCCCGAAGCCAGACTCGTCGACTCCCCTGGGTAGGGTCTACCATCCTCCGCGCGTGGCGGTGACCAAGGCTCACCGCTCGGGGGCCGCGACCAACTCGTGAGCGAAGCCATCCAGCTCGATCACATCGTAGCCATGCGATGTCAGTAGCTTCTTGCATTGCGACTTGAGGTCCGCGCTGTGCATCGAGACGAGGCAAAGAGGCCGACTCGCATGCAGCCATCGCTGTCACTCACCCGGAGTCGTCCCCCCACCGCCAGGCGGTCGCCTCATCGCTCGAAGCTAGCTGTGGTTGACGGAGCGGGCTCCATGCATAATGTAGTGGAAGCCTGACCCGACCGTCACGATCAACGACGCATAGACCAGCACGTCCACCAGCACGGACCGCTGCTCCAGATAGTTAAAGAGGAGCGTGACGGCTCCCGTCAGGATGTAGACAAACGTTGCCACCTTCCCGAACAGCGACGGCGAAAACGTAAAACGTTCCACAGCGAGGTTGACCACAGCCACCGTCACCACAATGATGACGTCCCGGCTGATGACCAGCACGGTCAACCAGAGGGGGATGCGATTTGTCAGCTCGAGCGCCGGCAAAGAGAGCACAACGAACGTCGACACGATGAGCAGTTTGTCGGCCATCGGGTCAAGCAAAGCGCCCAGATTGCTGTGTTGCCCCGAACGACGAGCGATTGCCCCGTCGAGGGCGTCGGTCACTCCGGCCACCACAAAGGTCACCAGCGCCAGGCCGTTGTGGCCATACAGCACCAGAAGGACCAACGCGGGCACGAGTAGTAACCTCCCGAGGGTGAGCTGATTCGCCGGCGTCAAGATAGCCATGATCGGTCGGACCTATTGAAACTCGTGAAAGAGTTCGAGGAGACGGTCTGTGGCCCGCACGGCTTCGGCGCCGGTGACGACCCGTGACGGCTGAAACGAGTCGCTCGCCAGCCGGTCCAACACACCAGCTGCGACGGCACGCGTGGCGGCAGCGTAGCTCAAGTGACTGGGGCTCATATCCGTAAAACTCTCGGTGGGTCGCTGACTGATCGCGCCACTGTCGGTCTCGGTTTCGATGAGATCAAGAACGGCTGCCACGACGACCGCGAGATCGCTCCGTCGGAGGGTTTCCGTCGGGGAAAACCGATACGCGGCATCGACATTCATCACCCCTGCGTCCGCAACCGATTGAACCCACTGGCTTGCCCAGTGGTCCCTCGTGTCGGTAACGATAACTGCGGCTCGAGCCCCGAGTTCTAGAAGTTCAGACAGCCGAACTCCCAGGAGAGCCGCTAACTCCGCGCGATTGACCTCGAGACGAGACAGGATCCGCTGGACCTCAACGGGGATGTCGACACGATCCAAGAGACGCTGCACCCCGGCGATGCGCTCGGCGGTCTCCTGCGTGGGGTCAAGAACATCGGCCTCCTCATACGCACGTAGTGCGTCCGGGAGCTCGTCCGCGGCCTCGTAGAGCTCTCCCCGAAGGAGCCACGCATCGGGATCGTCCGCGTCAAGCTCTGTCGCGCGCCGTGCGTGTTCCACCGCCGCCTCGAGGTTCCCCTGCCGCTGTTCAAGACGCCCGAGCTCGACTCGCAGAAACCCGCTTTGTGGAGATGTCTCGATCACCCGCTCGTAGGCCGCGCGTGCCTCGGCGTAACGACCGGCGTCCGCGGCCTCACGAGCCCCAGCCAGGACGTCGGTCACGACGGTGAAGCGAAGCTCTTCCACCCGCTGCGCGACAAGCGTCAGCCCTGGATCAACTCGTAACGCGGCTTCATACGACTCCAGGGCCGCCGCCGGACGCTCGAGAGCATTCATCGCGTCGGCGTGACCAACCAGTGCGGGCACATACGTCGGTGCGGCAGTCATCGCACGCGCGAAGTGGCCAGCCGCTTGTTGCGGGTCGCGCCGCGCCAGACTGACCCACCCCAAACCGGTCGTGGCGGGATAGAAATCAGGGGTCTCCGTGAGCGCGACCCCATACCGCGCTTCCGCTCCACCCAGGTCACCGGTCTGCAAGAAGCTCCAGGCCTCTTGGTGAGACTCTGCGGCGGACGTGCGCGCGTACTCCAAAGGAATGGTGGGAAACATAAAGGCGGGGTACTCCGGGGTTGTGACGACTGGAACTCGTGTCGCGCATGCCCCCAGCAGGCCGACAAAGGCGAGTAGCGTCAGGGTCCTGGAGTGTCTCACTAGGCCTGCCTTGTGGGATCCCCAGGAACGAGGCCCTCCGCCCTTTTCACGCGAGGGATTGTAGCACGCGCTCCCAGGGGACAACGCCGTCCCGAATGAGGACAGGCACGTTTTGAGACACATCGACAATGGTCGAAGGGCGCGCGCTAGCGGACGGTCCGCCATCCAGTATCAGTGAAAGGTCTGGGCCGAGCATCGTCACGATCTCCTGGGCAGTCCGACACACTGGAACGCCGCTTCGATTCGCGCTGGTGGCGGTTACCGGATAGCCAAGCCCACGCGCCAGTCCGCGTCCGATCAGGCTTCGCGGAACGCGGACCGCAACCGTGTCTCTTCCGCCGAGCAGTTGCGGATCGAGACCGGGGTCGGCATCAATGACGAGCGTAAGCGGACCTGGCCAGAACGTCGCGGCCAGTGTCGCTCCGATGGTGGAGAGTCGACCGATACGGGACACCTGCGCCGCGTCGGCCGCAATCACGGGAATCGCGAGGTCCCGCGTGCGCTGTTTGGCGCGAAACAGTCGCGCCACCGCGTCGGGCCGCCGCGGATCGGCGGCCAGTCCATAGACCGTATCAGTGGGATAGGCGACAATCGCGCCTTGCTGGAGCGCCGCGACTGCGATACGCACGGGTTCGGCGTCACGCCAACCCGACAAGTTGAGATCCGCACACCCGTCACCGTCTGGGACATCAGAGCCGCCGGCGACCTCGACGACCGGAAGACTCGTGACACGTGAGACAGAGTCCGAGTCGCTACTCATTCGATCCCAGTCCGTCTCGGGCCGACGCCACCACAACCATCCCAGCCGCCGACGGGACCGGGCGTGTCAGACCGTCGCGCTCCACCCACGGGTGACGCCTCGGAGTCCATTACTCGACCGTAATCACCCCGTAACGCGACCGCGCCACCTGCCCAGCGGACCCGGGCCAAAAGAGAAACGGCTCCACGGTATACCTGCCTCGCTGCTCCACTGAAAACGTGAGCTCTACAGAAAAGCGGCTTCCCGCCAGGCTGCTACACACAAACGCCTCGTTGGCGTCGAGGGCACCGTATCGCAAGAACCGTAAGCAGGCGAACGTAAAATCATCGCGGTCCGCGGCGGTGACAATCCCCGACACCACGAGGGGCGCGCCCACGTCGATACGACCGGGGATTTCCTTATCCAGAAGTAACCCGTGAAGCGCGTCCGTAGCGACATTCAGGTGCGACACCGCAGGCTCATCTTCCACCGGACCAGCCCCCACACCGGGGCGTGGCACGACAGTGGTGCTCATGGTCGCGCGTTCACCCGTCGCTTCAAAAAAGCTCGGATATCCATCCCAGCTGGTCACGCCCTGGCGCGCGGCGACGCGCGCCGCGTAAAAGGTCACGACGTCCATTTCCTCTTGAGACGCAAGACCAGCCCGGGTCACATAGACGACCGCGCGTCGGACGCGCTCGACCGATGGACCGCTACGACTGCCGTCAGCGGCGATCACATCCTGCACGAACACGGGTTGGCTGGGGCCGACCACAGGAGTTCCCACCGGGGGCGAGCTACGTTCATCGGGGGCGAATTGCGCTTGGTCCACAAACACCCGGAGGTCCGGCACGTCGGACGGGGGAATCAGCCCCATCCGATACAACGTCCACGGGTGGTAGGTCACGGTCGGGGTCGACAGCGCGATCACAAAGCCCTCGACATCGTCTGAGACCACCCGCGTGGCCCCGTCCAGCACAGCGCCCGTCACCACTTCGCCCGGTGTGATGAGGGGCGTGTGCTGGTCGGGGGCATCGCCTGCCCGGTCGACCGACAACCCGTTCCACACCGCGGAATAGTCACTCCACTGGTGTTCTTGCTGATGAAGCGCCGCCCGTTGGCTTGCCCACTCTCCCGGTGGATAGGCCTCGATGCCCCGGAGGACGCCCTCACTCCCAAAGTCGGCGCTGACATCAAAGCGAGGCAGACCCAATCCTGCGATGTTGTTACTCACCACGTGGCGGAAACCGATCGGGTCGGTTAGGAACGCTGTCTGGCTGACAATCGCGAGCGTGTCGTACTGATCTGCGAACTGCTCATAGAACCGCTGGCTCACGGTCGCAAGCTCAAACGCCGTGGCCCCGCCCTCCGCCAGAGACTCTCCATAGTCGGGCACCCAAATATTGACAGCGTGGCTGGTGTATTGGACCGACTCATTCACAAGCACGACCGTGGAAGCGGGAATATTCGTCGGTGTGAGCTGTAGATAAATATCCCGACGCTGTTCCGCACCAGCGGTCTCGACGACGACCTGTCCCCACCACAGTAAGGAGCGGTCCACCCCCCAGCGCTGCCTTCGATATGCGTCGGCCAACGTGGCCGCGGGCCACACCATGCGGAACACACTGGCCGACCGGCCGCCGACCGTCGTGGTGCCGAGGCGGTTCCATGTTTCCACAATGGTCTCAGCATCAAACCCTGTCGCTGGTCGCTCGAACTGGATCGTGAGGTGACTCCCAAGCACCACAAAATCGTCAAACCCGAACTCGCCCTGGTGCGTGGGCTTCAAGAACCTCGGAAACTGATCACCCCGCAGCGGCGTCCCGTCCGCGAGCGGCGACCGAGGGGCGTCACGGCTCGTAACCGGCGCCTGCGCGCTGAGGACGGACCCTGCCACCCCAACCCACCACAGGAGCCACACGCAAGCGACGAGGCCTCTCACGACGCCGCCCGCCTCGGGCCACTGGCGCGCGGCGGCACGGCGGCACTCGGCACGAACGGGAGGTGGACGGCAGGGGTGGAGACAAGGCGTCACACGCCAGCCTCTGACGAAAATCGTATGTGACAATTCAAGAATTGTAGGTCATTCGGACGCGCCCGTCGCCCGAGCTCGGCCCGGCGGGATCCGATAGACGTCCGGAACCTGCATTGCTCAAGTGAGGCCGCTCGTCGGTCAGTTCTCGGGTCTCCCGACGGGCACTCGTTGCAGAAGTCACGGGGCGCGGCGCCCGGCATATTCCACTGCGACACCAGACCGCCGGGCGGGATACCCAGTCGAGCGCTTGTGTGGTGAATCGGTGACGCGGAACACCAGTGGGCTGCCGCGGAGAAAGCGTTACGCATACTCCGGACGGACCACCGCGACGACGGCGTTGCTCTTCGCGCACATATACCGAATCTGCTCCCGCACCGCGTTCGGCCGGCGCGAGGTCGCCGCCGGAGCACGCGTAACGTTGCTCCGCAAGGTTCACTAGAAACGCAACGACGCGCTGTCCCCGGCGTCGTCCGCGACGTGAATCGTGTCGATGAACTGGATACGACGCGGATTCCGCTGCATGACAATTGAGCTTGTGCGTGCGCCCTCCCGAAAAAACCGAACGCCCTTCATGAGCGACCCTTCGGTCACCCCGGTGGCGGCGAAGATGACCTGGTCACCCGACGCGAGGTCGGCAGAGCGATAGATACGGGACGGGTCCTCGATCCCCATCGTACGCGCCCGCTCAACCTTCTCGG
>Ga0310124_10000474_pt1 | contig 27474 bp, 23 predicted proteins | sample CB11b_AW_Bot5_MG_FD_203507 | JGI IMG/M metagenome (GOLD analysis project Ga0310124, IMG submission 203507) | Marine microbial communities from Western Arctic Ocean, Canada - CB11b_AW_Bot5 | ecosystem: Environmental > Aquatic > Marine > Oceanic | place: Canada: Western Arctic Ocean | collected...
AACTCACGTAAACAGGCTCTGCGTTGGAGACTTTATGCAGCAAGGTATAAAGCAGCGTTGTCGCGCCCACACCACGTTCGCCTGAAACAATACAAATAGCAGGGCTGTCCGACATCAAGTAACGAGAGAGTTGCTTAACCTCATCGCCTGCGTAATCAATTAAAGTGCTATCGATATTGCCCGGCAGAATGTACTCATAGGTTTTGTCTCCTTTGATTCGAACCAAGTTTTGTTGGTTTTTATCAAGATCAGACTGCTTAGCCACTTCGATTCGAAAGAGATAGGCTAATGCTTGACTAAACAACGTGTAACTAGAAAGCAATGCCATGATTCGATGTTGGAAGTTGTAAACACTCAACCACACGATTCCAATTGCCGTCGCCAGTATATTAAGTAAGAAGGTTTCCTTACGGTTTACCGCCCAGTTAACCCACACCGGACGATCGGAGATGTGTTGCAGCGTATCGAAGACTTTCGCTCGCCATAATCTAAGTACCGATATCGTGACCAGCACGAACCAGAAAAACAGCGCACTGTAAATCCAGCTGTAAATGGTGCCTTTACCCAGTGTGATGCTCGATATCTGCAAAGTCAGACCTGCAACAATAATACTCCAAACATAGCGACGAATAGTCGATAGTCTCAGCGCGATGACTTCTTGGTTTGATGTGCGACCCAAGCGATACGCAAATTCAAGAATAAAGCTGATAGCAATCGAACCACCTAGAATCCACCACGTGAATATTTCTAGGAAAATCAGGTGCTGCAGGCTAGGGATGCTAGAAAGCACTCTCAAAGAAAGTGTGATAGCGATTAACCAAGCAATCGCACGCTCAGCGCGGCTGATATACCAAATCACACGAACCAAAAAAGGAGGGTTCGTTTTCGCTTCAAGAAAGTTAACTCGAAACAACTCAATCAAGCGAGTGCTGTTGGCAAGCCACCATACTAAACCGAAGTAAATAAACAGCACCTTTAGAGAAGCCCAAATGACAGGCACTGGAGAAATGAAAATGTCTTTAACTAATGCTTTAAAGCTACGAATTTGGAAGTAAACAAGATACTCAATATTGAGCTTGGTTAATTCCCACTCTTGTTTAAATTGAGTCACGCCGTATGGACCAAAACCGGTTAAGCGCTCTTTATTCGCGGAGTTTGTCTGCTCTAAAAGATGCTGTTTACTTGCGTTCAAGCTATTCAAAGTGACGTAGCTGGTCTGCACGGCAAACCATTGATCGGCGTTGTTGTTATCTCTATAAGCTTTTACCTGTTGCTCGAAGGTTTTGATTTCCAGCTTTTGAACTCGCAGAACTTCGGCAAGTAAAATGTTGACTTGGCGTCTGTCCGACTGCTCCATAAAGAGGGGATCAGGTAGGGAATCAATACGCTTATCCAGATCTACAGCACTATTAGATACCTGAGGCTGAGATTGTAAGTCATATTCCAAGTTGGCATGACTCGGCCAAGAGAGAATGGCCAAAGTGAAGATTAAGAAGCGCGAAAGTGAACGCATAAAAGTCTCTTAGAATTATGAGGTTAGGATTACTATAGTTAGTTAATCTTACTTTGTGAAATCCAACCCCGTATCGGGGGCGAGTACTTTATTCCCGTTTTGGCTGATTTTGTCATGAAATTGTCAGAGATTAGGCTAGTCTTGCCTATGTCTGTTGTTGCTTTGATCGGGTTAGTTTTACTGTGACCAATCAGCATACGATATATTCAATGGTTGGCATGATTTGGGACGTTATATACCGCCCATTATGGGGTGCTGTTCGATATTTTGTTTTCCCTGAAAGTAGATGTTTTTTTAACGACAAATAGAAAATCAAAAGTGTGAGTCAGCTCAAATTATGATTTGGCTAGGTTATCACTCACTTAATGGCCTGTAATTGCAATCAAGACTTGCAGTTAAAGCCCCGAAGAAGTAACGTTGCGGCGTTTTTCACATTAAAAAGGTAACGGCATTGATCTCCACAGCAAATATCACCCAACAATTCGGCGCTAAGCCACTTTTCGAAAATATTTCAGTTAAGTTCGGCGAAGGCAACCGCTACGGTTTAATCGGCGCGAATGGCTGTGGTAAATCGACGTTCATGAAGATCCTTTCTGGTGAACTTGAGCCAAGTGCAGGTAACGTAAGCTACGATCCAAATGAGCGCGTTGCTAAGCTAAACCAAGACCAGTTTGCTTATGAAGAATTCACGGTAATCGACACGGTTATCATGGGTCACAAAGAGCTTTGGGCGATCAAGCAAGAGCGTGACCGCATTTACTCTTTGCCTGAAATGAGCGAAGAAGACGGCATGAAAGTGGCTGATCTTGAAGTTCAGTTCGCTGAAATGGACGGTTACATGGCAGAAGCGAAAGCAGGTGAGCTTCTTCTTGCGGTAGGTATTGAAGAATCACTGCACTTCGGTCTGATGAGCGAAGTGGCACCTGGTTGGAAACTTCGTGTTCTATTGTCTCAAGTACTGTTTGCAGACCCGCATATCATGCTTCTTGACGAACCAACGAACAACCTGGACATGGACACCATCAAGTGGTTGGAAGATACGCTAAACCAACGTAACTGCACAATGATCATCATTTCGCATGACCGTCACTTCCTAAACTCAGTTTGTACACACATGGCTGACCTTGATTACGGCGCACTTCGTCTGTTCCCTGGCAACTACGATGAGTACATGACAGCAGCGACACAAGCTCGTGAACGTCTACTTTCTGATAACGCGAAGAAGAAAGCACAAATTGCTGAACTTCAAACGTTCGTTTCTCGTTTCTCTGCTAACGCATCTAAAGCGAAACAAGCGACATCTCGTGCTAAACAGATCGACAAGATTCAACTAGATGAAGTAAAAGCGTCTAGCCGTCAAAACCCATTCATCCGTTTCGAACAGTCTAAAGAGCTATTCCGTAACGCACTTGTGGTTGAAAACCTATCTCAAGGTTTTGAAGAAGACCTATACAACAAGTTCGATGCGATTTTCGAAGTAGGTGAGCGTGTTGCTATCATCGGCGAGAACGGTGTCGGTAAAACAACACTACTTAACACACTAGCGGGTGCCCTAGAAGCGCGTACTGGTGAATATAAGTGGTCTGAAAACTCAAACATCGGTTACTACGCTCAAGATCACGCACATGATTTTGAAGAAGATCTAAACCTGTTTGACTGGATGAGCCAATGGCGTCAAGAAGGCGAAGACGAGCAAGTTGTTCGTAGCTTCCTAGGTCGTATGCTGTTTGGCCAAGACGATATCAAGAAATCTGTAAAGGTTATCTCTGGTGGTGAGCAAGGTCGTATGCTTCTTGGCAAGATCATGATGCACAAGCCAAACATCCTGCTAATGGATGAACCAACAAACCACATGGATATGGAATCTATCGAAGCGCTTAACTTGGCTCTTGAGAACTACAAAGGCACATTGTTCTTCGTATCTCACGACCGTGTATTCGTAGACTCTCTAGCGACTCGTGTTCTTGAAATCAAAGACGGCAAGATCAACGATTTCCGCGGTACTTACGCTGAGTTCTTGAAAGCACGCGCTTAGTACGCATTAAACATGAATACGTAATACGACGTTAGTACGTATCCCTGATTAAAAAGGCCTCTATCTTTATGAATAAGATAGAGGCCTTTTGTTTATCTATATTTTAGATATCAGTTTTTTATATCAGTCTCTTTGTGTTAAAAAACGTCGAGTGGTTGGTCGCAAATACCTCTACTCATCAATATTTTAACTGCTCATTAATACTTAAACTGTGCCACTATCTTCTCAAGCTTCACACTCACGTTCGATACTTGTTCACTACAACGAACTGACCCTGAAACCACGGTATGAGTATCACTGGCTAAATGAGCGATATCGGTAATGTTCCGATCGATGTCCGCTGAAACCATGGATTGCTCTTCAGACGCCGTGGCAATCTGGCTGTTTAAGTCGAACATCTCTCCAACTTGAAAGTGTATCCCTTCAATCGCATTTACCACATCTTTGGTTTGGTGTTTAACTAACCCCGTTTGTTCTAGGCTTACCGACATCTTAGCGACCGTTTTTGCTATTCCAGACGTTAGGCCATGAATGGTCGATTCAATTTGATGGGTAGAATCGTTTGTCATTAGCGAAAGCTCTCTCACTTCAGAGGCCACGACTGCAAACCCGCGACCATGGTCACCAGCACGCGCAGCTTCTATCGCTGCATTTAGCGCGAGTAGGTTAGTTTGTTCCGCTATACCTTGAATCGTAGTAACGACTTGATTGATTTCGCGACTCTGATCTTCGAGCTGAACAATTAGGCTTTGAGACTCTGCAATATTCTCGGCCAACACATTAATGCTGTCATTGGTTGCGTGGGTTTCTTGTAACGCCTGATGTGCATTGTCTTTAATCTTCTCAGCGTTCATCGCTGCGTTTTCTATGTTCGCCGTCACTTCATTACTGGTCATCACCAGCTCATTAACTGCCGTCGCTACTGATTCAGATTGTTGCTTCTGCTTTTCAGCATTACTCATACTTTTGATTGCCGCTTCTTCAGAGCTACACGAACTATCGGTCAACACCGTCATCACGCCGGATAGCTCTTTGATGTTACCGTGCAGTTTATTGATGAAGGTATCGAACGAGTGAGCAAGTTGTGCGAGTTCGTCATTGCCTTTGGCATTCATGCGAATGGTTAAGTCACCATCTCCACTGGCGATTGATTCCATCATCACGTTTATCGCTTTGATTCGCGCAAGTATGTTGCGACCAATGAACACCAACAATAAAGAGAGCAGAGCGACGATGGCGGCACCAAATAGATGCAATGTATTTTTGGTATGTGTACTCGCCGCTGTGATGGCTTGGCTTATCTCGGTTTGTACGGCTTCAATGGCTTGTTCTGTTTGGTGGACGTTGCTACGTAAGGCGCCTCTAAGACCGAGTTCTGCCGACAAGCCTAAATTGGTGTTAGCCAACAGGAGCGTTTCAACCGCAGCTTTGTAATCCGAATAGGCTTGCTCTGTCGCAACCGACGTTTGAGAATAGGGTTCAAACTCTTTAAGAGCATCAGCTAACGCCATATGTGTTTGGTCATTAATATGAGCGAGATAGTGGAAGTCTTTTTCAATCAACTCTAACAGCGCAAGCTCTAAAGCCAAACTCGATTCAGATTCGATCGCTGATTTTAACGCGGTTCTTTTGCCATCTAACGCAGCGACAAAACCTAAAGGTGCGGTCGTACGTTCAATGTTATTTACTTGTTCGACGATTTGGTGAAACTGTTTTTGATATTGATGAAGAGTGTCCGAAATCTGCGTCATTTGGTCGGACAGGTGAAGCTCGTGTGAGGTTAGGGTTTGGTTCAACGTCACCAATCTTTGATTCAATGTGTCGGCGGTTTTATCGAAACGTTCTGCGTATTTTTGATCGTGGCGAGACAAGAGATCTTTCTCGTGTCTCCTGAGCGTTAGCAAGTCAACTGAACTCCTGAGGTTTTCAGTCGCAGCGCGCTCCAAAGATTCAAGCTTATCTAAGCTAAACTGCTCGTAGATGGCATAGATAAAAACAGAAACAAACAGGGTGAGGTTGATTAGAATAAATTTACTGCGTATTGAAAGAGACAGCGAACGACGCTGAGGTTCCGATGGATTACTCATGGTTAATTCCCTTTAAGCCAGTGACGTTGATATTCATATTTGTTTTGTAATTAATAGAAATATTTAAATGATGAATATGTAACTAATAGCTTATTAGGTTGTTAAAGCAAGATTCGTTGGTGGTAAAGGTTAGTTAACCCCTGATATACACAAACTAAGTGATTTGAGACGCCTACTTCCTTAGATGTGGCAAGATAAGATGCGAAAAGAAAAAGTCCTCATTAACACTTATGTCGACAACCTTTGAGATCGCAGGCATCGTATTAAATGAGGAGTTTTAATTATTTCAAGTAGTTATCTGATTATATAGTTAACAGTTGCTAGTGACTTTACCGATCAATTTTGTTCGTTTTGTTCATCGAGAAAGTCGGTGTGCTCTAACCACAGCGCATTAATGATTCCAAACGCGCAGGCGAGTAAGACGCCCAGTACCCAACATAAATACCACATAGGTTATCCTCCTATTTCATCTTTGATTAATACAGTGACGAGCTGTTATCGTGAATGTACTGACTGTCTAGTCGACCGAACATTTTGTAGTAACACCAGATTGTGTAACCCAAAATAATTGGCACCACGATTACTGCCACAACCGAGATAATGCTCAGTGTTAACTCACTTGATGTTCCGTCCCACAGCGTTAAGCTATGTGATGGCATCAAGCTAGATGGCATGATCATTGGGAATAGGGCGACGCCCGCTGTCGTTATGATGCTTGCTATCGATAAGCTCGAAGAAGCGAAGGCCAAGCCAGCGCGGTTAAGTCGAGTCATCACTGCACAACTCAGCATTCCGATGATGCCTAGCGCCGGAATTCCCCAAAGTACCGGATAGGTAAACTCAAACGGAACGCCAACCAACAAGTTACCAAAGCCGACACCAAAGATAACAGGAGGAACAACGCCACTGATGAACAATGCAATATCGCTCGCTGCTCTCCATTGAGGGTTATCAATCTTTGATCGATAATCCATGCCAAGCGGTCTCAACCACAAAGTGGCTAGCACTAACATCATTGCAAGGTAAAACCCTGAAAATGCAGCTGCGTATACTGCAGGCCATATAGCGAAGATGGCACCACCGGCCGTCACTAACCATACTTGATTCCCGTCCCAGTGGGGTGCGATCGAATTGATCATAATTCGTCGTTCAACTTCTGACTTCCCTAAAACAGGGAGCAACGCCGCTACGAACACGTTCGTCGTTCTTTGCCAATAGATCATGAATCCCGAAAAGCGTATCCAAAGAACGCGTTGCGATAATACCCATCACGTAAGGGATCTTAATCGCGTAGTCCGTCTCCATAGTTTCTTGATTCGGGAAGCCGAACAGTGTGAATGAGGCAGGGGCTTCTTAGGTGTGCCATTCAGCTTCGACTGAAAGTAACTTAAACCCAGCCCCTCTTAACGCTGTACCTGCTAACACTTAAAGTATTGATATCGGGAATACTCATATATCGACATGATTAATGATACAGGTCACATATATATGAATAGCATGTGTGATAAGTAATTGAAAAAATTACAATCATCAGGCTAATAAATATTAAATTTAGACTGATGGCTAACTATCATAAATAAAGAAATAATGGACTACAGAACTATGATTAAACTGATCACCTCGGCTACCATTTTTTTTACATTACTGACTGGGTGCACCTCAACACCTGATATTCCATTGGAAGGGACGGTAATGGTCGTACAACCGGAATTATCAAACATCGAGGCACAAAAACTGACCAGAAATAGTGTCTTCTCCGCCACAAAAAAGGTCGACGACCTTTACTACTACTCACAATCGACAAATGGAAAAAAATACAGACGCTATATTCAAGCGTCGAAAGTATCAAACCAGAACGTCGAATATGGCGCAGTCATCAATTACGACTTACCACATAAATACTATTTTAACTTTGACGTCCAATATTACTATTCACCCACTACTCGCACCATTGAGCGTAAAGCTATTGACACTGAACGCTACAGACACCTTAAACGCAACTTTCCGGATATGTTCTTAAAGTTGATTAAGAACTTTGATGAAGAGATAGCAAAAAGTCTAAGTCGCGACTTCCAAAAATATATCGATGACCGCGATACATTGCTCTCGGGTGAATACACCTTGTCGGCTGAACTTCGTTCGCTAATGAGTGACTCAGATATTAAGGAATTCAATGAATTGTTTACTCAAAGCAATGTTGACAATCGATTCCTAGATTACTTTGACTATAATTTCAAGGGATATTCACTTGTTGACGACTATGTAGATTATGCTGTCTCTCGCATTGCGAAAAAGGGCCACAGTAGTGTCAAACTTAAAATCGACAACAACAAGCAAATCAGTTTTACGTCAGTAGACCTGTTTGCGATGCCGACTAACTGGTCCATCAACGACGATCGTCTAAAAATCACAGTATCACCGCGTGAGTATCGACTTGAAAACTTGACAGACAAATTCATAACAATTGATCGTACCGCTAGCTATGTGAACACTAAAGTGAGCAACGATGAGATGGAACTTCCTTTGGAATTGCCACCAAAGTCCAAAATTAAGGTTCGGGCACAGAGTAAAATTGATCATTACTACGTCTATTCAGATAAGACCGATCAGAGCGTGAAATTTGCACTATCAGTGGAGTACAGTGTTGAAAGAAAAAAACACACACTCAATGGCAGCAAGTCATTTAAACCCCTAATAGATTAGACGTCAAAAAGAGTAAAAAGCCTAATCACACTTAGGCTTTTTTTAGTTCCCGCTCATCCACGCTGAACCTTATTTTATAGCTCGGTTGCTTAAAGCTCGGTCATTCGATACTAGAGCATTAGTTTTATGCGTTTCTACTGGCCACATACACCACCTCTCACCTTGCTATTCGCCATTAAGATACGCTCTTTACTTGGCGACATACCTTCAGCCATTAAGCCACATTTACCTCCGTGTCCTGAAGATTGTTTTGCTTCAACAGGCGGTTCGGCAGGTGCATCAGCAAATGCCATTGCAGAGTTAAGGCTAATCACAGACGTGATCGCGATTGATAGGGCGATTTTGTTGTTCATATTATTTCTCCTTTACAGCAGACATAGGGAAGCTCGCTAAATCACGACCAGACATGATTGGTCCGTCGTAGTATTCGCGTACGATTTTTATTGATTCAGATTTGCGCTTAAGGCCTAGACCCATCCAGTGGTTAAGTACCAACATTTTTGGATTGATCTCTTTCGCAATTTCACCGATGACAGAAGGCTTAGCGTGCATGAATGTAGAGACACCATCGGCTTGTTCATGAATCGCCACCAGCATCAATCATGATTCGTGATTTGCCTTTCCACCATACGATTTCACCAGATGATGCACGTAGGTCATCCGAGATAGGACCGCCTGAACCCAGTATTTGTAATGTAAAGTCGGTGTCGACCGGCTTAAGTTCAATTGCGTGACAGTTGGCGCCCAAGGTCAATCCAAGAGCTATTGCTAAAGCTTTTAAAGGCTGTTTCATATTATTACCCAATTCTTTGTTTCTTATGTGTTTTCTTCGAAGTGAGCATTCAAAGAAGTGAAGCTTTCGTCAAGCAGCACGATAAGTGCGTGCTTCGTTCTGTTCACGGAGCACAAGATAAAGAATTGTTAACGTTTGATATATCTAGTTAATTTGAAAATAACGTTCAATAAAACCAAATGAAAAGATCGAACTCGTTTTGAAAAGGGAAATGTACTTGAGAAATAGGGGGGGATTAGGAGTTTGGAACGAAAAGAAAGGTGCAAGTGCAAGCTTACACTTGCACCTTTTTTTCTAATAGATAACCAATGTCTAAAACGAATTATCGTTTACTGGTCACCTTTTACATCGAATTCAATCTTCTCTGCGCCAGTGAACACTTGGAAACGCAGGCCTTTAGCGCGAGCAATGGTCGTGATACCAAATTGCTGAGCCAAGTCTAAGCCCATTTGCGTTACGCCAGAGCGTGATAGCAGAACAGGAATACCCATCTGCGCTACTTTGATGACCATTTCCGAGGTAAGGCGACCTGTGGTGTAGAAAATCTTGTCTGTGCCATCTTCTTTGTTAAGCCACATCTCACCGGCCAAAGTATCAACCGCGTTATGTCGGCCAACATCTTCAACAAACGATAGAACCTTGTCGTCTTTGCAAACAGCGCAACCATGTACCGCGCCAGCTTTCTTGTACGTATCGTTGTAATGAGTCAGTGCTTCTAAAGCCGTGTAAATTTCAGATTGCTTAATTTTGGTCTGAGGCACTTGGTAACCTTCCAACTGCTTCATCACGTTACCAAACATGGTGCCCTGACCACAGCCAGAGGTCACCGTCTTCTTCTTAAGCGCTTGCTCAAGTTGGCTAGTATCTTCATTGGTAATGACCGCAGCAGAGCTGGTTTCCCAATCGATGATGATAGATTCAACCGCTTCAGGGTCAGAAAGGAAGCTTTGGTTCTTCAAATACCCCAAGACTAAAGATTCAGGGCGCGAGCCGAGCGTCATCAGGGTTACGATCTCTTTCCAGTTCAACATAACGGTAAGAGGGCGTTCACAAGCGATCTGTTTGGTTAGCTTCTCACCATATTCATCAAACACTTCAACTTCGATTGTTTGAAGTGGGTTTTCGCTAGTTTTTATTATGTTTGGTTTTACCACAGTCACGTCCTACTTAATGAGATAGCGATTTTAAGAGATAAGAAGTTAACAAGAGGGTCTAACGCCGATCTTGTTCATCGATTCTTTAACTCATGCTTAAAGCAAATCTTATTCCAAAATAACGGGTATTCAGGAAAACATGAAGCATTCGATTAAAATAGCGCAAAATATGAGAGTTCACCGGGTCGAGTTGTCTGAAATAACCAGTATCGACTAACGTTATAGTGACAACTTGATAACGAACGCAATAGACACGCTCTCGTAGGTAATCCGTATTGGCGTGTTTATTGCTTTATAGGGTGTATATGATTGCGCACAGTACAAAATGTCCTAAGTGCATTCAGACCAAAGAAAATCAATTGGGTGAAGTATGTCTGAGATAAAAGAATTCAAAGAACAATATGAAAAAACAGAAGCAGCTTGGCCAATCGGTGTCCAAAGAATAGAAAAAGAGATCAAAACAGGTATTTGGGTAACGACGCAATGGGAATTGACGGGGTTTGAACTGTCGCCAGAAGATGATGCCCAAGACGTTTGTTTACTCCAATTACATAAAGACGAGCGTACAGACTATCGTTTCAACCTAAGCTCTCAGCAACCTAAGCTTTTCTTAGTGATGGATAATGTCGATTCTGGTGTTAAGCCCGTCATTCAGTTACTTACAGCATCACAAACCGTTGCAGGGCAATACATGGACGGTGACAATCAAGTGTTGTCTTACGATATTCCTTTGCCCGTACAGGCTTGGATGGAAGCCTTCATCGGCCGTCATGGTGAGTTGCTAGAAGCAAGACGTAAGAAACGTAAAGGTGCGGGTAGATCAAATGGCAACTAACTTCTTTAGCCGTTGGTCTCAACGAAAACTTGATGAATCCAATGACGAACCTTTGGAAGTAGAGCAAACACTGGAAGCAACAGAACTCACTTCCTCTGATTCTTCTTCTGAGGTTTCGCCTGCTGATCTTTCTTCTGAAATGGAAGTAGCAGCGCCTCAGTCTTTAGAAAGTGATGCTTTAGAAACCAATGAAGAAGTTCATGCTGCTGACGTTCAAGATCCCGCACCAGAAGCCACTGAAGACTTGTCTGTTGCTCAATTATTGGTATCAGAAGCCTCAGAAAGCGTAAAAAAAGCCGCATTACGTAAACTATTCCTTTCCGAAGAATTCAATGTTCGTGATGGTTTAGATGATTACGACGATGATTACAGTAATTTGAAGTCTCTTTCTGAAGGGGTTGCGGAAACCTTGCGAGATTGGGTTAAAGACAAAACGGAAGAAGAAACCACACTAGAAGAAGAGCAAATCATTGATAGTAAAGATGAAAGTGAAGTTTTAGAACATTCTGAAAGCGATCTTGAGGTATCTGATAATGAATTTGAAACGTCAGAAAGTGCCGAAATAACCGAACAAGAAAAAGAACTGTACAAAAACACAGTATCGGATGATAACGCTACAATGTCAGACGAAGATGACCTGAAAGAGATGGGACAAAATATACCACACAAAGAATAGGTACATTTTGACTAAATACTCAATGAACCGCTTGAGACAAAATGTCCCAAGCGGTTTTTTTATACGCACAATAAACGCTATAAAAGATTAAATTACTGATATATAAGGTTTATTAAATTGGCATGGCATTTGCTAAATAACGTTTATTATCAACTTTTTTGTAGATAGACGAATTCATAGTCTGACGAGCGGGACACTGGCTAAAGGGTTAGTTGTTAACGGATTACTCAGCAAGTTCTCTATCGCTTACTACAATGAAGGTTGAACAGATTATCCATGTCCAAAGATGGAACTGAGCAATGCTTAAACAATTATTAGAACAAGCAACTTCAAATAACGCTAAAGCAAGACTGTATGCATTTGAAAATACAGTTGAGTTAACAAATCTGATTCCACCTACTGTTAGCTACGAAAGCGGCGGTAATACTCTTATTATTGGTCCAACTGCGATCATTGAAAGTGCAGCGGCTCAATTACCTCAATTGACGAGCTTAACCTTATTGTCGACAGACGGCGAAAAGGGCAAAAACCCAGAACTGTACTTCGCGAATTCGGTTCAAGTATCCGGTTTCCTTGGCACGTTTGAAGTTGTGATTGAGAGTAAAGGCACATCAAGCAACTTGGCGAAAATCGCGATTAATCACGATTGTTTCGATGTTGTTCTAGACCTATGTCTGAATAGCTGCATGACAGAAGAAGTGCCTGTACCGGGTTATTACCCAGTGGGCCGAGGCTATCCAAAACTGGCCGAAGCACTGGAAGAGATTCCAACGCTAATGGGTACATTTGATAAGCCTAAGTTCTTCCGTTTAGACACTGACCTTTGTGCGCACAGTTCTCGTGGCGTAAAAGGGTGTGAACGTTGTGTTGATGCTTGTCCTGCTGGCGCACTATCAAGTGAAGGCTCAGACAAAACAGGTCACAAGATCGAGATTAACCCTTATCTATGTCAAGGCGTCGGAACTTGTGCAACAAGCTGTCCTACAGAAGCGATTACCTATGCGCTTCCAAACCCTGACGATACTCAAAAATTCATTGAACGTACGCTAGCTAACTATGAACATGCGGGCGGTCTGGATCCAATCGTACTTATCTGTAGCTCTCGTCATGAGACTTACAATGTAATGGCGCTAAAAGCACTACCAGATAACGTTATTCCAATCGTGGTTGAAGAACTGCCTTCTATTGGTATTGATACTTGGTTTGCAGCGCTAGTGAATGGCGCAACTCAGGTTCTGTTTGCTGCTTCTCGTTTTATGCCAGAGACGATCATTCGTGTTCTGAATAACGAAGTAGGGATTGCTCAAGAGCTACTAGACCAAATCGGTGTTCCAAAAGAAACCATCGATGTCCTGTATTTAGAGTCTCTACGTGAAGGGCCTCCAACACTGTGCGTTGATTCATTCGACCTTGCACTTGGCGATCTTCAAGGCAACAAACGTCAACGTCTATTCACTGCTCTCGATGCTATGTCTTCATCTCGCATTCCTGTCGAGAATATCGTTGAACTTCCTTCGAATGCACCATATGGCACGGTTTCGTGTGAAAGCAAAGATTGTACGTTATGCATGAGTTGTGTTGCGGTTTGTCCTACACGTGCTCTTCATACCGACGGTGCGTCTCCATCACTTAAGTTTGTAGAACAAGACTGTATTCAATGTGGTCTGTGTGAAAAGGCATGTCCTGAGAATGTTCTCACTCTGACACCTCGTATGAATTGGGTGAAAGAAGAACGTCAACAAGCGGTTGTGATTCATGAAGAGAAAGCGGCGGAATGTTTACGTTGCCATAAGCCATTCGCTCCACAGTCTATGATTGACATGTTACAGAACAAGTTACGCGGTCACTCTCATTTTTCAGATGAAACTGCGATTAATCGTATTGCGATGTGTGAAGACTGTCGTGTAGTGGACATGTTCGACTCAATGGCTCAAGACCCATTGAATCAATTGAAATACTAGGAGTTGGCATTGGATACTAATTTGGATCAGGCACAAGAGCCTGAGCTCGCAAAAGAATTAAAGCAAGAACAGACACTAAGAACTGAAATCTATTTGGTTCTTTCTGCATTGTTCCGTAGCGCACCTTCTGAAGAGGTCATTGATTTCCTAAAGACGTTAGACATTGAAGCGTCTGAGAGTGCAATGCAAAAAGCTTGGATTGCCATTCAACAAGCGGCAACGGAATCAAATCGCGAAGCGTTAGAAGACGAATATCAAGATCTGTTCATTGGCATTGGCCGTGGAGAGATAGTTCCATTTGGTTCTTGGCATAGAACTGGCGCCATGATGGAAAAACCATTAGCAGAGATTCGTCATGACCTAGAGCTTTTAGGCATTGAACGTGATGATCAAGTGAAAGAGCCAGAAGATCATATTGCTGCATTGTGTGAAGTAATGGCAATGCTAACTGGTGAAGAAGAAGCGCTTCAACAAGCCGTTTTCAATAAGCATCTTGGCCCTTGGTTCAACTCTTTTACGCGTCAGCTTGAAAGTGCAGAAAGTGCGAACTTCTACAAATCGGCAGCTCAGCTGTGTGAAGCATTCCTAACGTTAGAGCAAGTGCGTTTTAGCGTTAATACAAAAAGCAGTAAACATAAATTAAAGATTGATGTGAAAAACGTCACTGATTACGAGTAATCGAGCAGTACGCGATTATATCGATAGAGGGGCATTAAGCCTCCAAAAAGATCTACCGCAAGGTAAGGAAGCAATGATGAAAGATAATAAAGAAATAAACACAAGCCGTAGGGACTTACTCAAAGGCTTAACAACTGCAGCCGTAGCGGGTGCCGTTGTCGCTGGAACAACGAAAGTGGCAACTGCTTCAGAAACGGTTGAAATGCCGAAAGAAGACATGAAGAAGACGGGCTATCGTGAAACGCAACACATTCGCGATTACTACGACACGCTTTAGGAGATAACGGATGAAACTTGTCAAACGCTCCGATAGTGTGAGCAAAGAAACCAATCAACTGGGTGTGTCTCGACGTGCCTTCATGAAAAATACCTCTCTAGCGGCTGGTGGTGCGGTAGTAGGCGCTGGTCTATTCGCTCCGGGTATGATGAAAAAGGCGCAAGCTAAGTCAGTCGACCCTGAAGCGAAAACAGAAGTGAAACGTACTATCTGTTCTCACTGTTCTGTAGGTTGTGGTATTTACGCTGAAGTTCAAAACGGTGTTTGGACAGGTCAAGAGCCTGCATTCGATCACCCATTCAACGCTGGTGGACACTGTGCGAAAGGCGCAGCTCTGCGTGAGCACGGCCACGGTGAGCGTCGCCTTAAGTACCCAATGAAATTGGAAGGCGGTAAGTGGAAGAAGCTTTCTTGGGAACAAGCGATTGAAGAGATCGGTAATAAAGCGCTAGAACTTCGTAAAGAGTCTGGTCCTGATTCCGTTTACTTCCTAGGTAGTGCGAAACACAGTAACGAGCAAGCTTACGCATTCCGTAAGATGGCGTCGCTTTGGGGCACCAATAACGTTGACCACCAAGCGCGTATTTGTCACTCAACCACAGTAGCCGGTGTTGCAAACACTTGGGGTTACGGTGCGATGACAAACTCGTTCAATGACATGCACAACTGTAAGTCGATGCTGTTCATTGGTTCAAACCCTGCAGAAGCTCACCCGGTTGCGATGCAACACATCCTAATCGCGAAAGAGAAGAACAACTGTAAGATCGTTGTTGCGGATCCTCGTCGTACGCGTACTGCTGCGAAATCTGATCACTATGTTTCTCTGCGCCCGGGGTCAGATGTTGCGTTTATCTGGGGTCTGTTATGGCATGTCTTTGCTAACAAGTGGGAAGACCAAGAATTCATCCGCCAACGTGTATTCGGCATGGACGAGATACGTGAAGAAGTTGCGAAGTGGAACCCAGCAGAAGTTGAGCGTGTAACAGGCGTTAGCGAAGAAGACGTTTACCACACAGCAAAACTGCTTTCAGAAAACCGTCCGGGTTGTATCGTTTGGTGTATGGGTGGTACTCAACATACTACGGGTAACAACAACACACGTGCTTACTGTGTCCTTGAGCTTGCGCTAGGTAACATCGGTAAATCAGGTGGCGGTGCAAACATTTTCCGTGGTCACGATAACGTACAAGGCGCAACTGACCTTGGCGTACTATCAGACACGTTGCCGGGTTACTACGGCTTGTCTGAAGGTTCGTGGCGCCATTGGTCTAAAGTTTGGGATATCGACTTTGACTGGGTTAAAGGACGTTTCGACGACAACGCATACGGTGGTCAAAAACCAATGAACAGTGCAGGTATTCCTGTCTCTCGTTGGGTTGATGGCGTGCTTGAAGACAAAGACAAGATTCGTCAACGCGAAAACATCCGCGCCATGTTCTACTGGGGTCACGCGGTGAACTCTCAGACTCGTGGTCCAGAGATGAAGAAGGCGATGCAGAAGCTGGATATGATGGTTATCGTTGACCCGTACCCAACAGTCGCGGCAGTAATGAACGATCGTACTGATGGCGTTTACTTGCTTCCAGCAACCACTCAATTTGAAACCTACGGCAGTGTAACGGCATCAAACCGTTCTCTACAGTGGCGTGACAAGGTTGTTGATCCTCTGTTCGAATCAAAGCCTGACCATGAAATCATGTACCTTCTTTCTAAGAAGCTTGGTTTCTCTGATCAGCTGTTCAAAAACATCCGTGTTGAGAACAACCAACCATTGATTGAAGACATCACTCGTGAATTCAACAAAGGCATGTGGACGATCGGCTATACAGGTCAAAGCCCAGAGCGTTTGAAAGAGCACCAACAAAACTGGCACACGTTCCACAAAACCACGCTTGCTGCAGAAGGCGGCCCAGCGAATGGCGAAACTTACGGTCTGCCTTGGCCATGTTGGGGCAACCCAGAAATGAAACACCCAGGGACGCATATCCTTTACGATACGTCTAAACCTGTTGCTGAGGGCGGCGGTAACTTCCGTACTCGTTTCGGTGTGGAATTTGAAGGTCAAAGCCTATTGGCTGAAGACAGCTACTCAAAAGGCAGCGAAATCAAAGATGGTTACCCAGAGTTCAGTGACAAACTGCTGAAACAACTGGGTTGGTGGGACGATCTAACAGCAGAAGAGAAAGCCTCTGCTGAAGGTAAAAACTGGAAAACCGACGTTTCTGGTGGTATCCAACGTGTTGCTATCAAGCATGGTTGTATTCCGTTTGGTAATGCGAAAGCGCGTGCGATTGTTTGGACATTCCCAGACCGCGTGCCACTGCACCGTGAGCCACTTTACACACCACGTCGTGATCTAGTCGCTGACTACCCAACGTGGGACGACAAAGAAGCGATTTTCCGTGTTCCTACGTTGTACAAATCCATTCAAGACCAAGATAAGTCTGGTGAATACCCGATTATTCTTACGTCTGGTCGTCTGGTTGAGTACGAGGGTGGTGGTGAAGAAACACGTTCTAATCCTTGGCTAGCAGAACTACAACAAGAAATGTTTGTTGAAGTGAACCCGAAAGACGCAAACGACATTGGCTTCAAAGATGGCGATGATGTTTGGGTTGAAGGTGCAGAGAAAGGCCGCATCAAGGTGAAAGCGATGGTCACTCGTCGTGTGAAACCGGGTTTAGCGTTCTTGCCGTTCCACTTCGGTGGTAAGTTTGAAGGCGAAGATTTGCGTTCTAAATACCCTGAAGGCACTGATCCTTACGTTATTGGCGAAGCAGCCAATACAGCAACCACATATGGTTACGACCCTGTCACGTTGATGCAGGAAACGAAAGTAACCCTTTGTAATATTCGTAAAGCGTAAGGAGTCTTAAAATGGCTAGAATGAAATTTCTTTGTGACACCAAACGTTGTATCGAATGTAACGGTTGTGTCACTGCATGTAAGAATGAAAATGATGATGCTCTGGAATGGGGTATTCAACGTCGCCGCGTTGTCACACTGAACGATGGTGAACCGGGTGAAAACTCTATCTCTGTAGCATGTATGCACTGTACTGATGCGCCATGTATGGCAGTTTGTCCTGCAGACTGTTTTGAACATACAGAAGACGGCATCGTACTTCACAATAAAGATCTATGTATCGGTTGTGGTTACTGCTTGTTTGCTTGTCCGTTTGGCGCACCTCAATTTCCTAAACAGGAAGCCTTTGGTGAACGCGGTAAAATGGACAAATGTACCTTTTGTGCTGGCGGCCCAGAAACAGAGCCAGGTTCTGTGGAAGAGCGTCAAAAATACGGTGCGAACCGTATTGCTGAAGGCAAGCTACCAATGTGTGCTTCTTTATGTTCAACCAAAGCACTGCTAGCGGGTGATGCAGAGAAAGTCTCTGATGTATTCCGTCAGCGTGTTGTTGAGCGTGGTGCGAAGGGTGCAGGCTGGACAGACGGCAATGACCTTTCTTACGATGCGATGAAGAGCTAGCTAGGAGAGACATATGCTTACAATGTTTAAGCGTCTCTTCCTTGTTGTGCTGCCAATGTTGGCAGCACTAACAATGCTGTCTCCTTTGAGCCATGCATCAGAGACGAACTCATCACAAACTCAATCGAGTAGTGCAGAAAGAGAAATCACACAACTTGCTGGCGCCGATTTTTGGCGACAAGTAAGAAACGGTGAAGAAGGTTACACCACATCTCAATCGGCTGAGCACGGTGTGTTGATCAGTACTCCAGGTCAAACGTGGTACATATTGAAAGAGAAGTGGATGTCACCAGCCGGTGCTGTCGCTATCTTTGGCAGTATTGCTTTCGTTACCTTAATGTACGTTGTGATTGGCCCACTAATGCTTAGTGCGCCAAGAACGGGTCGTAAGATCAAACGTTGGTCTCGACTTGATCGCGCACTACACTGGAGCATGGCGTTTACCTTCTTAACACTGGCGTTCAGTGGTTTGATGTTGGTTTACGGTAAACACTTCTTGAAACCTTATATTCCAACCGATTTATGGGGCTTCATCGTTCTATTGGCGAAGCAATACCACAACTACATCGGCCCTATTTTCTATGTGCTGTTGATGGCTGTTCTTATCAAGTGGTGGCGTAAGTCGATCTTCAAAATGGTCGATATCCAGTGGTTCATCAAACTAGGCGGCATGGTAGGGAAACACAAAGGTTCTCATCCATCTGCAGAGTTTTCGAACGCGGGGGAAAAAGCGCTATTTTGGCTGCTTATCGTTATGGGTAGTGTCGCTGCGATCAGTGGCTTGGTTTTGGACTTTCCAATCTTCGGTCAAACCCGTCGAGATATGGAGCTTTCAAACCTAGTCCATATGTTGGCTGCTTTAATCCTTATCTGTGGCTTTGTGTTCCACATCTACATCGGCCTGTTCGGTATGGAAGGCGCTCTAGAAGGCATGGTAACAGGCGAAGTCGATGAAACTTGGGCTAAAGAGCACCATGACCTTTGGTACAAAGAAGTGATGGAACAAGAGAAAAACGGCGCTGAACAAAGCGCAAACGCAGCAACAGAGAAAACAGAAGAGGTGAATAAGAATGAACAAACCTCATAAAGGTATTTGGGTCGCTTACATCCTAAGCTGCTTTACACCATTTACTTGTCTTCTCTCTGGTGTGGTCGCGATTATCTACGCAGGCTATCGTTTAGATAAAGGCGAAGACGGCGAAGTAGTGGATACCCATTACTACGGCTTGATTCGCTCTTTCTTCTTGAACCTGACGTTCTTTGTTGTGCTTATCGTCACGGTAGCGACCTCTAATGGCGTGTTGATCGGTGTGAACGATTACTGGTATCAAAACCATATTATCGATGACATCGCTTACTACATCCCATACGTAGGCATGTTGTTTGGCGGTGTGGCGATTGTGGTTTGGTTTATTCGTATGTATCAAGGCATGCAGCGCTTAAGTCAAAACCTACCGCAAAGCCCGACAACAGGACCAAACCTGTAGTGAGTATCAGACGAACTAGATAACAACTTATCTAGAGCGATTTACTCAAAACAACCATCATATAGAAAGCCCAGTGATTCGAGTCACTGGGCTTTTTTTGTCCATCTAGAACAAGTGTCTAGTCAACTTGGAAGAAGATTTTTAGCTAATTCTTCAAAATATTTGGGGTAGTTCTAAAACAGAACCAAGCCTGATATTGACCGCGCCAATATGGTGCAACTCCCTTAATTGGTGCAATTAATTTTAAGCATCCCTCCATCTCAAATATCCAAAAAAGTGCAGTAGTAATTTTAACCCCTTAAAATCAAAGCCTTAGAATAAAAACTTGTTGCACGAAAATTACGTGAGCGTGTTGGAACGCATCTTGCGTTTACTGTTGAGTCTTTAATTAATTACGACATCAATTCGCACGGTTCTAGTGCAATTGAGACAAAGCTAAGGGAGAGAGCTTTAATGAGTCAAACGGTTACCCAAGTTCATAGCGCAGTAGAGAGCTTGACGCAGAGTTCAGACACTCTATTTCTATTATTAGGCGCCATCATGGTCTTCTTAATGCACGCAGGCTTTGCATTTTTGGAAGTCGGTACAGTAAGAAAGAAAAACCAAGTGAACGCGCTGGTTAAGATCCTCTCGGATTTCGGCGTTTCTGCCATTGCCTATTTCTTTATTGGTTACTGGGTGGCTTACGGTGCGCATTTCTTTGCAGATGCAGAAACCTTATCGCAAGGTAATGGTTACGAGCTGGTGAAGTTTTTCTTCTTGATGACGTTTGCTGCGGCGATTCCAGCGATCGTTTCTGGTGGTATCGCTGAGCGTGCACGTTTCTATCCAATACTCATCGCAACACTGTTCACCGTAGGCTTTGTTTACCCATTCTTTGAAGGGATCATCTGGAATGGTAATTTTGGTTTCCAAGATTGGCTTGAAGCGCAATTCGGTTATGGATTCCATGACTTCGCAGGCTCTGTAGTAGTTCACGGCGTTGGCGGTTGGATTGCTTTGGTCGCGGTTTACTTCTTAGGTATGCGTAAAGGTCGTATTCGTGCAGGTAAACACACTAACTTCGCACCATCTAACATCCCATTCTTAGCACTAGGTTCTTGGATCTTATGTGTGGGTTGGTTTGGCTTCAACGTGATGTCAGCTCAAGCGATCAATGGCATCAGTGGCTTAGTAGCCATGAACTCACTTATGGCGATGGTCGGCGGCATTCTAGCGGCTTTAGTCGCAGGTAAAAATGACCCAGGCTTCATCCACAATGGTCCTTTGGCTGGTCTCGTAGCGATTTGTGCAGGTTCAGACTTAATGCACCCACTTGGCGCTCTCGTTACAGGTGGTGTAGCGGGCGCATTGTTCGTTTACCTGTTTACTTACATGCAGAACAAAACACAGATTGATGATGTGCTGGGTGTATGGCCATTGCACGGCGTGTGTGGCGCTTGGGGTGGCATTGCAGCTGGCATCTTCGGCCAGCAAGCACTCTGGGGACTAGGTGGCGTGAGCTTTGGTGCGCAAGTAATGGGAACACTTGCAGGTATTATCGTCGCTCTAGCCGGTGCATTGGTTGTATACGGTGTTCTAAGTAAAGTGACTGGCCTACGTTTAAGTGAAGAAGACGAGTTCAACGGTGCGGATCTTTCAATCCATAAGATCTCTTCGATTAACGAAGACTAACGTCATCAATCTTGATGAGTGTTAAGCCCTTGCTAGACAAAAATTAAATTATAACTAAGCGGCTTCGGCCGCTTTTTTGCGCTTAGGGGAAATAGAAAGCAATACGAGTCAGTCAGTCAGTCAGTCAGTCAGTCAGAAAGGAGATTAAGAAAGAACGAAGGAGAACAAGCGAGTTATGTCACAAATAATCAATGAATTCAGTTGGCTAAGACTATGGTCTAATCCCTAAAACTATTGTTGGAATTTGAACAGTGCTAAGCTGTTACCAAGTGACATATCTAAAAGGACGTTATATGCATTTCCCATACAGAAATATCGTAATTCTTACTGGTGCCGGAATCTCAGCGGAGTCGGGGATACAAACATTTCGAGCACAAGACGGATTATGGGAAAACCATAAAATCGAAGATGTCGCGACACCTGAAGGTTTTGCAAAAGATCCAGATTTGGTGCAAGAATTCTACAATAAGCGTCGTCATGGCTTACAGAACGAAAGTATTCTGCCAAACACTGCCCATAAGGCGCTAGGAGAGCTTGAAGACAAACTAGACGGCAAAGTAACAATCATCACTCAAAACATCGACAACCTGCACGAGAGAGGCGGTAGCAACAATATTATTCACATGCATGGTGAACTTCTTAAGGCACGTTGCAGCGAATCAAACCAAGTTCTAGAGCACAAAGACGACATCCATACCGGCGAATTGTGCCATTGTTGCCAGATCCCCGCTCAAATGCGTCCTCATATTGTGTGGTTTGGCGAAATGCCATTAAGAATGGGTGACATCTATTCAGCGTTAGAAGAAGCGGATCTGTTCATCTCGATCGGCACGTCAGGTGTGGTTTATCCAGCCGCAGGTTTTGTACATGACGCTAGAATGCATGGTGCGCATACCATAGAGATAAATCTCGAACCTAGTGCGGTTGAAAGTGAGTTTGAAGAGAAACGCTACGGCAAAGCCAGTATTGAAGTGCCGAAATTAGTCGGTGAGCTGTTGTGTTCAGAGAAGGGCTCTTTGACCGCTTAAACCCGTTATAGCAGCTGCAACAGTTACAACAGTTACAACAGTTACAACAGTTACAACAGTTACAAAATGTTTATTACGTTTAGCTAAAAAGGCAAATGCGTGTCTGACTGCAACTAAGTCAGATGGGTGTTTGTTTTTTTGTTTCTGCTATTCATATAACACCCAAGACTTGTCAGTTTCAGAACGCTGGGCTTTTTTCATCTCATACATGGCTCTGTCCGACTCAACCAATGCTTGCTTAAAATTATCCCTGCAAGTGACCTCAATACCATATGAAAACGATATCTCCTCCCCTTGGAGTAAGCGACTTACTTGCTTAACAAACTTACCACCACGGCCAAGTTGAGCCGTTACTACAAATTCATCGCCACCAACACGAAATACCATTTCATCTTCAAGTGTCACTTGGTTCAAGGCTTGAGAGAAACGAACAATCATTAAGTCACCCATTTGATGTCCTTTACGGTCATTCACCATTTTTAGACCATCTAAATCGAAGTAGATGAGTTCAAACTCTTCAAGCTTAATCGCATCGAACTTTTTGCGATTATATGAACCCGTAAGTTCATCTAATTTACTTTGATCTTTTAACTTACTAATAAGCTCCGTGAGCCCGTATGCAATGAGTAAAAAAGCGACTTGTAACAAGCCATCATCGAGCAACGTATTCCATAGTTCATGCTTATCAGACCATTCATCGAAAACTCTAAACTCTGTAGATACATCGTAAATAAGGCTTAGAATAAGTAGACAAGCACCATAATGAAGCACTTTTTGTGGACTAATCGCGCTACGTGCGATGAAGTAAATATACAAGGCAATAACAAGAGTATTCGTTTCAAAAAACAAATCATAAATGGAATCTACTTGAATAATCGAACTTAAGCCAAGCGCCATAAATGATGCCATTAGCATAAGAGCAGTTAACAATAAAAGAGGGTTTGCTGGCATATCAGTTACGTTTCAATCGTTTATGATTTTTATAATACTTAGATAAAAATAAAGCGGCTTACGCCGCTTTATTAACCTGTCAGTAACAATCTAGTTGTTTACTTTAAGTTTTTGGAAGTACTCGTCATAAATAACGCTCGCTTCGCCAACTTCATCCTGCCAAACGCCGTTATCCATCACTGATTGTGGTGGGAAAACGTTCTTATCTTCAGCAAATTCTTTAGGAAGAAGAGGGTAAGCCGTTTTAACTGGCGTCGGGTAACCGATCTCTAGAGCAATTTTCGCTGCGTTTTCAGGGCGAAGAAGGAAGTCGATCATCTTATGTGCCGCTTCAGTGTTCTTAGCGCCAGCTGGAATCGCTAGGCTATCCATCCAGAAGATCGCGCCTTTCTCTGGCCAGATGATGTCAATTGTCGCGCCTTCTTGGCGTGCCATGTAAGCAGAGCCATTCCAAAGCATACCAAGAGACACTTCACCCGCTAGGTAAGGGTTCGCTGGGAAATCTGAGTTAAATACCAATACGTTTGGCATTAGCTTACGAAGTTCTTCGTACGCTTCTTTGATTTCTTCAGGGTTCGTTGTGTTTGGAGAGTAACCCAGTTTAGACAGTGCGATATGGAAAACCTCACGAGAGTCATCCATCATCATCAGTTGACCTTCCCACTGTGTATCCCACAGGTCGCCCCAGTTTTTAACTGAAGACTTGTCTAGCATATCTGAGTTGATACCAATACCCGTTGCGCCCCAGATGTATGGGATCGAGTAGTTGTTGTTTGGGTCAAATGGCTTATCTAAATAATTTGGATCCAAATCTGCAAAGTGGCTTAGCTTAGTTTTATCAAGCTCTTGAAGCATGCCTTCTTTACGCATCTTAGAAACGAAGTAAGTAGAAGGAACCACTAAGTCGTAACCCGTACCTTGAGTTTTTAACTTAGCGTACATGCTTTCGTTAGACTCATAAGTTGAGTAATAGACTTTAATGCCAGTTTCTTCTGTGAAGTCTTCTAGTACTTCATTTGGAATATATTCAGACCAGTTGTAAAAATACAGTTCTTGGTCAGCTGCGAAAGAGGGTGTAGAAAGTAAAGTAGCAGCACACAATGCGCCGGTATACAGTGTTTTTTTCATTACTGTTCCGTTCATTTGTTTGATTTGGAGCTGGGTAGTGAACCCAAAGTAAATGGATTTCTAAAAATCGCGCTAGATTATAGCAGTGATATAACAAAATAGGCAGCCTAAGCTGCCTATTCATTGATATTCTTATTTTTAACGTGTTGATTACCTAACTCGGGTTGTTAAGTAAACCAGTTACTTATCAGCGTCTGTTGACCCGGAGCAATGAGATAACGAACTCGCTTACTGACCCGCTTTAAGCTTCATGAAGTAATCTTCGTACTTCACTGTCTTATCGCCAACCGCGGCTTGCCATTCAACACGGTCAAGATCTTCTTGCGACGGGAACAGAGCAGGGATGTCTTTGAACTTCTCATTAGACGCTTTAACTGCCGTTAGGTAACCGGTGTCACGAGAGATTTGCTCTGCGATTTCTGGGCGAAGTAGGAAGTCGATCATCTTATGAGCCGCTTCTACGTTGATTGCACCAGAACTGATAGCAAAGTTATCAACCCAACCAATGCCGCCTTCTTTAGGGAAAACCAGTTTGATCGGTAGCCCTTCATTTTGCGCAGCAGCGGCAGAACCGTTCCAAAGCATGCCAAGACCGACTTCACCAGACATGTATGGCGCGCCAGGGTTATCTGAGTTAAATACAAGAACGTTTGGCATCAACTTACGCAGTTCAGCGTAGGCTTCGTCGATTTCTTTCTCGTTAGTCGTGTTACCTGAGTAACCTAACTTACGCAGTGCGATGTGGAACACTTCACGCGTGTCGTCCATCATCATCAGCTGACCTTCGAGCTCAGGCTTCCATAGGTCAGCCCAGCTTTGAAAATCTTCTGGATCGTACATGTCTGTGTTTACAGCAAGGCCCGTAATAGCAACAACATGTGGAATCGAGTAGTCGTTGTTCGGATCATATGGCTTATCTAGGTAGTTCGTATCTAGATTCGCAAAATTGTTTAGCTTGGTTTTGTCGATCTTTTGAAGCATGCCTTCGTCGCGCATTTTAGACACGAAGTAGGTCGAAGGAACCACAAGGTCGTAACCTTTATTGTGCGTTTTCAATTTTGCGTACAAAGTTTCATTCGATTCGTAAGTCGAGTAAATCACTTTGATGCCCGTTTCATCAGTGAACTGTTCTAAGATCTCACTATTGATGTAAGGTCCCCAGTTCATGAATACCAATTCTTTGTTATCTTTTGCAAATGATGGTGCAGATAACATTGAAAGCGCACATGCACTACCAGCTAATAGAGTAGCCCATTTTTTCATTGACGTTAGCTCCAAACTAAACGTTGCCCGAAGGCAGTAGATAGAAAAACAGAATGGCAATTTACCATTCTGTTTATGAATAACACTTTTGTTAAACTTGAAGTATCTTAACTTCTTATCAAGTCAGCCTCAGTAGAGAGTAGGAGACTTACTTGATTTTCTCTCTCGCTAACAACTGGGAAATAATCACCAGTACTAACGACACCACTAACATCACTGTTGCTAGGGCGTTTACCTCTGGAGATATACCGACTTTAACCATCGAGTAAATCTTCAGTGGCAATATTTCATACGTTGGGCCTGTTACGAAAGAGCTGATGATCACATCGTCCAAAGACAAAGTGAAGCTCAATAACCAACCCGCAGCAACCGCTGGCTTAGCAAGAGGCAAGATGATCTGTTTTAGAATCGTCCATTCACTTGCCCCCAAATCTTTTGCAGCTTCTAGCATCTTCACATCAAAGCCATTCAAGCGACTGTAAACCGTAACAACAACGAACGGCAGACAGAAAGTAATGTGCGCCGCAAGTAGGGTAAAGAACCCAAGTTGTACACCCATAACTAAGAATAGCGCAAGAAGCGAAATCGCCATTACGATATCTGGAGACATCATCACGATGAACAACATGCCATTGACTATGCCTTTACCTTTAAATTGGTAACGGAATAGGGCTACTGCTGTCAGGCTGCCAACAATCGTTGCGGCAGTTGCTGAGAATACCGCGACGTTGATCGAGTGCCACGCAGCCTGCATTAGGCTATCGTTGTTAATCAGCGCGTCATACCACTTGGTGGTAAAGCCACCCCATTTCATACCAAACTTATTGGCATTAAAAGAGTTGGCAATTAATACGATAATAGGTAGGTATAGAAAAGCGTATACCAGCGCCATAAAGCTGAACTTAACTGTGCGACCCATTAGTCTAGCTCCACTTTCTTATTCAATAACTTGCCTGCACGGTAGTAGGCATAAAGCATCACGGCCATAGCGGTAGTCAGTGCAATACTGGTTGCGGCGCCAAACGGCCAATCACGGGCATTCAGCACTTGGCTCTTAATGACGTTACCGATCAACAGGTTCTTAGCACCGCCCAACAAGTCTGAAATGTAGAACATTCCAAGCGCAGGGAGCAATACAAGTAAACAACCACCGATAATGCCGGGCATCGTTAGGGGTAGAACAACCTTCAATAGCGTTTGAAGTTTGTTTGCACCTAAGTCTTTAGCCGCTTCTAAATAAGTATCGTCTAGCTTTTCAATCGCCGAGTACAACGGTAAAATCATGAAAGGCAATAGGATATACACTAACCCAATCATTACTGCCGTTTCTGAATACATGATACGAAGTGGCTTATCGATAATGTCTAACGCCAACAAACCTTTGTTCAACACACCTTGAGTTCCCAGAACCACTTTTAACCCGTAAGTACGAATCAAAGAGTTGGTCCAGAATGGCACAATCACTAAGAACAACATGATTGGGCGCCATTTCGTAGGCATTTTTGCCACGATATAGGCAAATGGGTAACCAATAATTAAACAAAGTAGGGTTGCGACAATCGCCATATAGAAAGAGTGCATCAGCACTTTAAAATACAGCGGATCAGCCAAACGCAAGTAGTTATCGAGAGTGAAGGTCATCTCGATCAAGTTCGCTTCATCACGAGTTAGAAAGCTAGTGCCGATGATCATGATGTTTGGAATCATCACGAACAGCACTAACCAACCTGTGATTAAAGCAACAA
>Ga0310124_10000475_pt1 | contig 27440 bp, 19 predicted proteins | sample CB11b_AW_Bot5_MG_FD_203507 | JGI IMG/M metagenome (GOLD analysis project Ga0310124, IMG submission 203507) | Marine microbial communities from Western Arctic Ocean, Canada - CB11b_AW_Bot5 | ecosystem: Environmental > Aquatic > Marine > Oceanic | place: Canada: Western Arctic Ocean | collected...
CGAGGAACCTTCGCGATCGTAAATTACCCGCCCGGGCCGTTGATTCGCGCCGGTTTCAACGAAATAGAGTCCGAGTCTGCCATCCCCGGTACGAACGACACGCTTCGTGTCCACCCCGAGGCCTTCCAGTGTTCGAAGACAGGAATCCGCCAGCGGGTTGGACGGCAGCGCCGTCACGAACCGGGATAACCCGCCAAGGTACGAATAGGTGACGGCCACGTTGGCCTCCGCACCGGCGAAAGTGATGTTCAATTGACCCGGCAGTGCCTGGGGGAAACGCAGTGCTCCCTCCGGCGCCAGCCGACCCATGATTTCACCAAATGTAACGAGTCTTTTCATTCGCACCAAACACGATATAGCGTGCTATATAGTATTTTCAAAACCAAGCACTCCGAGGAGCTGCTCCATTTCAGAGTAGTCGGGTATAATGAGGTGGGCCCCGGCCTTGATCAAGCGAGTTCGTTTCGCGGCGTTCAGTCCGAATCGCCGAATTTCGTCGCTGGCAATACCGACAGCGCGTCCGCCCCTTTTGCAGGTTTCCCGAATCTCGACCGGCCCGTCCCCGAATACAACGAGTTGGTCGGATGCGTCCGGACCCACGTCCGCAAGAATCCGGTCAAGCACCACCCGCTTGGCATCGTGCGCCGGATCTCCTACGGATCCGTATATCCCCTGGTCGAATAAATCGGCGTACCCCATCGCCTGCGCTTCTTCCCGGACGTCCTCTTCGTCGGTGCCGCTGGCCAGGTACAAATAAACCCCCGCCTCCCGCAGCCGGTGAAGAAAAGGAATCGCATTCTTAATGGAGAAATCGTCGGGGGAAAGTTGCCCTTTCTCCAGTTTCCCCGATCGACGCCGGACTTTGTCCATGAGGGCATTATTGTAGTCCCGCTTGTATCCGTGGGCATCTCGGATTTCCTGTACGGGGACCAGTCCGAACTCCTCGACGAGGCTGACGAGACCTTCCATTTGAACTAGCGTCTGGATCCCGGTCGACCGGTCGATGAATTCACGGACGCGGTTGACGACCCGGTGATAAACCGCCTCGTCGGCCTCCTTGTATCGCGCTCCAAGAATGGCGTGAATCATCATCGGCTCCATGACTTCCTCCCAGCCTTCCCGCAGGGTGGAAATGGTTCCGTCATGGTCGAAGATTGCGTGAAGGGTTTGAACGCCGTCCCGCCAGGGTGAAATGATCTCGATCTCGGAGCCTTCCAGGAACCGGGCGCGCCGGGGATCCTCGGCAAGCTCCGGATGCAGTACGTAGTCACAGTCCGAGCCGATCGCAAGGACTTCCGCCGGCGTGGCGGTGCCGGTCTCCCGAAGTTTCCGTATGGTCACCGCCGCGGCCAGGTTTCCAAGCTGCGCGGCGACGGCCGGCCGGCAACCGATCGCCAGGCCCAGGCTGATCCCGGCAAGTACGCTGTCGCCAGCGCCAACGGTGTCGACTTTTCCCGGCACCTGCAGCCCCGGAGTTTCCGCCACTTCATGCTCGTCCCGAACAATCAGTCCGCGGCTCCCCCGGGTGATAAAAATCGGCTCTTGGGACCGCTGAAACAGCGTCTCGGCCGCCGCGCAGACATCCTCCCGTAAAACGAGGTCGTCGGGAGCACTCTCCTTCCCGCAGAGGCGCGTGGCCTCATGGTCATTAATCTTCAGCAGGCACCCTTCGTAGAATTCGCTGTAGTGTCTGCTGTCGACAATGACGACACAGCCGTGCTGCTCCCGCGTAAGCGCAAGCAATCCTTCCCGGAACCGCGGGCTGTGGATTCCCTCGCGCACCTGCTGGTTGATAATCATGACATCGACGTCAGCGATGCGGTCCCTCGCGCGGGCGAGGAGTTCCTCACCGGTTTCCGCGGAGAGTTGGTTGTAATTGCCGAAATCCTGGCGATTGGATTCCTGGTCCTCGATGTGGGGCTTGCCGTACGCGAGCGTCGCCCATTCATCCCTCTGCACCAGCATGTCGTCGATGTTCGCGCCAGCCGATTCCATGAGCCGGAGCAGTTCCTTGCCCCACGGGTCATCTCCAACAACGCCGAGCGCAAACAGGTCGGTGCATCCAAGCGATGCGAGATTATTTGAGACATTGCCGGCGCCGCCAAGGGAGTATCGTTGCTGACGAATCGGATGGGTGGGCAGCCCGGTCTCAAGGGACTGCTCGCTACGGGCCATGTCGATCATCCAGTAAATATCGAGACAGAAATCACCCAGCACCGCCACCCGCGCCGTGCTAAACTTTTCCAGAAGCCCTTCCAATTCCTCTCCGGTTACGGGAGCAAAGGGCCCATAACGAACCCGTAACAGCGTTGATTCCAGCGCGCTCATTCCCTTTGATTTGTGTCACGGTGGGGCCGATCCTGTCGAGCCCGTTCATGGGGGGCCTTTCTGGAACAAAAAACCGCCCGGCCGAATTATTTCGGCCGGGCGGCTTCTATTTTCGGTTGTGGTCCTATTTCAGATTGAGCCCTCCACCAGCGCAGATTCCAGGCATCGCCGGGCACAGGGTCTGTTGGTAGGGGCACCTCGTCTGATCCGTCGGGCACACCGTATCCTGGATGCCGGGGCAGATCGTCGGCTGTGCCGGACACTGCGTCGGCACGTCCAACGGGCACTCCGTCGGCACGTTGTCGGGGCAGACCGTATCCTGGAACGGGCAGACCGTCCGGTCCGCCGGGCATTCGGTCCGGTGGGCCGGGCAGGTGGTGGAGGTATCCGGACATGCGGTGAAACTAACCGGGCATACCGTGGGCTCCACCGTATTGGGGCAGAACGTGGCCTGGCCCGCTGCATCGGAGGGACACAGTGTCGGCTCCATCGGGCAGTTCGTCGGCCGCACCGGGCACGCCGTACTCACCATCGGGCACACCGTATGGTTCACGGGGCATACCGTGGAGAACGTTGCGTCCGGGCATTCCGTCTGGATGAACGGACAGGCCGTCGCACTTCCGTCCGGATCCGGGCATACCGTCGGCTCCGCCGCCGGCGTACAGATCGTGGGCGTAATCGGACAGGTTGTCTGATTCAACGGGCACGAGGTCTGAATCATCGGGCAGCGTGTCTGATCCAATGGGCAGATCGTGGTCAGGTTTCCCGTGCAGACCGTCGGTTCCGCCGGGCAGACTGTTGACTGCTGCGCCGGGCACTCCGTAGGAATGTTCGGACAATCGGTTTCCCGAATCGGGCACTGCGTCGCAACCGGACCGGAAACCGGGCAAACCGTGGGCATCGCCGGGCAAAGGGTCGGCAGACGCGGACACTCCGTAGCAATCTCCGGACATTTCGTCGAAATAAACGGACAAGCAGTCGGTTCCTGGGAGCACTGCGTCGCTGCCCCGGTGGGGTCTGCGCAGATCGTTGGCTCGAACGGGCAGAACGTATGCTGCATCGGGCAGAACGTCGAGGCCTGCGGGCAGATTGTATCCACCTTCGGGCACTGCGTTTGCGCGATCGGACATTCCGTCGTGACGGTGCCGTTCGGATCCAGACACTCGGTCGGAATCCCCGGACAGACAGTCTGTACCTGGGGGCACTCCGTCTGCACCTGTCCGCATTGCGTGGGCACAACAGGGCAGAACGTCGCCGCCTGCGGGCAGAACGTATTCGCAACCGGACAAACCGTCGGGTTCTGCGCCGGACACTTTGTAGGACCTGTTGGGCAGGCCGTCTGCTGTATCGGGCAGGTCGTCTGGTTTACCGGGCACTCGGTCTGCGTTGCCGGACATGACGTCGCAACCTTCGGGCACTCCGTCGCCGTGCCGCCGACCGCATCCGGACAGACAGTCGGAATGTTCGGACACTGGGTCCGAACCACCGGGCAGGCCGTCTGCTGCGTCGCGCACTCGGTGTAGAATCCGATTCCCGAACAAACGGTCGCCTGCGGACACAGGGTCTGTTCTCTCGGGCAGGACGTCGGATCCACCGGGCATTCCGTAGCGTTAGGAGTACCCGGGCAAACGGTCTGCTTTTTCGGGCAGGTCGTCTGCTGCACTGGGCAGAATGTAGGCTCGTTCGGGCAAACCGTCCCGTCAATCGGGCACCGTGTCGGCTCGTCCGTGCACAGGGTATCCAGGACAGGGCACTCCGTGTACTGCGAAGGACACATCGTTTCCACCTTCGGGCACTCCGTATCCACTCTCGGACACATGGTGGCCTCTTGCGGACACTCGGTCGCGATGCCGCCGGTAGCAGATGAGCACTCGGTGACAACCGCGGGGCACTCCGTCTCGGTTCTAGGGCACTCCGTCGCGATGTCCGGACAAACCGTCAGATTCAACGGACAGTGGGTCTGCTCCACCGGGCAGAACGTAGATGTTCCGTTCATGCAGATCGTGGTGGCGTTCGGACACTGGGTGACCGAGATCGGATCCGGGCACTCCGTATTGTTCATGGGGCAGCGCGTCGGCTCTTGCGGACAATTTGTCGTATTCGCCGGGCAGTGGGTGGAGACCGACGGGCAAGCTGTCGGTGCTGTCGGGCACTGCGTCTGGACCGCAAGATCCGGACAGAGGGTGTCCTGGATCGGGCAGCGCGTCGCATTACGCGGGCACTCGGTTGGGAGCGAGGGGCAAAAGGTGTCCTGGATCGGGCAGATCGTCTGCGCCACGATCAGTTGACAAGCCGTCGGCACGTTCGCACAGATCGTAGGCTCGTTGGCGGGACATTCCGTCCGCTTTTTCGGGCACTGCGTCGGCTGCTGCGGGCAGAAGGTCGGACCCTGTGGGCAAATCGTCTGGTCCATCGGGCATTCCGTCTGGGCTCGCGGGCATTCCGTTTCGATCCGCGGGCAAACCGTCGGCGCCTGGAGGGCGGAGATCGTGCAAACCGTCTCCATCCTCGGGCACTCGGTCTGCTGCCGGGGGCACTGCGTCGGCCGGTCGCCGGAGCACTCCGTGAACACGACCGGGCAGACCGTCGGCTTGTTAACGCAGTGGGTTACCTGTCCCGAACATTGCGTGAACTTATCGGAGCAGATCGTCTGGCCTCCGAGAGGACCGGCACAGATCGTGGCCGTCGTCGCATCATTCGGACATGCCGTGTGTTGAGCCGGACAAGTCGTCGCGACCGGCGTCAACAAACAGGTTGTCGGCCGCTGCGGGAAGAATGTCGGACAGGGGCAGACCACGGTTGACGACAAGATCGGACACCTTGTGTGCGATTTCGGACACGCGGTGAAGCCCTGCGGACAGGCCGTGGCGACCTCGGGACAACGAGTCGGGAATGCCGGGCAGGTCGTCGGGACGGTCACACAGATTGTCGCCGCCGCGGGACAACGTGTTGGCTGGGCGGGACACAGTGTCTTCGTCGTACCAGGACAGCGTGTCACCACTGCCGGACAATGCGTAATGCGATTGTTCGGGCAAATTGTTACCACCGCTCCGCCGGCAGGACACTGTGTCCTGAAAGCCGGACAGGAGGTTCGGCTGCGTGGGCAATGCGTCGCGCGTCCGACACAAACCGTCGGTCGCCGTGGACAGGTCGTAACCTTACCGCGCGGGCAGAAAGTAGCTAGGTTCGGGCAACTCGTGAAGCGGACCGGACAAACAGTGGCAGCCTTAGGACAAACCGTCTTGCGCGCTGCGCAAGTCGTCGGAGTCTTTGGGCAGATCGTCGCCGCTGCTACCGCCGGGCACTTCGTGACTGCGGCAGCGCAAGTTGTTGGCGCTCCCGCAGGACAGGCAGTAATAACTACCGGACAGGCCGTCACCAATTTCGGACACCGTGTCGGCGAAATCGGATCGATCGTCGGACGAACTTCGTCCGGACGACAAACAACCCGGAACAATGCATTTTCCGGGAGATTCGCATCGTCGATGCACATCAGACATCGGCTGTCGTCCTGGTCAATATGGTAATTGGCGGCAGGTTCCCATTCGTCGGTGACGGGATTGTAGATTTCCGGATAGTAATGCCCGGGGTTACTCCAATCGAATTCGATACAGTGCTGAGATAACGAGTCAACAGTTTCGATCTGAAAATCCGGTCCTCCACCTCCGACGCCACCCTGGGAATTAATCCAGAGAATACCGGTCAAAGACACAAGGACCAGTATACAGGTGCGGAAGATTAGACGACGGGAATACAGTAAGCGCTGTGAAATGGACATTGGGCCACCTCCCTATGGTTTATGTTTATACTCACTCTTCGAACAAACTTCATGTCACCCTTCTCCGGTCGATCCCGTTGAAAATTTATTCCTCGTAGCTCAAAAAAATGTGGAAATATTTTCCGGCGATTATTGCGAGTGACACGCAGCCCGTCACAATGCGTAATTATATGCCGCTATTGTCTTGGCGCCCTGTCTCCCGGAACCAAGGGAAGGTGGCACGGCGCCTCCGGCCCGCGTCAGCGCAAGGAAAGAGGAACAGAGGAGCACGAAAAGAGCCTTACTCTCCCCCCCTGCTCAATTCTCGCGCTCAGCTTGCTCTACGCGGGTCGGATGTGTGCCAAGACCTTTGGCTCTGGGAGCACGGCTTGGGCTCCGGGGGACACGGGCCGGAGGCGCCGTGCCACGACCTTTGCCAAAATCACCTTATTCGGGCAATTAGAAGATTAACCGGCCTAATCGTCTGTGATGCCTGGAGGTTCTTCGATTTTTAGGCCGGAAATTTTGTCCATTGGGCGCTCCAAAGCCTTGGCACGGGTGGTGCTGCATTCATCAAAATGCTTCTGCGTAGTACCGAGTGATTTGCCCAAGGCATCAAATTTGTCGTTGTATTTTTTCCATTGCTCGGAAAACTGCTGTACCAGTTTCTGTAAATCGCCCGCGCGTTTCTCAACAGCAAAACTGGCAACTGATTGGCGGACGAGTGAAAGGATGGCGTAAAGGGTGAGGGGAGAGCAAAGAACAATTCGTTTTCCCATCGCGTAATCCATGAGCTCGTGATCCTCTTGGTTAATAAAGCTGTAGATACTTTCATTCGGGATAAAAAGCAGGACGTAATCAACGGTGCCGCCAGCTGGATCAATGTAGGAGCGGCTTGCTACGGCTTTCACGTGGCCACGGATGTCGGCGAGGAAATGTTTCTTTTCTGATATCTGCGTTCCTTCATCCTCGGCGGCTAGGAAGTTTTCATAATGCGTTATCGGAAATTTAACATCCATATTAAGGCGTTTGCCTTTCGGTAGATTGAACGTGAAATCAGGTCGGTCGCTGCCTTCAGTGGTTTGTTTTTCATAATTCTTACCTTCCAGCATACCTAGTAGGTTCAGGATATCCTCGACCATACGCTCGCCCCATTGGCCCCGGGCCTGGCTGCTGGAAAGGATGCGCCGTAATTGGTCGGTCGTTTCACTCAGGTTCTCGATGCGCTTGGCTGAATGCTCTACCTGCCCGTGAAGCCTGGCGGTGCCTTCGTTGAGTTGCTTTACGGAGGTGGCAATGGTCTTGAGGCTATTATCAATAAGCTCCTTCTTTTGATCCAACTGCTGACTGGAAGTGTCCTCAAGTTTTTTGAATTCGTTGCGTGCCAGGTCAAGAAATTGGCTTTGATTATCGGTAAGAGCCTGGCGTGAGAGACTGCTGAATGCCTGTTCGAGTTCGGCCTCCATGCGCTGGCGTTCTTCAATCTCCTTTTGCTTTATTTTCCAGATTACAAAGGCGCCAACTGCAAAACCGGCAACAAACAAAATGATGGGCAAGGCAATCTCCACGCCCGGAGATTCTGGCTACCAAGGCCAAAAGGCAAGGCAAAGCCGCCCGCTTCCGCATCCAACGACGGGCAGATCGTGTGCCGTTGCGGGCAGCCGGTCACGCCGGACGGGCATTGCGTAAGGATTTCCGGACATCGGGTAACGAACTGCGGACAGAGTATGGGCAGAGTCGCGCAAACCGATGGAAGTGCCGGGCAAACGGTGGGCAACGACGGGCAGACCGTCGGCCGTAGGGGGCAGGTCGTGGGCGCCGGAATCAGAGGACAGGCTGTCAACGCGGCGCCACAAATCGTTGCGCTCTTGGGACAGACTGTGAATGCCCTGGGACACCGGGTCGGCGACAACGGAAATATCATTGGAAATACTTCATCAGGAATGCAGCGAGTCCGGATCCATGAATTCGGCCCCAAACCCGCGGTATTCACGCAGATAAAGCATTCCGTATTGTTCCGTTCGATTTCATAGTCGCCCATCAACGGTTCCCATACGCCGGTATCGTGGTTATAGACTTCCTGGAAATAATCCCCGGGCTTTGACCAGTCGAACGTGAAACACATCTGGGACCCCAGACCCAATTCCGCGACATGGAAGGCAAGAGGAGGATTGCCCCCTTGGGTATTGATCTACATGATGCCGGTCAACGGGAAGAAAACCAGCATACATGTTCGAAGGATCAGTCGGCGCGACTGAACGAGACGTTGCGAGATAGACATGGCTCCACCTTTTCTAGATAAACGCTTCGACGAACCACTACTAAGTGTGAACACACTTCATGTCTTTTTAGGTTTACGGTCTCTATTTCTAGAATGACCCGCCAGATTCTTGCAGCAAAAAAGGAAGTTTTTTTTGAACAGGTCGACTGTAGTCCAGAATGCGGCGAAGTTGTTCCGGCGAAGAGACCGACAAGTTCAGAGATCAACTCGTAAAGCGTTCATAGACAAAACGTTACAAACTTGAACGTGAAGGGTATTTCCATCCATTGACTCTGGGGACTTATCAACAGTAGCATGGCGGCGTCAGATTCAATTCAAGAAGCAGGCATGGATAAGCAACCAGAAGGCCGGCTGAGCCCGGAAATTGGCACCGATGAGCCCGACGGGGGGGCGAAGGAGACGATGTCCATTCAGGCCGCCAACACCGTGGCGGGAATGCTGGGATCCCTTCTTTTTCTAGCTCCCCTCGCCCTTATTTTTGACTTTGTCGGCTATATAACCCCCGCAATTCGGCTTTTTCTGATCTACGGCCTGCTCGCCCTCCCCTTTTGCCGTTGGCCGAAAGCCAAGCTGCTGCGCGGTGCTCCGATCCTCCTCCTCGTCATCGTGGCCAACGCGGCGCTCCCCCTGCCGAACACGGCTCAAATCCTCCTCCTCGTCTTCGCACACCTGTGGATCTGGTCCCTCGCCGGAGTCGCTTCTCCGGCAATCGTCCAGGGCATTGTCTTTTACACCCTGCTTCATCTCTACCTCTTCTTTTCCCCGCTCGGGTACCAGGTGCTAGAGTCGTTGAGAGATTTTTCCGCAATAATCAGCGGATGGATCACCGGCGCATCGCTGAACCTAGGATATACCTACTTCAATATCGGCAGCCTGCTTCTATTCCTCAGCTTGTCGATTCACGCCTGGGATCGCAACGCGATATCGAAACTTCGCACCGGCGCATTTCTCATTGTCGCCCTCTTGCTCAACGCATTCCTGTCGGCGTTCCTTATATACAAGGTGAATACGGCGCCGGATCTCACCTGGGAACTGAAGTTCCGCGATTCCTTCAATCTCGCCGTGCTCTGGGGATACCTGAGCAACCTCGCTCTCCTGGTTTACCCGGCTTTGGCGTGCCTGGTGCATGCAATAGCCTATCTTTCCCTGCACCACGACGTGAGAAAAGGATCCCCGGACCCCGCGGAAGAGGCGACGGCAAATTCCGGCAGATGGACCGGAAAACGGTCGCTTGTATTCGCCGCCTCCTCCGTCGTCCTCCTCCTGCTGGTCATCCCTCCGGTCGCAATTCGCAAGGCAACCCCGTCCCGGCTCGTGTTTCTCGAACGCGGCGTGGTGAGTTTCACCAAACCGGATTACACCCGGTTCGGGCGAGCCGCCGGGGGAATGTACGGATTTTTTCCGGAGTACGCGCGGCTCTTCGGCTGCGATTCGGTGGTCGTTAAGGAAATCCCTGAAAAACTGGACCCGGATCAGATTCTGATCACCACCAATCTGGATGAGCCGCTCACACCTGAGGAGACGGAGCGCCTCTGGTCATTCGTTCACGCCGGGGGCGGTCTGTGGGTCCTGGGTGATCACACATTCATTAAAAACGGCCGGAACCACATCAACGATCTGCTCGAGCCAACCCACATTTCCTTTAATAACGACTCCGCCCAGTTCTGGCCGCAGGGATGGTTCAACTCCTATCGCCTCCGGGAAGGTACCGCCTTCTCCTCGTTGAAGGATCCCGCGGAGAACCGGCTGTCGATCCTCGTCGGCGCATCCCTGGAATTGAAACCCCCGGCGCGGCCTCTGGTAATGGGCCGATTCGCCTACGGCGACTGGGGCACAGATGTGGATGTCGAGGATAAGGGTCATCTCGGGGACTTCGAATACCAGGCGACGGAAAGATTGGGCGACCTCGTCCTGGTGGCCGGTGAACATGTCGGGAAAGGCAAGGTGCTGGTGTTCGGGGACACCACCAGTTTCTTTAACAACAATCTGAATCGATCGAACGAAATCTTGCGGTCAGCCCTCACCTGGTTTGGAGAACCGGCACGCTATGCGTGGTTCAACGGAAAGACCATCGGCATCCTGTCCATCCTGGGCGTGTTTGCCCTGCTGGCGGTGTCGCTACTGGCGAGGGAAACCGCGGCGCCGGCAACCATCGCCGTGCTGGCCGTCATTTCGTTGATCGCGCACCGTCCCGCCGGTTTGATTCCCTTCGATCAGAATCTCGGGCGAGAGAAACTCGCGGTATTCGACTTCTCTCACCATCCCTACGCGTCCAAACATGGAAGCATGGGCGAGGCACTGTACGGGCTGTCCATCAGTTTCCTTCGCTACGGTTTGCTGCCGGTCACGCAGAACCACTGGAACCGGGAACACCTGGACAACGCTAAATTCCTGATCCTCAATGCGCCCCGGCAGTCCTTTTCGGCTTCGAAGAGGAAGCAGATCATGGACTTCATGGATCGTGGCGGCGTGGTCGTGATGGCCTGCGGCGCTCATCACTACGAAAATAACCGCGAGCTACTCGAACCGCTGGGATTGAGCATTCGGAATCTGCCCCTCGGCCGATTCTTTGACCGGCCCGCTTTCAATCAACCCATTCAGTATTTCAGCGCCTGGCCCATCGACGTGAGCAACCCCGATGCCACCGTCGTTTCCATTTACGGGGACTGGCCCCTGATGGTGGATGTGCCGGTCGGGAACGGCCGATTCTTCCTGGTGGCGGATTCGGAGTTCTTCCACAACAAGAACGTGGAAAGCCACGAGCAGTACTCTCAGCAAAATATTGAGTTCATTCGCAACATGCTGGATTTCGTATCCAGCAGCCGGCCGGCAGATGGGGGGACAGCACCTTGATGTTCCTCTCTATCCTGTTGAAAGCATATGCCCTGGTGCTGATGACGATTCAGCCGGCGGCGGGAATCGCACTCTGGTTTGTCTCGCTGGCTCCCGACTATTGCTGGTCGAAATCAAGATCCTCGTCTATTCGAGGACGACTCTGCGAAATTCTCCTGGTCAACGTCGGAGCACTCATTGTCGGGGCCGCACTCCATGCGTTTTTCATCGATGCGACGACCCGCTGGAAAGACGGCATCCCGTTGCTCGCCCATGCGACGGCCCTCCTGCTGCGCGCGGTGCACGTTTCGGCCGGCGCCTTCGGGGGCCAGGTTCACATGAGCACCATGGCCGGCCCCTTAGTTTTTCCGGTGGGCCTGGATACCCTCGGGCTGCTTACCCCGCTTCTCTTTTCAGGCATTGGCCTTACCTACCTCCTCTTTACAGCTCCGGACTTCAGGGCGGCGGCGAGAGGAACCGGATGGATTGCCGGCGTGGTTCTGGGCGCAATGCTGCTTCGCTGGGTCCTCTCGACTCTTCTCTTTCTGTTTCTCTCCGATTTTATCGGGTACGAAACGGAAGAACTTCCAATCCTTCCCTTCTTTAAGCTGAACTTGATCGCAATGCTCTACGCGCCTTTCCTGGTGGCAGCCGCCGTCATCCTGGAAAAGCAAATCTGCGGTTCAAGAGCGTCCCAACAGGATGCGCCCTCTTGCCTGCTGCCCCGGCGGCCCTGGCTTCTTGCCGTTCTGTTCATCCTCGCCGCCGTCGTACAGTGGGAACCATCGGGATCGCGGAAGGACGGCGAAGTCGTGATCAACACCTACCATGCCCAGTGGTCGCGAACAGACCAGCCCTACGACAAGGAATGGTACGGGCCCGCGGCCGGATACAACTACGCCTGCATGAAACGCCTGTTCGAAGGCTACTATCCGACCCGTGAGCTCAAGACGCGGATCACGCCCGAAGAGCTTGAAACCGCCAGTGCACTGGTCATCTACGATCCCGACCGGGCCTTCACGGCGGACGAACTGAGCGCGATTCACGCTTTCGTGAAAAAGGGAGGCGGTATCCTTCTGGTCGGCGATCACACCAACGTGTTCGGAACGACCTCTCACCTCAACACTGTTTGCCGTCCCTTCGGTTTCATCTTTCGCGATGACGTACTCTTCGACCTCGATGAAGATTTCTTCCAGCTCTATGACGTGCCCCGCATGCATTCCCAGTTTCTACACGGGATGACCTTCTTCAAGTTCCGCGGACCCGCATCGATTCAACCGACCTCCTGTTCCACCCGAACCATCTTCCGGGTCAGCCATGCGAAATCCCTTCGCGCCATTTACTCCGTAAACAACTTTTATCCTCCGCCGAATGACGACCCGAAGATGCGCACCGGAGAATTTTCCTCGTCGGTTTCATCCCGGTATGGACAGGGACGGGTTCTGGCATTCGCCGACAGCACCGTCTTTTCAAACTTCGAAATCTTTTATCCCGGCAAATACGAATACCTGCTCAACGGCATGCGCTGGCTGAATCATCGCGACGGACCTCTCACCACGCCAATCAAGCGGCTGGCGTGGCTGGCGGCGTTGATCCTGCTAGGACACCTTTTCTGGCGCGCCGGGCATCCCCGCCGGCTGATGGGAACGATCCTGGCAGCCATCGTCACTTACACCATCGCATGGGCGATTTGCATCTTCGCGGAGCAGGCGCGCGCGGAATTTCCCCAGCCCGCCCGGCCCATGCAATTCATGTTTTTCGCCACCGAACCTGACGACGATCCCTACACCCTCCGGACGTTCGTGACGGAGGCGTCGTATGATCAGAAATATGACGTGTTCATTCAGTGGGTCCTGCGAACCGGCATGTACTCGGGTTTCTACCTTCACGGCCCGGACCAGAAAAACACCCTTTTTCACATGCTCAACGAGTCCGAGCAGACGGACACCGGGATGGGGCTGATCATTCGCGAGCAAAAACATCTCGAACTGCTGGAGAAACTCGGCCCGGGACCCCTTTCCACTGCCGACCACCTGCTACTCATGGTATCGGTATCGACGAATATGGCCCAGGAGGATGCCATGGCCTCGATTCGGAAATCCGGCGTGATCAAAGAGGAGGCGAACCTGGCCAAAGTCGAAGCCTGCTGGCCGGATGGAGAGGTCCGGCTTCAGGAAGGCGGGCGGCGCATTGCCGTCGTGGTCCCGGCGGAGAAATTCAGCGATTCACAAATGGGATTCAGCGAAAAAGTCAAGCCGTCGGAGATTCAACTCGAGCGATACGAGGAAGAATTCGAGCTTATGGACTGGTTGTTCGGTCGCAACGATGATACTGTACCGGACAACGATCCGAGCGGAGACGTTACCCCATAGGTGAATGATGAAAACGTGGACGACGAAGCAACTCTTGATCTTGATGGCCGGAGCGGCCCTGGTCGCCACCGCGGTGGGAGCCGGACTCAAGCGACCCCCTGCCGGTGCCGACATCACCCTGCCCGATTCGCCGTTGTACAACATCGCAGTGACAGAATCGATCAAAGGACTGAACGGCGAAAAAGAAGAATCGGCGGGCACGCCATGCCCGGACTGCGGAAAAACTCATGCTCAGCCGGCGGCGAACGTGGCCCAGTCCGCGGGTGCGCAGAGCAAGGATTACTACTACTGTGAGAACTGCAAGAGCTATCACCGGAACCCGGTGTCCGTGCAACTCGGAAATGAAGCCCCCCAGCCAGGAATCCCCGGGGTAAGCAATTTCGTAACCGTGCCTTTCGCCGCTCCGTAGCGCGGAGTTCACCCTTAACGCTGCAAATGACTCTGAGTTTTTGCAGGAACGGCTGCGACGGATATGGCGCACAGTTTTGGGATTACCGAGGTTCCGCAGTGAATGGCCACGGATGGAGTAATCGGTTCCGACTGCGGGCTGAATCCCAACGATTCAAAAGATATTGCCACTCATCTTGTTTCAGCCTGAAATCCTAGCTCGAACGTGATCCTGGAACAACGACGCAAAGTTTCACGGTCCGTGAAATTGGCGCAAGAGTTGAATAACCCCCCTTTGGGTCCTGTGCCTGCGATGTACCGAATCATTGAACTGGCCTCAGTTCACCTCGCCAAATCCCCGCCCCTTGCGGGCGGGGATTTTCAATCATGCGACCGCAACGGCATCATTCTTTTGCATCGTTAGGGTGAAGTCCGCGACTCCTGAACGCGGAGTGAACTCCGCGCTACGATTTGGACACGCTGGTTCGCAGATCATCGAGCATGAACTTTGCGGACTCGCCCAGCGGGCTTACACCGTCGAGCACCACGAGATTCTGCAAACATCTGATCGCTAGCTCCTTGTTTCCCTCGACGGAAAAAAGCGCACCGAGTTCGTACAGCAACCCCGCCGCATCGAACGGTTCAGCGGTTCGCAATCGATTCATGAGCAAGCGACAGGCATAGGGGGAGTATCCGAGCGTAATCAGTGCTCTGCTACTCTTCACCACCGCGGATAGCGGGAGCCGGCCCAAAAGACCATCGGCCCGAACTGACGATACCACCAGGGAGGCGCACTGTGCGGGCCGATGGTCCACATCCAACGTATGGGGATCCAGCCGGCGATCTCCTCCGCATCACCATGCGTCCCCGGGGTCTTGAGAAAAACCATTTGTCGCAAGGCGGGATCGTCGGTGACCACGTCGGGAAGAGTTTCACCACGAACGATCTCGGCTGCCTTTCGCCGCAACCCGAGCTGCCATTTCAATACGGCCCAGTCCCGGCGCGCGGACCGCGCCACGGAAAGGGCTCCGAACAGCATGTACCCAAAAAGAAATCCGCCCAGGTGTGCGCCGTATGCCACCCCGGCAGCCTGCGGATTACCGCCGAGCGCTTCCTGTAAAATGAGCTGAATAAGGAACCACAAGCCGAGTACGAACGCGGTGTGCAGCCTCACAATGCCGACCGGGCGAAACTCGAAAAGGAGAACCACACAACCGACGCGCAGCGCAGGAAACACGGCCAGCGATGCCCCCAGAACACCGGCGATCGCGCCGGAGGCGCCGACCGCGGGCACATCCCAGTACAGTGCGGGCGTCAGCAGCGCGTGTGCTACAAGCGCGACCGCGCCCGCGGTGAAATAGAATACAATGGCAGCCGGACGACCGATCCGATCCTCCAGCGGGCGGCCGAATAACCAGAGCATGTACATATTCCCGATCAAGTGCAGCCAACCGGCGTGAAGAAGGGTGGACGTGACCAGGGAGATCGGCGAGAAATCCTCCGGAGTAAAACCGAAGCGGTACAGCATCACGAATCGGCTGTCCGGCGGCATCAACTGGAGCACCAGAAACACCAGCGTTGTGAATCCGATCACGCCCAACGTCGCCACCGGCCATCGGCGGTACTCATATTCAATGTGATAGGGAAAAAGCATCGTACGCTACTCCCCGCCCACCCGTAGAATGCGCGCCGGATCTTTGGGCCGGCCTGCGGCGCCGGCGCCGCACCGGTCCAGCCCCGCGTAAATCTCTTCCCGCACCGCTCCCGGGCTGGTCACGGTATCAGTGAGAGCAGCGACTGAGTAGAGATCCCGCGCAGCCACCCGGTCGGTCGCGTAAAACTCAATGAGACGATCCAGCGTGGCGTCTTCGTTTTCTACGATCTGGAGCGCCATTTCGTAGTGCGCACAAGCCGTATCCGGATCTTTCATAGTGGATTCGCTCAGTTGCGCCAGGTAGTAGTGAGCAACGCCCGTGGCATGGAGCGAATCAGCTTCCAATATTTCGCGATAGACCTTTGCTGCCTCGTCGGGGCGGTTCAGTTTCTCCAGCAATCGTCCGATACCCAACTGTACCTGTGTGCGATGTCCGGAGTCCGGGTTTACTTCATTGTACGCGGCGCAGGCCGACAGGGCCCGTTCATAGCATCGCTCGGCCCGGCTGGAATTGTGACGATCTGAAAACAGGTTTCCCGCGTGGCTCAGCCGGAAAGCGCGTTGCAGCAACGGCGCGCGTAACGTCGCGTCCTCGAGCCAGTCGGGCAAGTCAGGCTCCTTCGGCCGGAACGCGTTCGGCATGAGAACCAGGGTCCCTCCTGCGATTAAAAAAAAGAGAACGACCCCCGCTGCCCAGGGACGGCGCAGGACGGTCTGCAGAAAGGAACCGGTCGCGGAAAGCGGAGACGGTAGCCGCCGCGCCCACCGTGGGCGGCACCTGCCGCAACGTACGTCCCCCAGAATGGGAACGATGCATTCGCGGCATACCGGACGGCGGCAGCGGCCGCAGATCCCTGTCGCGTCCGATTCACGATGAAGAGCGCAGGACGGCGGACCGATCGCCCAATCCCCGGCATGCTCGTCGAGTTCGAGAAACAGGCGCTCCATTACCAACGCGTCAGGCGGTTCAGGAGACCTCGACGCCGAAGCGCATCACGACGTGCGCCACCACCAGCGCGACCAGGACCAGGAAGACATTCTTTAACCAGGCTCCAAGGCGGCGCCCCAGAGCCTCAGCTTCCTCCCTGTTCGCGTGCTCGTCCGCTTCCCCCGACCCGGGTTCGTCCGCGCCATACGCGGTCCGGCACTCCTCGCTGCAGAAATAACCGTAGGTCCGAATGCAATTGGAGCACACGGTCTTTCCACAAACCGGGCAAGTGGCTACCGGACGCCCGTCCGGATGCTGGTCACACGGAGGAACCGGAATTGCCATCACTTCAAGCCTTTCCCCGCTCACATCGTTGTTTAAGACAGATGCCCTACGACTTCGTCGGTCACATTCAGAGTGCGGTCAATGTCCTCGACCGAGTGCGCACAGCTGATACTACCCTGTTTCGTGGCGAGCGGAAAATTGTAAATCCCCCGATCAATCAGCGCCGAGCGATACGCAGCATCGAACTTCATGTCATGTCCGGTGGCAATGTCCCACCAGTTTGAGGGGGCATGCTCCATGAAATATACGCAATGCGCGCTTCCCTGGCGCACAATTGTGGTCGCTATTCGGTGGTGGTCAAAAATCTTCTTTTGACCCTCCTCCAGCCGGGCCGCCAACGATTCAAGATGATCGTACAGTTTCAGCGCGGGACTACCCAGTTTCGTCAGGCAAGCGGTAGCAGCGGCCACTGGAACCGGATGGCAGTTGTAGGTGCCCGCGATGAGAACGCGGCGGGCAGGATCTTCGGACAGTGCCAAGTCGAGAAACTCCTGCTTGCCCGCAAGTGCGGCAATCGGGTACCCGTTTGCGAACGCCTTTCCAAAGGTTGAAAGATCGGGACAAACCTTGGACACACCCTGGTAGCCCCCGATGCTCGCGCGAAAGCCGGTTTTCACTTCGTCGAAGACCAACACAAAACCGTACCGGTCGGCGAGCGATCGCAGGCCCTCGAGATATCCGAGCTTCGGTTTTACCACGCCGACATTCTGAAGCGCCGGCTCGGCAATCATCACCGCGATGTCGTATTTTTTCGCAACAAATTCGACGGCTTCCAGATCGTTGAATTCAACGGGATGCATCAAAGCCAACTCCGACGCAGGCGTCCCCGCGGTAATCGGCACCACCGGGTACTCTCCCCCGGCCATCTGTTTTCCGCCGAGCGCATCGATCGGCGTCATGACGTTGGCAGCCACCGCGTTGTGATGGCCATTATAACTTCCTTGAACCAGCAGGATGTGGTCACGACCCGTCGCCGCGCGCGCCACGCGGATGGCATGCGCGGTCGCCTCTGAGCCGGTATTGAAAAACTGAACCTTGTCGGCGCCGGGCAGGCAGGCGAGGAAGAGTTCAGCGAGAGCGCCTTCGTCCTCGGTGGGACCGGTTCCGAAATTGGACCGCCCTGCCGCCATCGCCTCGGAAACCGCCTCGTTCACCTCCGGATCGTTGTGGCCAAGGATGTACGGTGCGAACCCGGCGTGGTAGTCGATGTATTCGTTTCCATCCACATCCCACATCCGGGACCCCTGCGCCCGGCAAAACGCAATACAGGGATCCGCCTTCCGGTTGACAGAAGCGAGGCCGCCGGGAATCAGGCGGCTGTTACGCTCGAGAATCTCTTCCGAGCGGGGAAAGGTCTTTGTCGTCATTTCGTTGCCTCGTTTGTAGATTGCCACGATCAAGAATAAACCAAGTCACCCCCGCGGCAAAGCCGCAAAAATCCGGAGCGCGGACACTACGGAACGGTGACCTGCAAAAGTTCGCAAGATTCCTCGGGACGCAGTGTAAACCGCTCAATACCTGCCGGCACCAGACAACTGTCCCCCGCTTTCAAGGTCACCGTGTGCTCGCCGGCCCCCAAAATGACTTCCCCCTGCGCACAGAAAAAGGCCTGGAAGGTTTCCGGCGTACCATCCGTCTCCAGCGCCCCGCGAACAGTCCACTTCTCCACCCGAAAGTACGAAAAACCGCAAACCAGTATTTTTTGAACCTGATTCGTTTCCAGGAGAGGCTGGCGCGGAACCCTGGCGTTTCCGTCATCCTGCCACCGGATCACTTCGAACGCCTTTTCGATGTGAAGCTGCCTTGGCAAGCCGTCTGCATCGACACGGTCCCAATCGTAGAGGCGGTAGGTTGTGTTGGAGTTCTGCTGCACCTCAAGAATCAGGCACCCGATCCCGAGCCCATGCACCCGGCCTCCCGGAATGAAAAATGCGTCGGATGGCTTTGCGGAAACCCAGGTCAGAAGTGTTTCCAGCTCACCCGCATCGATCGCCTGCCTGCATCGAGCCGGATCGGTCCCCGGTTGAAGCCCCATGATCAAGGCGGCATCGGAAACCGCATCCAGCACGTACCACATTTCCGTCTTCGGCTCGCCCCCGTACTTCGCCGCGCCCGGGTTGTCCGGATGAACCTGAACGCTCAAGACCTGCGCCGCATCGATAATCTTGAGGAGAAGGGGGAACGGCCCGGTCCCTGCGCGTGTGCCCTGTAGCGCCGCACCGTAGTGGCTCACCAGGTCCGCCAGTGTCTTCCCGGCAAGCGAACCGTTCGACACCACGCTCATGCCGTCGGGATGGGCGGAGATCTCCCATGACTCGGCGCAAATCTCCGGCGTACCAGTCCTGCCGTACGACTGCGAAATCCGGTTTCCTCCCCATAGGTAATCCTTATAGACCGGTTCGAACAGGAGGGGATACAGGGGCTCGGTTTTCATGAACGAAGATTGATGGAATCGAGACACTTTAGAAATCAAAATTCCTCCTTTGACGGAATACAGCCCACCCCCGTAGTCTCGGAGGATGGCTGCGGACCGAAAAATCGTCTATCTCGTCGGTGACGGCATGGGCGACTATGCGTTGGACGAGTTGGGCGGGAAAACCCCGCTGCAGGCCGCGGCGATTCCCAACATGCGCGCGATCGCCGCGGCAGGGACCGTGCGGATGATCCGAACTGCACCGGAGGGCATGTTTCCCGGCAGCGACGTGTGTACTCTTGCCTTATTGGGTTACAATCCGACCGGAAATTATACGGGCCGGGCGCCGATCGAAGCGGCAGGCGCCGGAATTCCATTGCAGCCGACAGAGGTCACTTTCCGGTGCAACCTCGTCACGATTTCCGATGGGATCATGCTGGACCACTCGGCGGGACACGTCAGCAGCGAGGAAGCAAAGATTCTTATCGATGCGCTCCGCGCCGAAATCGAACGGGACGGCCTCAAGGTTCATCATGGCGTCAGTTACCGGCATCTGCTTGTGTGGGACAATGGACCGGCGGACGTTGAAACCCAATTGCCGCACGAGATCCTGGGTCAAAACGCTGCCGATCACCTCCCCCGCGGCGAGCGGGCGGAAGAAATCAGGGCGATCATGGACAAGTCCCGCGATGTTTTCGCGAACCATCCCGTAAACCTGGCACGGGTTGAAGACGGGAAAAATCCGGCCGCGCAGGTCTGGCTGTGGGGCCAGGGCCACTCGCTCACCCTGGAGCGATTTGCGACACGATACGGAAGATCAGGCGGAGTCATCACTGCCGTGGATCTCCTGCGGGGCCTGGCGAATCTCACGGAGTTGAATGTCATCGACGTGGAAGGCGCCACCGGTTGGGTGGACACCAATTACGAAGGCAAAGCGCAGGCCGCGCTCGATTGCCTGCGTGAAGACTCCTTCGTTTTTGTCCATGTCGAAGCGCCTGACGAATGCGGACACCAGGGCAATGCAAAACTGAAAACCGAAGCGATCGAAATGTTTGACGCCAAGATTGTCGAACCGATCTGGCGTACCATGGAACAGCGCGGCGACCCCTATCGCCTGATCGTGACCATGGACCACCGCACTCCCTGCGCATTGCGGGGGCACTCGGACGAGCCTGTGCCGATGGCGGTGCTGGACGGTCCTGTCGGGCTGGTCACGGACAAAGCACCATTTGACGAATCCTGCAACGGAGGCAAAGCAGAAATAATGGCGCACGAATGGATCCCGGAACTACTCCGCACATGACCGGCGCGCGGAGCCAAAACCGTGGCACGGATATCCGATCCGTGTAGCGAAGCCCGACCGGAACCCCGGCCAAGTCTACTCCCAGGATCATGTAAAATTCGTTCCTTCCTGAATAGTACGCAGTATACTATATAGTGTTTTCAAGAAGGAATCGTTTCCGTGTCATCCGAGAGTTCGGGGGGAAGAAAGCAGCCTGAATCACCTGAGAGGAGAACACGGAGTGACAAAAATTCCACTCCGTAGTAACCCCGAGTTCCGCTGGAGAAGGCAGAATCATTGATTGCAGAATGATTTCCTTTAGGCTCCGTGGGTTTTTCTCCGATGTGGCTCTATGCCTTTTCATTGAACCCGCAACAAAACATACATTGCGGAACCTTCGGAAGTCTTGGCGACTTCCGCTACATGGGAATCCGTTCCGATACCCGTGTGCTACGAAATCTCGGCTCGTTCGATGAGGGCCTTCCGTTGCCGGCGCGCATCCCAGCGCAGTTTTTCCTCGTCGATCGTAATCAACTCTCCATCCCGGTACACCACGCGGCCATTGACCATCGTCAGTTGAACGTCGGCGGCGGTGTTGGAGTAGACGAGGTTGGTGGCGGGATTATCTGACGGAACGGCGTGCAGCGTGTCCTGATCGACGATGATCAGATTCGCTCGCTTCCCGACTTCCAGCGTCCCCATCTCGTCCTCCCAGCCCAGCGCCGTCGCTCCCATCCCGGTTGCCATTCGGACAATGTCTCTCGCGGGCAGCGCTTGGGGGCCCAGTCGCGGTTTCTGAATCAGCCCCGCCTCACGCATTTCCATCAGGGCATCCAGCCGGTTATTGCAAGGTGCGCCATCTGCCCCAATGCCCACCGTCAGCCCCAGGTCCAGGTACTCCGGGATCGGGGCGACTCCGGATCCAAGCTTCAAGTTTGCCGAAGGGCAGTGGAGAATTCTTGTGTCGGACTGCTGAAGAATCTCCCGCTCGCGGCTTCGAGTGTGAACGCAATGCGCGAGTCCCACGTCCGGCCCGGTGAATCCGACGGTTTCCAGATATTCGATGTTGGCGAGTCCGGTCTGCTGATACACCAACTCCACTTCTTCGACCTGCTCCGCTGCATGCGTGTGGAGAACCAATCCATTCGCGCGCGCATAGTCGGAAGCCGCTTTCATGTTTTTCGCGGAGCAGCTCAATGCGAAACGGGGTGCGACTCCAAGGCGAAGAAGATCGTGATCCTTCCAGGTATCGAGCAGGCCGTCGCAAAACCGCAGGCTGTCGCGCAGGGAAACGCTGAGAGGATCGTAGCCGGCCGTTTCGTCCATGAGACAATGGGAGATGATGCCCATCGCGCCGGTTTCGGCGATGGCATCGAAGGCGGCATCGGTATGGCGGACGGTTTCCATCGACAGGAATGCAGTGGTGCCACTCTTGAAAAACTCGGCCGCCGAAAGGACCGCGGAGGCGCGAATCGACGCCTCGTCATGTCCCGCTTCCAGGGGCCAGATGAATCTTCGAAGCCACGGGAGCAGCGGAAGATCTTCGGCAATTCCGCGAAAAAGCGTCTGACAGAGGTGCACATGAACCTGGATCAGGCCCGGCATGATCAGCCGGCCCCGGGCATCAATGACCTCATCGGCCTCTTCTTCGAGGGCTAATCCGATCGCGGAAATGCGGCCATCCAGCACCAGGAGGCTACCTCCGGGGATCGGATTTACGTCCGAACTGGGCCAAATGAGCCCATTCTTGATAAGAAGCGATGTTTTCAAAGGAATTTCCAATAAATCCACCCCTTGCGCCGGGGTACCTAGTCGCCGTATAGTCGGTGGGAGGACACTGGTGGGGCAATTCATTTCGTGGTTCCCCCCCGCAGGAGGAGGTTCTTGCGCTTAGGGTGTTTACGTAACCGGTCGAGTAGGCTTTAATGGGCGGTTCCATGAAACGGATGAAATTGGATGGAAACGCGCTGATACTGGCGCTCTGTATCGTGGTCCTGCCTTGGCACAGCGCTGGCTGTGTCTCCCCCCAGCCCGGGGCGTCTGCAGAGGCCTACGCAGGGAATCGTGCCGATATCCGAATTCTGGAGAAAGAAATTGCCACGCTGGGAGGAGACATTGAGCAATTGAACATGCAGATTGAGCAAATGTCTAACCATCTGGAACGTTCACAGAGCACTGCCGCCCATTCCGGGAGCGCGCAGCTGGCCGAAGTGGAAAGGCAAACCAGAGATCTACAGGAGCGGATCGATAGATTGGACGCAGCGAGATCAACCGATCGGGAAGAGATCATCAATTCCATCACCGCGAGCGTTACGAAAATTCTCAAAAACCAGTCCCCGCGGCCCGGGCCGCAAACGGCTACCGGCGCCGGATCAACTGGCGGCTCCCAATCCGGTTATGAACACACCGTGGAGAGCGGCGAAACTCTTTCGGCAATTGCAAAAGCGTATGGCGTCAAAATGAAGACCATCAGCCAGGCAAACAACCTGTCCAACCCCAATAACCTGCGTTTGGGCCAGACACTGTTTATCCCCGAATAACCCGTGCATCATATCCCGATTTCTACGAAACCATGAACTGGTACCTACAAAAAAAAGACGGCGAGACCTACGGCCCCATCGAGATGGACGAGTTGCAGCACTGGGCCGCCGAGGGCCGCATTGCTCCGCAGGACAAGCTTTCCCAGGACAACAAAAACTGGGTCGCCGCCCCCGACGCGGCCGAGCTCGGTATGGACTGGATCGCCAGCATCCCGGACCAGCCCACGTACGGCCCGCTGCACCTGCGCGCCTTTCTGGACCTGATCGCCGGCGGTTTTCTCGCCGCTGATTCGCGAATTCAACATCGCAGAAGTGGAAAAAGCGTGGTCCTCGGCGATGCGCTCCTCCACGCGCTGATCCCTGAAATTCAGGGCTTGCAAGTGCATGCGGAAGCGCTCCAGGGCCGGATCGATGACCAGCAGGGCAAATTCGAATTGATGCGCGAGGAACTGGAGACCGATGCGCTTCGACTCGAGGCCCGATTGATCAAAGAGAACGAGAGGCTCGCCGAACGATGCGGTGAGCTTGAGAGCAAGGCGAAAGACCTGGAAGAGCTCAGTTCAAATATTGAATCGGAAAAGGGTGAGATCGTAGAACTTGCGGAGTCACACGATCAACGTGTCAGCGAACTCGAACAGGAGGTTCGCGATATTGAAGCCAAGCGCAGAGCCGCTGAGGAAACTGCCGCGACCCGACAGTCCGCCATTGAAAAACTGGAACAGCAGCAGAAGGCGCTGGAGGAACAGCTGGCTGCCGGGGACCAGGGATCGAAAGAAATTGCCGAACGAGCGAATGGCCTTGAAAAGGAGGCGCAAGCCCTCCGGGAAAAACAGCAGAAGCTCGAAGAGAAATCAGCCAGGCAGCAGCAGGACTTGAGTGACTCGAACAAAGCGCTGCAGGCAGAGACCAAGCGATGGCAGCAGGAGGTCGAGGCCGAAAAACATTCGACGGAAGACCAGACCCGTGCCGTAAGGAATGAACTCGACGCCGCGTCCGCGAAAGCCGGAGAGACCGCAAAAGTCGAAATCGCCAGGCGAGAAGAAATCGAAGGAGAATTGAAAGCACTTCGGGAAACGTACGACAAAGCGAAGACCGAATCGGAGCAACGTCTTAGCGAAGCGGAAAAACGCTATCAGTCGGCGGAGAAAGCCCTGAACGATCTCAAGGCATCCGCACAGAAAGTCGCGGCAAAACCAGGCGGCAACGGCAAAGACAATGTCCTCTCTTCAGGAAAGAAGGTCGGAGAACTCGAGAAGGCGCTGGAGCAGGCCCGAATCGCGCTGAAGACCGAGACCGATCGCGCTGAGAAGCTCGAACAGCAAGTTGAGAATCTAACGAAAATCGGCCAGGGATCCAAGATGAACCTCGGCGTTGCTCCGTCGCCGGAAATCCGACCGGAAACCGGACGCATTGACCAGCTCAAAGAACTGTCGCTCAAGAACGACTTGATGGCCAAAGAGATCACCAAGTTGAAAACGATGTACGAGGAGGAGCACCGGGCCGGTCAGGAACTCGAGGATCGGATGAACGAGCGCATCGGGGAATCGAAGCGCAACGAAGCGGATGCCCTTGTGCACCAGGAAGATACTGCCAGGCGTCTTCACCACATGGAATTAAACTATAAAAAACTCACCGATTTCACCGAGGAGGGCGGCTCGGAGGACGACCTGAAAGGTCAGTTTGCCCTTCTGATCACGTCGCACAACGAACTTTCCCAGAGTTACGATACCCTGCTGACTCAGCTGCACCAGAAGACGCAGGAAATCGACAGGATGATGGCGGAACGGCATCAGATCGAAAACGAAGTCTCCGATCGAATCCAGGCCATGGAGGCAATCACGAAGCGAGAGCAGGACGAAGCCGCTCGAATGCGCCAGCAGTTCGTGAGAATTCAGGCAACCCACCTTCAGCTCGTAAAATCATATCGTGAAATGAATGACCGAATCATTCGTTATCGCCAGCAGCAGGATCCGGATGCCGCTGCGCAGCAATCCAAAATCGAAGACGCCGCGCCGGCAACCGGCCCGCGGATTCGGTTGAACTGACCTGGCCCACATTGTTCACACTTTCGCTCCGGGGAACAGCATGCAGGCCGACGACATTCTAGCATTGCTCGATAAGGCTCAGTCCGAGGTCGGGTCAGCAACCAATTCGCAGGAACTCGAACAGGTCCGCATCGCGTACCTCGGCAGCAAAGGCCGGCTCAAAGAAATCATGAAGTCTCTCAAGGACGCGGAACCCGCGGAACGCCCCGCGTTCGGCCGCAACGCGAACCGTTTCAAAGTAGAGTTGACCGAATCGGTAGAGCATCGGAAGGGTGAGCTTGCCGGTCAGGCCTCCGAACCTTCGGGAAGTGCCTTCGACTATACCCTTCCCGGGAAGTGGCGCCAGGTGGGGGCTCGGCATCCCATCAGCATCATTACGGAAAGAGCGATCGATATTTTCCACGCCATGGGCTTCACCGTGGCCGAGGGTCCGGACATCGAAACGGTCTTCAACAATTTCGATGCGCTCAACACGCCACCGGTACACCCGTCCCGAGATCCCCAGGATACATTCTACCTGGAAAGCGGAGAGCTTCTCCGCACACACACGTCACCGGTCCAGGTCCGCTACATGCTGTCACATATACCCCCGGTCCGAATCGTTGCGCCCGGACGCTGTTACCGGCGCGACACGCCCGATGCGACGCACAGCGCCAATTTCCATCAGATCGAAGGTCTCTATGTCGCGGACCGGGTCTCGCTGGCGGATTTGAAGGGCGACCTGAGTTACTTCGCCCGGGAAATGATGGGACCCGGCGTAGACGTGCGGTTCCGGCCCCATTTTTTCCCGTTTACGGAACCCAGCGTCGAAGTCGATTTCACCTGCCACGTTTGCGACGGAGAGGGTTGCCGCGTGTGCAGCCACAGCGGCTGGATCGAAATCATGGGCGCCGGCATGGTGGATCCCGAAGTCTTCAAAGCGGTGGGATACGATCCCGAACAGGTCACCGGCTATGCGTTCGGGATGGGGGTTGAGCGCATCGCGATGATTCAATACGGCATCAAGGATATTCGCCAACTCTACGAAAACGACACGCGGTATCTCTGCCAGTTCGAGTGAAAAACAAGCATCCGGCCGATCCGAAAGATCGGTCGGATCAGTCGGATCAGTCGGATGCTTTGCAACTTAAGGCGCCAGGGGCCGAATCGCGTTCACGCGATAGTTCTCAACATCGGAACCGCCAATCGGAACGGTCCGCGTCGTTTCGGTTCCCGCATCGGGTGCCTGGTCTCCCAGGCCGCTGTCTATCCAACCGGACGGGTTCGTGGGATCGGGATTAAATTCTACGCGGTACAGCCGGGTTGGAACGCTGTTCCAGGTGACATCCGCTTTGCCCATGGGAGGATCCAGCACCTTATCGGTGATGACGAACAGGGAACCGGAATCCAGCGGATCGGTATCCGCAAGGTATTCCTCTTTGTCGGTCGCTCCGTCGTCGTCCTGGTCATTGTCCTTGCTCAAAACAGGAAGCGATTTCGTATGCGAAAGCTCCCAGGCATCGGGCAGCATGTCCCCGTCGGTATCCGGACCGAGGTCCAGACTGTCGGTCTGCACATGGCCCATCATGTTGCTCAGGCTGATCCACCCGACGTTCGCTCCGTAGGCGTACCCGCCGAGATTCCCCGTCAACAAATCGACGGTCGGGTCGCCATTGGCTTCAAAATTGACCCAGCCGATGTTTGCGCCGTAGGCAAACCCGCGCAGCGCGCCGGTGACCTCAATGTTCACTCCATAGTCATTGATCGCGTTGTTGGCGTAGCTGAGCCCGTCGGCGGGCGAACCATCTCCCATATCGATCCATCCCACGTTTCCGCCGTACATGTAGCCGGAGCAGAATGCTTCCCCGACAACCAGTCCGTTCGTCACGTCTCCGCGGGCGTTGATCCAGCCGATATTGGCGCCGGCGGCATCGTCATTCACCGCGTTGATGGTCGTCAGTGCGTGCGCGGTCCAAGGCGCAGCCACAAGACAGTACCCGGCGCAGGCAAGACAGATGCGAGTGATTTCTGAACGCATGGGTGGAAAACTCCTCTCTGAACATAAACATAGACGAAGGATAGACGGCACGAAGGATAGACGACAACAGGCGCAATATGCAAGCTTATTGGCAATATATGCGGCCGTTTCCATCTTTCGTCCGCGCCATCCGAATAGAACGGGACAGAAAACGACAATGAAGGCACCGGTATCGTGGTTGAGAGAGTACGTCGATTTTGATGATTCTATTGACGAATTGGTCGACAAACTGACTTTTTCTGGAATTGAGGTTGAGGGC
>Ga0310124_10000476_pt1 | contig 27437 bp, 36 predicted proteins | sample CB11b_AW_Bot5_MG_FD_203507 | JGI IMG/M metagenome (GOLD analysis project Ga0310124, IMG submission 203507) | Marine microbial communities from Western Arctic Ocean, Canada - CB11b_AW_Bot5 | ecosystem: Environmental > Aquatic > Marine > Oceanic | place: Canada: Western Arctic Ocean | collected...
GCATGCGGGCGTGTCGAAGATCGAGATCGAGCGCGCGGCCAACAAGCTGAAAATCGACATATGCACTTCGCGCCCCGGCATCATCATCGGACGCAAGGGTACCGAGGTCGACAAGCTGAAGACGGAAATCCAGCAGCGAACCAAACGCGAGGTGTTCATCAATATTCAGGAGATTCAGAAGCCTGAACTCGATGCGCAGCTCATTGGCGAGTCGGTGGCCCTGCAACTGGTGAAGCGCGTCGCGTTCCGACGCGCCATGCGAAAAGCGGTGGAATCCGCGCTACGGTTCGGGGCACGGGGTATCAAGATTCGAGTTGGCGGCCGGTTGAACGGGGCGGAAATTGCTCGGAACGAGTGGTATCTACACGGACAGCTCCCGCTGCAGACGCTGCGGGCGGATATCGACTATGGGTTTGCCGAGGCTCACACGACGTATGGGCAGCTTGGCGTGAAGGTATGGCTCTACAAGGGCGACCGGCATGAGCCTCAGCTGGCGCGGGACGAAGAGTATCGGGCGCCGCGTCGGGGCGGCCGGGCGTAGAGCGACCAGCGATTACGAGGGAATTTCGTCATGTTGATGCCAAAGAAGGTCAAGCACCGGAAGCAGCACCGCGGTCGCATGACCGGCAAGGCCTGGCGGGGCTCGTCGGTGTCTTTCGGTGACTACGGGTTGCGGGCGATGGAGCCGTGCTGGCTGACTGACCGGCAGATCGAAGCCGCTCGAGTCGCCATGACACGCTTCATCAAACGCGGCGGGAAGATCTGGATCAGGGTGTTTCCGGACAAGCCGATCACGAAGAAGCCTCAGGAAACGCGAATGGGCAAGGGCAAGGGCTCGCCTGAGGGGTGGGTGGCCGTTGTCAAGCAAGGCCGGATCCTGTTCGAGATGGAGGGCGTCGAGGCGCCCGTCGCCCGGCAGGCCATGAAGCTGGCCGCGGCGAAATTGCCGATTCAGACCAGATTTGCCACGCGGTTCGGCGAAGGCGAGGTGTCATGACCAAGATCGCTGATTTGCGAGAGCTTGGCCTACCCGACCTCGAGCGGCGTGAGGACGAGTTGGCTGAGGAAATCTTTCGTTTGCGGCTGCAGCATTCGATGGGGCAGCAGGAAGCCGCCCGGAAACTGACCGAGAGTCGGCGCGATCTGGCCCGAGTGAAAACGTTACTACGGGAGCAGGCTATGGCTGAGTCGACATCGGCGCCCGAGACCAACGCGTAACCGGACGGCAAGAGATATGGGAACCAAGGCAGAAGTGCAGGGCGTTGTGGTGAGCGACAAGATGGACCAGAGTGTGGTCGTCGTGGTGGAGCGTCGGGTGCGTCATCAGCTGTACGGCAAGATTCAGCGCCGGACCTCGAAGTTCATGGCGCACGACGCATCCAACGACGCCAAGGTGGGCGACGTTGTGGCTTTGGTGGAAACGCGCCCGATGAGTCGCCGCAAGCGTTGGGCGGTGACCCGCGTCATCGAGCGGACGCAGGAGATCTAGCCGATGGCCCCGGCACGCAGAGCCAGCAGAGCGAGACTGACATGATTCAGATGCAGACGACCCTTGAGGTCGCGGACAACTCCGGGGCTCGAAAGATCGCGGTCATTAACCCGATCGGCGGCTCGACCGGACGGTTCGCGAGCCTCGGTGACGTCGTGAGCGCCTCCGTCAAGGAAGCGGCCCCTCGGTCCGCGGTCAAGAAAGGCCAGGTCGTCCGAGCGGTCATTGTCCGTACCGCGAAGGGGTATCGGCGACGGGACGGCAGCTACATTCGCTTCGACCGCAACGCGGCAGTGCTGGTGAACGAGCAGGGCGAGCCGGTGGGCACCCGCGTGTTCGGACCGGTGGCGCGTGAGCTGCGAGAGCGCAAGTTCATGAAGATTATCTCCCTCGCACCGGAGGTGCTGTAGACGAAGAGGGCGGAAACGTCTGCCTCTGACTCCTGGAGCGTAACGATGTCGAGCATTCAAACACCGATCCGGAAAAACGACAACGTGGTCGTCGTCACCGGAAAGGACCGTGGCAAGCGGGGACGTGTCCTGCGTCTGGTGCCGGGTAAGAACCGGCTCATCGTGGAGGGCGTGAACTTCATGAAGCGCCACACGAAGCCGAACCCCGGCCAAAACGTGAAGGGCGGCGTCGTCGAGAGCGAGGCGCCACTGCATGCGTCCAATGTGCAGATCGTGTGTCCCGAATGTAGCGCGCCCACCCGGATTGGGCGTCGCATTCTCGGCGACGGTCGGAAAGTGCGGATTTGTCGCAAGTGCGACGGAGTCGTCGATCGATGAACCGATTGCAAGAGCGGTATCAAGAGACGGTCGTCCCGACGCTCACCAAGGAGTTCGGGTACCCCAACGTGATGGCGGTGCCGAAGATCCAGCGGATTGTGGTGAACATGGGGATCGGCGACGCGACACAGAACGCGAAGTTGATCGATATCGGCAGCGGTGAGTTGGGCCAGGTCACGGGTCAGAAACCGCTGACGACCAAGGCGCGGAAGTCGATTGCGCAGTTCAAAGTCAGACAGGGGCAGCCGATCGGCGCGATGGTGACGTTGCGCCGGGATCGGATGTATGAATTTCTCGATCGACTGATTGGGATTGCGTTGCCTCGTGTTCGCGACTTCCGCGGCGTGTCGCCGCAAGGCTTCGACGGACGTGGCAACTACACGTTAGGCCTTCGTGACCAGTTGATGTTTGTTGAAATCGACTACATGAAGGTGGACAAGTCACGTGGCATGAACGTGTCGGTGGTGACGACCGCGAGAACCGACGAAGAAGGGCGGCGGCTACTCCAGTTGATGGGGATGCCGTTCCGAAAAAACTAGGCTGGGGCTGATATGGCAACGACCGCGAAAATCGCCAAAGAGAAAAAAACGCAAAAGTTCAAGGTGCGGTCGCGAAACCGGTGCCATTTGTGCGGCCGGCCGCGTGCTTTTCTACGCAAGTTTGGCTTGTGCCGTTTGTGTTTCCGCAAATTGGCACTTGAGGGCGATATCGCCGGCGTGACGAAGAGCAGCTGGTGAGAGGAAACGGCCCGCTGGTCCGACGTGGGCGGCACCGCCCCAGGATGGCAACTACGAGGCCTGAAGAGTTATGACTGATTCCATTGCCGACATGTTGACGCGAATTCGCAACGCCACGGCCACCCAGCGCAAACGCGTGGATGTCCCGGCGTCACGGCTTAAGGCGGAGGTCGCGCGCATCCTGCAGCATGAAGGCTACATACACGGGTTCAAGAGCGTTGACGTCGTCGTCGAAAAGGGACAGATGGCGCGGCCGATGATCCGTATCCAGTTAAAGTATGGGTCGCGTGGTGAGAATGTCATTTCCGGCATCCAGCGGGTCAGTCGGCCCGGCCGCCGGGTCTATTTCGGTCGCGACGATGTCCCACCGGTGCTCGCGGGGCTGGGGACCAGCATCCTGACGACGTCGCGCGGCGTGATGACGGGACGCCAGGCCATGAAGGCCGGCGTCGGCGGCGAAGTCTTGTGCAACGTCTGGTAGGGGTCACGCCATGTCGCGAGTAGGAAAGAAACCGATTCCGATCCCGAGCGGGGTCACCGTTCAGATCTCGACCGATGCGGTCGAGGTCAAGGGGCCTAAAGGGACGCTGCGGCAGGCGCTGCCACCGGGCGTGACCGTCGAAATGGCGGACGGGCAGTTGGAGGCCAAGCCTGAGCGAGACGAGCGCGCGCTGCGAAAGTTTCATGGCCTCGCGCGTAGCCTCGTCGCCAACGCGGTGAAGGGCGTCTCCGACGGCTTCAAGAAGGAACTCGACATCGTGGGTATCGGGTACCGGGCGGAGGTGGCTGGTCAGCAGTTGACGCTGGCCCTCGGCTACTCTCACCCCGTGGTCTTGCCGATACCTGACGGTATTGGGATTGCGGTGACCAATCAGACACATCTGGTTGTCTCCGGGATCGACCGTCAGGTGGTGGGGCAAGTGGCCGCCGATATTCGAAGTCTTCGGAAACCGGATCCGTATAAACAAAAGGGGATCCGCTATACCGGCGAAGTGCTGAAGAAGAAAGTCGGCAAGACCGGGGCCTAAGTAGCGGCAGACGGGTTGAACGGGGCATGAAGGTAAAGACGAAGAAGGATCGACGCCGACGGATTGCGCTCCGACAGCGCAAGATCATTAAGGGGACGAGCGACCGACCGAGGCTGGCCGTGTTTCGCAGTTTGTCCCACATCTCGGCGCAAGTGATTGACGATATGACCGGCACGACTGTCGCGTCGGCGTCAAGTACCGAGCCGACGGTCAAGGGGGGTCTGGCCGACGGGGCCCGCGGGGGCAATGTGGCCGGGGCGCAGGCCATCGGCCAGCTCGTGGCGGAGCGGGCGCTCGAGAAGGGCATCACCAACGTGGTGTTCGATCGTGGCGGATGTTTGTATCACGGGCGCGTGCGCAAGGTAGCGGACGCGGCGCGCGATGCCGGTCTCAAATTCTGAAAGACGACGGCACACTGTCATGAAGCAGACGCGAACGAAGATCAACCCCGGGGATTTCGACTTGAAGGACACGGTCATCACGATCAACCGTGTCACCAAAGTGGTGAAGGGCGGCAAGAATCTCAGTTTCAGCGCCCTGGTCGTAGTCGGAGACGCCCACGGGGTGCTGGGGTACGGCATCGGGAAGGCGAAAGAGGTGCCGTCGGCGATCAAGAAGGGTATCGAGGCGGCAAAAAAGGCGCTGGTTCGTGTGCCGCTGAGCGGGACGACGATTCCGCATACGATCGTCGGCCGATTCGGCGCCGGGCGTGTGCTGTTGAAGCCCGCGCCGGAGGGGACCGGCATCATTGCTGGTGGCGCCGTACGTGCGGTGTTGGAAGCGGCCGGGATTCAGAACATCGTGACCAAGTCGCTGGGCACCGACAATCCGCACAACGTGGTACATGCAACGTTTGCCGGGCTGGTCGAGCTCAAGGACCCGGCGCTCGTGGCTCGGTTACGTGGTGTTGAGCTCGAGAGTCTGGTGACGCAAGCGCCCGTGTAGGCGGATGCACGGGTGGGTCGATGAGACAGGTAGGAAGATGACGAACACAGCGAGCGCCGGTCACGTAAAAGTGACGCTCGTGCGCAGCACGATCGGGTTCGACAGACGTCAGGCAGAGGTCGTCAGGGGGCTTGGTCTCCGCCGCCTCGGTCACACCGTTGAGCTCCAGGATGTTCCGTCGATACGCGGCATGATCCGGAAGGTCCGGCATCTGGTGCGCGTGAGCGAGGTCGAAGCCTGATGATGAATCTCAGCGATCTCAAACCGCCGAAGGGTGCCAAACACGCCAAGAAGCGGGTCGGGCGGGGATATGGATCCGGTACCGGGGTCACCTCGGGACGCGGGCACAAGGGCCAGAAATCCAGGTCCGGCTACCACCGCAAGCGTGGGTTCGAGGGCGGGCAGATGCCGCTCCACCGGCGCCTGCCGAAACGCGGGTTTTTCAATCCATTCCGGGTCGAGTACGCCGTCGTCAACCTCGACACGTTGAATGAGCGATTCGAGGCCGGCACCGAGGTCACGCCAGAACTGTTGCGAGAGCGCGGCGTGGTGCGGTCGAAGAAGTTGGTCAAGATCCTCGGGCGCGGCGATATCCAGACGGCGCTGACGGTCAAGGCCCACAAGTTCAGCGGGGTCGCGGCCGAGAAGATTGCCGCCGCCGGCGGGCGATGCGAGGTGTTGTCCCGTCGTGGCGCCGTCGCGCCACCCGCCGCGGTCGCGGATCGTGATGGCCCAGGCGACTCAGGTGACTCGGGTGACGATGACAACGCCGATAGGGGAGCAGCCTCAGACGTCTAAAGGGCGAACCGATGCTTGACAGCCTACGCAATATTTTTACGATCTCAGACTTACGCACGCGTGTGTTGTTCACGCTGACGGTTCTGGCGATCTACCGTGTAGGCGGCGTCATACCGACGCCCGGGGTGAACACCGTCGCGCTGGCTGAGTTGGCCCGGCAGGCCGAAGGTACGATGTTCGGGCTGTACAACATGTTTTCGGGCGGCAACCTGGCGCAGGTGACCATTTTTGCGCTGGGCATCATGCCCTACATCAGCGCCTCGATCATCCTGCAGTTGCTCACGGTCGTGTGGCCGTATCTCGAGCGGTTGTCGAAAGAGGGTGAACTGGGTCGTAGAAAAATTACCCAATACACTCGGTACGGCACGCTGGGGCTGTGTGTCGTGCAGGCGACGGCCATCGGTTTCTGGCTCGAGAGCCAGACCAACCTTGGCGGTGCCGGGTTGCCGTTGGTTTTCAACCCCGGGTGGGGATTCCGTCTCATGGCGGTGCTGACCCTCACCACGGGCACGTGCTTCATCATGTGGTTGGGCGAGCAGATCACCGAGCGGGGCATCGGCAACGGCATGTCGCTGATCATCTTCGCCGGGATCGTGGTCAACTTTCCGGCCGGTATCTTGAACACGATCGACACGCTGCGCACGGGCCAGATCGGCCTGTTCCGTCTGCTGCTGCTTGGTATCGTCATGATTCTCGTAGTCGGGGCCGTGGTCTTCGTCGAGCGCGGGCAGCGGCGGGTCAATGTGCAGTATGCCAAGCGGGTCGTCGGCCGGCGCCAGTACGGCGGCACGAGCACCCATATCCCGTTGAAGGTCAACACCGGCGGCGTGATCCCGGTGATCTTCGCGTCCTCGTTGCTGGCGTTCCCGGCCACGATAGCCCAGGCACTCCCCCCCGGCGGGTTTGCGCAGTCGATTACGGACCAGATGACCAACGGGATGCCGCTGTACTACCTCCTCTACATGGGGGGCATCATCTTTTTCGCCTACTTCTATACCGCAATCATCTTCAATCCAGACGATGTGGCTGAGAATATGAGGAAGTACGGCGGGTTCGTTCCGGGTATTCGGCCTGGGAAACGTACGGCCGAGTATATCGACACGATTCTGACCCGCATCACGTTGGTGGGGGCGATATATCTTGCGCTGATCGCGGTATTGCCCGATTTGATGATTGTCGGATTCCGCGCGAGCGCACTGCCGATTGTTGGCGAGACGTTGGACGGTGCTCTGCGGAGTAGCGCGCTCACCAGCTGGATCACTGATGGGCTCGGGGTCACCTTCTATTTCGGCGGCACGTCGTTGCTCATCATTGTCGGGGTGTCGATGGACACCGTGCAGCAGGTCGAGTCGCAGCTGATCATGCGGCACTATGACGGGTTCATGCGAAAGACGCGGATCAGAGGACGCCGAGGATAGAACGGACGGGCTTGCTGACTCGGGAGCCCCAGTTGAAGCCGGTCAAGCAGATGACAACGGAAGTGACGTGCGGTCCGATCAACCTGGTCGTGCTGGGCCCCCCGGGGGCCGGCAAGGGCACGCAGGCGGTCGAGTTCGCGCAGCGCCATGGCACCCCGAAGATCGCGACTGGAGACATCCTGCGCGAGGCGGTGCAGTCGAAGACCGACCTTGGCCGACTCGCCAAGGGGACGATGGATACGGGCGGCCTTGTGGACGATCAGCTGATGATTGCCATTGTCCGAGAGCGCCTGACCCGTGGGGATGTCGAGCGGGGCTTTGTGCTCGACGGGTTTCCGCGGACGGTGGCGCAGGCGATCGCGCTCGACGAAATCATGACCAGACAGGGGTACCTGACCGTCGTCGACATCGCCGTGCCAGATGACGTGTTGGTCGATCGCCTCGCGCGGCGCCGCGTGTGTGGTCAGTGTGGCAATGCGACCAGCGTGGCGGCTGGTGAGGCGCGGGACCGGTGTGAGAGGTGCGGCGGTGAGCTGGTGCTCCGCAGCGATGACACGGAATCGACCGTGCGCGAGCGCCTCCGTGTGTACGCCGAGGCCACCAAGCCGCTTGTCGAATTCTATTCGAGTCGGCCGACCTTTCGCGCGGTAGACGGGCAGCAAAGTCCCGCCGCCGTCGGGGCCGCGCTGGCCCAAGCCGTCGAGGAGATGCGGGCGGCTCAGTCAGCCGGAGACTGCGGTGTGGAGGGGACTGCCGGATGATCACCCGCAAGTCACCCCAGGAGTTGGAGCTGATGCACGCGGCCAACGGGTTGGTCGCCTCGGTACTTGCCAAATTGCGCCGGCTCGTGGCGCCCGGTGTTTCCACGCTGGACCTTGACGCGGTGGCGGAGCGGCACGTCCGGGACGCTGGTGCGGTGCCCGCGTTCAAGGGTTACCACGGCTATCCGTCCGCGCTGTGCGCCTCAGTGAACGACGCGGTCGTGCACGGGATTCCGTCGGCGACGCCGCTGATTGAGGGGGATATCGTCTCGCTCGACATGGGTGTGGTGCTCGACAGGTTTTATGGGGACTCGGCGATCACAGTGCCGGTGGGGCAGGTTCCCGAACGGACCATGGATCTGCTGCGAGTGACACGCCACTCGCTCGAGCTTGCCATCGAGCAGATGCGGGTCGGGGGGCACGTGTCGGATATCGGCCACGCGGTCCAGCGGCACGTCGAAGCGAACGGCTTCGCGGTTGTCCGAGAATTCGTCGGCCACGGTATTGGGGTGACGCTTCACGAGGAGCCACAGATCCCGAATTATGGGGAGCCGGGTCGCGGGCCGGCGCTGGCCGCCGGGATGGTCTTCGCGATCGAGCCGATGGTGACCATGGGGGGACCGGCGGTGAAAGTGTTGCAAGACGGGTGGACGGCGGTGACCCGTGATGGCAGCCGGGCCGCGCATTTCGAGCACACCGTGGCGGTGACCGACGCGGGTCCGTGGGTGCTGTCTCAGATGACGGAGGCCGACGCGGTGGCGGATGTCATGACCCGCGAGCCAGCGTCGTTGCCGCACGGGTAACCGGAGCCATGGAGCGGGTAGCTCGCGGGCGGTCGGCGACCCAGGAAGGCGTCGTGGTCGACCAACTGCCGGATGCGCTGTTCACTGTGCGCCTGGATGAGTCGAATCGTCGGATTGTCGCGCATGTCGACGCGGCGCCACGGCGCAACTTTGTGAGGCTCCTCCCCGGCGATCGCGTGACGGTGGAGTTGACGGCCCGGAATCGAGCGCGGGGACGAATCACCCGGCGTGGGAGTACGGAATGAAGGTACGAACGTCAGTCAAGCGGATGTGTGACAAGTGCAAAGTTGTGCGGCGCAAAGGCGTGGTGCGGGTCGTCTGCCCGAACCCGAAGCACAAACAACGGCAGGGGTAAGGCGGAACCATGGCTCGAATAGCAGGCGTCGATCTTCCACGAACCAAGCGCATTGAAACTGGTCTGACCTACATCTATGGCATCGGTGATCAGCGCGCTGGTGTGATTCTGAGCGAGGCGGGTGTCGACCCGAACGTTCGTATCAAAGACCTGTCCGAAGACGAGGTACGCAAGATCAGCCAGGTCATCGAGGAACAGGGACGCGTTGAGGGAGATCTCCGTAAGGAGATCTCCATGAACATCAAGCGGCTGATGGAAGTTGGCTCCTATCGGGGCATGCGGCATCGCCGCAACCTTCCGGTACGGGGACAGCGCACGCACACGAACGCTCGGACGAGCAAGGGCCCCCGGAAGGGCGCCGTGGCGAAGAAAAAGACCAGCTAGGCCGCATCGGGTTGGTCGGGAAAGGACTGTTCGCGAATGGCAAAGCTGGAAACGGTTGACGCGTCGATTCCGCCGCCGAAGAAGCCTGCGGGGAAGCGGAAGAAGACGTTCAAGAAAAAGCGTGACAAACGGATTGTGCATCACGGTATCGTCCATATCCAGGCGTCGTTCAACAACACGATCATCACGATCGCCGACACTGCGGGCAATGTGGTGGCCTGGTCCAGCGCCGGAGCTATCGGGTTCCGAGGCTCGCGAAAGGGCACACCGTTCGCCGCGACACAAGCGGCGGTACGGGCCGGTCATGGCGCCAAGGCCGTCGGCATGCGCACCGTGGAGGTGCGGGTGAAAGGCCCGGGCGGCGGGCGCGAATCAGCGATTCGCGCCCTGCAGGCATCGGTCGGTCTCAGCGTGAAGTCGATCAACGATGTGACGCCAATCCCGCACAACGGGTGCCGGCCGCCGAAGCGACGGCGGGTCTAGCCGCGACGTCGAGTGTAGAGGAGAACGAATCAGCATGGCACGATACGCAGGACCCGTGTGCCGGCTTTGCCGGCGGGAGGGCATGAAGCTCTTCCTGAAGGGCGAGCGCTGCTACGCGGAGAAGTGCGCGATTGAAAAGCGCAACGTTCCTCCGGGTCAGCAAGGCCGCCGTCGTCGCCCGAACAAGGTGATGGGCTACGGCCAGCAGCTTCGCGAGAAGCAGAAGGTCAAACGCACGTATGGCGTGCTGGAGAGCCAATTCCGGCGCTATTTCGCCGCCGCCGATCGCCAGCGAGGCATCACCGGTGAGACGTTGCTCCAGTTGCTCGAGTGCCGTCTTGACAACGTCGTGTATCGTCTGGGGTTGGCGACCTCGAGACCGCAGGCCCGTCAACTGGTTCGCCACGGGCATGTGCGCGTGAACGGCAAACGTGCGGATATCCCGTCGTACTCGCTGAAGGCGGGAGACGCGGTGAGCGTGCGGGAGCGCAGCGCCCAGAAGGCGTCGATCGTGTACGCCATGGAAGAAGTCAAGGGCCGGGGGATCCCCGACTGGCTGGAGTTCGATCCGGCCGCCCTGACTGGCCGAGTGGCGTCGCTGCCGACGCGTGAACAGATCAACCTGCCTGTGCAGGAACAGCTGATCGTCGAACTGTATTCGAAATAGTCGAGACGCGTGCGCCGTCCGGGCAGTCGACACGCCCGGTACCGGATAGAGAAAGGATTGACTCGATGTTGTGGAAAGGCTTCCAGCGACCGAAGCGGCTGGAGTTCGACGCCGAAACGTTGACCGAGCGGTTCGGCCGATTTCATGCCCAGCCGTTCGAGAACGGTTTCGGGACGACCATCGGGAACGCGCTGCGACGTGTGTTGCTGTCGGCCATCGAGGGCGCCGCAGTGACAGCCGTGAAGATCGATACGGTCCTGCACGAATTCTCACCCATTCCCGGTGTAGTGGAGGACGCGACCGATATCATCCTGAATCTCAAGGAGATCCCGATCAAGCTCCACACGGATCAGACGAAAACTCTGTATCTGCGGTCGGACAAGGCCGGCGAAGTCACGGCGGGGGACCTCGAGACGGACGGGGACGTCGAAATCCTTGAGCCTGGCCTGCACATTGCCACCGTCGCCGACGGCGGTTCGCTGCACATGGAGATGCGAGTCAAGCAAGGGCGCGGCTATGTGGCGGCCGACAAGAACTTCGATGAGGATCTGGGCGTCGGATGGATTCCGGTCGACTCGGTGCACTCGCCGGTCCGCAAGGTCAACTACTTCGTCGAAGCGGCCCGTCTGGGCCAGACGACCGACTACGACAAGTTGTCCGTTGATGTCTGGACCGACGGCACGGTGACGGCGCGCGACGCGATCTCCTTGGCCGCGAAGCTCGTGCGTGATCACTTGAGTATTTTTATCAATCTTGAGGATCCGGTTGACGTGCCACTCGACCAGGATGCCGACGTGCTGCCGTCAGAGGCGAACGAGCATCTGGACAAGAGCGTCGAAGAGCTCGAGCTCTCTGTGCGGTCCTACAACTGCCTGAAGAACGCGAACATTCGCACGATTCGTGAGTTGGTGCAGAAGAGCGAGCCGGAGATGCTGCGCACCAAGAACTTCGGCCGCAAGTCCCTCAACGAGATCAAGGAAATCCTGCAGAGTATGGGGCTCGGCCTCGGGATGCGACTCGACGAAGCGGCGGTCGCGGACGTCGAAGCGGAGGCGTAGTCATGCGTCATCGAGTAGCGCACCGCAAACTGGGGCGAGTCACCGAGCATCGGCTCGCCTTGCTCCGCAATCAGTCGACGATGTTGTTGCGTCACGAGCGCATCGATACCACCCTGGCCAAGGCCAAGGAACTGCGTCCGTTCGTCGAGCGCTTGATCACCGTGGCCAAGCGAGGCCTGGTGGATGGGACCGACACGACTCGGGCGCTCCACGCCCGCCGGCTCGTCGCGCGGGACCTAGCCGACAAGAAGGTGGTCAGCAAGCTGTTCGATTCGATCGCGCCCCGGTTCGCGGATCGTCCGGGGGGCTACGCCCGCGTGTTGCGTTTGGGTCGGCGTCAAGGGGATTGCGCCGAGATCGCGCAGATCGAACTCGTCGGCAGTGAATACGATCCAGCCGCTGACCAGGCGGACGACTCGACTCGACCGGAAGCCGCCGTCTCAAGTGGGGTCGGGGGCCGTCTGAGGGCCGCCGCCAAGCGGCTCACCGGCGGTGACAAGGACAAGAAGGACACACCGGACGCGGATACTGCCGACGAGTAGTCTGCGCAGTCAGTCACCACGGGCTGTTAGCCGTAGCGACCGGCTATGCCTCGTCGTCTTCCGAATGTCCACTCTCGGCTTTCGCGTCGGCGATGACTTTGTCCCTGATGTTGGACGGGGCCTCTTCGTAGTGTGAAAATTCCATGTGGTACGAGCCGCGGCCGCCTGTGGCGGAGGTGAGTTGCTGCTCGTAGGTCAGCATTTCTGCCATCGGCACCTGCGCCTTGATGGCGGTGGACGTGCCGCGGGTTTCCATCCCGCCGATACGGCCCCGCCGGCTGTTCAGGTCTCCCATGAGGTCGCCGGCGAAATCACTCGGGGCATAGACCTCGACGCTCATCACCGGCTCGAGAATCGTCGGCTTGGCTCGCGACATGGCGTCGCGGAACGCCAGCCGCCCGGCCATCCTGAATGACATCTCGTTGGAGTCGACGGGGTGGAACGACCCATCGTAAAGCGTGACGGCGAAGTCCACCATCGGGTACCCGGCGAGAAAGCCGCTGGTGCGCGCATCCTGTATACCCTTCTCGATTGCGGGGATGAATCCGCGGGGGATCGACCCGCCGAAGATCTCGTCGATGAACTGAAAGTCCTCGCCCCGCTCGAGTGGCTTGACCTTGATCTTGCAGTCGCCGAACTGTCCGTGCCCGCCGGTCTGCTTCTTGTGGCGGCCGTGAGCCTCGGTCGCAGCCCGGATGGTTTCCCGATAGGGGATCCGGGGCAGCTTGAGATTGACCTCCACGCCGAAACGGCGCTTGAGCTTGGCGACCGTTACCTCGATATGGAGTTGTCCCTGACCGGACAGCAAGAGCTGCGTGGTCCGCGGGTCGCGCGCATATCGAATCGTCGGGTCTTCCTCCCCCAGCCGTTGCAATGCGGTGCTGATCTTCTCCTCGTCGCCGCGACTCTTGGGCTCGATGGCGTACGACAGCACAGGCTCCGTGAATTGAAATGGCGCGAATCGCCAGGTCGTGCCCTTAGCGGCCAGGGTGTTGCCGGTGCGGGTGTCTTTGAGCTTGGCGACCGTGCCGAGGTCCCCCGCCATGATCTCGGCGACGGTCTCCTGGGTCTTGCCCTGCATCACGGCGACACTCCCGATTCGCTCGTCGACGTCCGTGCTGACGTTGTGGATGACCGAGTCAGCCTTCAATGATCCGCTGGCCACCCGAAACATGGTGATGCGTCCCGCGAAGGGGTCCGCGATGGTCTTCCAGACCATCGCGGTTGACGTGGCCTGGGCCGGGTCATGCGAGGCCGACGCGCCCTCGCCATCCACAATGGGGAGCGCGCGCTGCTCGGGAGACGGCACATAGTTGAGGATGGCGTCGAGGAGCGGCTGAATACCGAAATTCGACGTCGCCGACGTGCACACGACTGGAAACACATGTCGCCCGGCCGTGGCGGTTCGCAGGCCAGCCTCGAGCTCTTCTTGCGTGAGCGTGCCCGCTTCGAAGAACTGCTCCATCAGGCTGTCGTCGGCCTCGGCTACCAGCTCAATCAGGGCCTCCCGTGCGGCGCCAGCCTCGTCCGCCAGCTCCGCCGGCACCTCGCCGACCGTTGGCGTGCGACCGTCACCGTCAAAGGTGACGGCCTTCATGGCGACCAGATCGACGACGCCGCGAAAGTCGTGTTCGGCGCCAATCGGCAGCTGGATCGGCACCACCGTGCGTCCGAACCGGGCCTGCAGCGATTCCAGAGAGCGTTCCAGACTGCCGCGCTCCCGGTCGAGTCGGTTCAGTACCACGAGACAGGGCAGATCAAGCTCGGCTGCGGCCGTCCACACCTTTTCGGTGATGACCTCGGAACCGTGAACGGCGTCGATGACCACCACGGCGGCGTCAGCGACCCGCATCGCGGAACACGCGTCGCTGAAGAAGTTCGCCATTCCCGGCGTGTCGATCAGGTTGATCTTGGTCTTCTTCCACTCCGCATACGCGGTGCTCGCCGACAGCGTGTGCTTACGCGCAACTTCCTCTTCGTCAAAATCGGTGACGGTCGTGCCATCGTCGACATGTCCCAGTCGGTTCACGGCGTCGGAGTCGAACAAGATGGCCGACGCCAGCTGGGTTTTCCCTGAACCACTGTGGCCGACCAGCGCCACGTTGCGGATGTGCTGTGCATCGTAGACCTTCATCGTTCGACTATCCTCCTGGCGCGCGGTGTCAGGCCGTCTGGGCGTGCGAAACCATCATCCTATGCGACTCGGGGGTGGGGCTCAAGGGGGCTCCGCTATTCGTAGCGTAGCGCCTCGATCGGATCGAGGTTGGAGGCCTTGACGGCGGGGAAGATGCCAAACACGATGCCGACGGTGGCCGAGAAGCCGACACCGAGTGCGAATGACCACCAGGGGAGCGAAATGGGGAATCCAGTGGCGAAGTGGACGGCGACACCGAGCGCGCTACCCAGCACGCTTCCAATCACGCCACCGATAGCCGTGAGGAAGCCTGCCTCCAGCAAAAACTGCCAGAGGATTTCCTGCCGCTTCGCGCCGATGGCTCGGCGAGTGCCGATCTCCCGCGTCCGCTCGGTGACCGAGATGGTCATGATGGCCATCACCCCGATGCCGCCGACGAGCAGGGCGATCGACGAGATGACGATCAAGGACAGGAACGTGGCGCTGCTGATCTGATCCCACAGACCTAGAATGGCGTCCTGGGTCATCATTTCGAAGTCGTTCTCTTCGTCCAGCCGCAGCCGGTGTCGGATGCGCATGACGCGCTCGATGTCGGCGATCGCGATGTCACGGTCGAGACCGTCATAGGGGACGGCGGCGATCATGACCGCACGCATCTCACCGCCGAACATACGTCTGGCTCGAATACCGAACTGTTTTTGGTATGCGGTGTGCGGCATGACGATGAAGTCGTCTTGCCCCATGTTGAATCCGCCCGGGCTCGGCGTTTCTCCCAGGACGCCGATCACGGTGTAGCGCACGTCTCCCACCCGGACCCGCTTCCCGACCGGGTCGATGTTCGGGAACAAGGCCTGAGCCGGCGTGCTGCCGAGCACGATCACCTGCGCGCGTTGGCGTGTTTCGCCCGGGGTGAAGAACCGGCCATCAACGACCTCATTGTTGAAGACTTCGGCGTAGTTCGCGGTCGAGCCGAACACGTTGAGCTGCTTGGTCTGCTCCGCACCGTAGTAGACGCGCTCACGTGTGGGGTTGCCGCCCTGCCCCAGCACGATGTTGACCGACGCCAGCGACTCAGTCTGTTCGGCCACGGCCTCGGCGTCGTCGGGCGTCAGATTGGGGCGTCGGATGAGCTCGGTGAGCTCTCGCCCGGACCCCAAACTGATGGCGCTGAACTTCGTGAGGAAGATCGTGTCTGCCCCCATCGAGCCGATGGTCTCGCGAAGCGACTCGTCCAGTCCGCGGATCAGCGAGGTGATCCCCACGATCGACATGATGCCGATGACGATGCCGAGTATCGTGAGTCCCGACCGTACCTTCTGCTCGACCAGGGTCGCGACGGCCATGCCGACGATCTCACTGAACAGTCCGGCGCGTAGGGGTTGGGCCATGAGTCCTTAGCTCCGCCCCAGGGCCGAGATCGGGTCGAGCGCCGCCGCGCGCGCCGCTGGATAGAGGCCGAAGAACACCCCAACGACAGCCGTCATCGAAATTCCAAGCATGACCGACCACGGGTGCACGGCCGCCGGCACTGGGGTCAACGAGTTCAGCGCGATGGCGACGCCGGAACCGAAGGCGGTGCCAATGACTCCCCCCAGCACGGACAGGAAGACCGATTCCGCCAGAATCTGCCACAGTAGATCTCGTCGTCGCGCGCCGAGCGCCTTGCGCAGTCCGATCTCTCGTGTTCGTTCTGAGACCACCATGAGCATGATGTTCATGATGACGATGCCGCCGACCAGGAGAGAGAGTCCGACGATGCCGATGAGCACCGCGAAAATGCCGGTCGTGGCCTGCTCGTAGAGACCCAGCACCGTGTCGGACGTGAACAGCCCGAAGTTGTCTTCCTCCTTGGGCCGAAGTCTGCGCTCAATACGCAACGCGACCGTGGCGTCATCCATGGCCCGGTCGAGTTGCTCTGGGGTCTTGGGGCGCGCCCTCAGGTTCATCGATGGGCGCGAGCCGAACAGCTTTCGGAAGCGCCCCATCGGGATGATGACGTATTCATCTTGACTTTGCCCGAACGTCGTCGGCGTCGGTTCACTCACCCCGATCACGCGGAAGTTGACGCCTTGAATCTTGATGGCACGGTCGATCGGGTCCAGGGTGCCAAAGAGTCGGTCGGCGGTGTCGTAGCCCAGGAGCGCCACGCCTCTATTGCGTTCGACCTCAGTCGGACTGATGAGGCGACCTTGCTCGGCCGTAAATGTGGGGAACTCGATGTAGTCCCGAGTGACGCCTCGAACGCCGACGTTCTCGAGCACCTGGTTGCGGAATCGAACTTCACCGTTGCGACCGGCCTCGGCCATAAGCGCGCCGAGGCTCGAACCGTAGCCCTGAATCGCCTCGGCGTCGTCGAGTGAAATACGTGGGTTGTTACGAGCGGCCTCGACGTCATCCTCGGTCATCAACAGACCGGTTCGGTCGACCAGGAACGAATCGGACCCGAATTGCGAGACGATAGCGCCCGAGACCTCGTCGTTGACTCCCTGAATCATAGAAACCACGGCGATGATCGACCCGACCGAGACGATGTTGCCAAGAATAGTCAGCAACGATCGGAGCTTGTTCCCCCAGATCGCGTGCAACGCAATCTGCGTCAGGTCAACGGCTCTCCGCACCGCCGCTCGCCCTTCTGAGACCGCCAAACAGCCCGCCGCCGGCCGGTTCGTCGCCGTCGATCACCCTGATCTCGTCGCCGTCTTCCAGGTTGCGGACCTCGCTGAACGGACCGATGATGATGAGGTCGCCTTCGGCAACACCAGACAAGGCTTCGAAGTATCGTTCCCCGGCGATTCCGGTCTGCACCGGGACGAAGACCGCCTCGCCGCGGCGGGCTACGAAGACCCCCTCGAGTTCATCTCCCTCCTCGTCGTCCCCACTGGGACCGGCCGCAGACACCCCGGGGGTCACGCCGCCCCGAGGCGCTGCCCGACGGACGACGGCACCGCTCGCATCCAGGATGACCTCTCGGACGGTAGCCGCCTGAATCGGGATAGCCAACGAGGCGGTCCGAGTCGCCGTGGTGATGTCAGCGGTGCAGGTGAACCCGGGGCGGACGCTGGGGATCTCATCGTCCAACGTCACGACCACCTTGAAATTTGTGGCCTGGGTGCCGGCTCCCTGCGTTGCCTGGATGGGGCTGTTGCCAATCTCGGTCACGATCCCGGTGAAGATCTGGTCCGGCAAGGCATCGATGGTTACTTCTGCCTGTTGTCCCAATTGGATACTCGGGATGTCGGTTTCGTCCACCTCCACCTCGGCCTCGATCACCGACAAATCGGCGATGGTCGCCAGGACCGTGCCCGCGTTGTTCATAGTGCCGATGACGACCGTCTCCCCCTCTTCGATGTTCCGTCGGGTGACCACTCCGGCGAAGGGCGAGGTAATGGTGACCTTCGTCAGATCGTAGCGGGCGCTGTCGAGGTTCGCCTCTTCCTGGCTGATCCGTTCGGTCTGCGTTTCCACGTCGACCCCACGCGCCCGCAGCTCAGTCTCGCGAAGCGTGACGTCGGTCAGGGCCTGCTCGTAGGCTTCTCGCGAGACCAGTCTGAGCTCCCACAGGTTCTGCTGCCGCTCGAGATTGTCGCGGGCCAACTGGAGGCTGACCGTCGCCGTTTCGACGGCGACCTCGAGCTGCCGTTGAGAGGACCGCGACGCACGCAGCGACGCCTCGCCCCGGTCAACCGCCGAGCGCAGCGTTTCCGGGTCGATCTCCATGAGGAACTGGCCGCGGTCGACACGGTCGCCTTCGTTGAACGCGAGACGGGTCACTCGTCCCATTGTGTCGGCGCTGATGTCGACGGTCAGCTGTGGCACGATGGTGCCGGATGCGGACACGAGCGCCGTGAGCCCTCGACGCTCGACGGCCTCGACTTCCACCTCCGGACCCGTGGCGCGTTCGAACGTCAGGTTGACGTAGACGAGTCCGCCACCGATGGCCAGGACCACAATCACCAAGAGCATCTTGCGAAGACCGGTCAACGACTCAACCTCCCATCTGGGACAATGCGAACCCCCCGCCGGTCGCGATCACGGCATACAGGAGGTAGAAAGCGGTGGCGATCGGTCCGGTGCGTCTCCCATAGAGGACGGCGGTGCCGATCGACAACACGAAGAGTTGCCACACGACGAACAAGTCAATGAGGCCCAGCGTCCGGTCCGCGAAGGAACCCTCTTCGAGCATCGGAAAGAAGGCCGCCACGGTGGTCGGATTGCCCATGGCGCCTCGCGCGTAGTTCAGCGGCACGACAAACAGTTGCTGCACAATGTTGATGGCCCCGGCGTGCGCCACCACGGCATACATGGCACGGAAACGGGCGCCGGCGCCGAACGCGACATATCCCACGGTCCAGACCACGCCGGCGATGACGAGGGTGACGACGGGAATCGAGACCAGAGCCCCGCCGCCAGTGAAGTACACCGCGCTCTCGAGTCGGCGCTTGAGCTGGCCATAGACCTCCTCCGAGACGGTGATCCCGAACGACTCCATGGCGCTGACCTGTTGCTCCAGCAGCATCTGCTGGCCGAGCTCCGTGCTCACGAGCCAGCTGCTGGCGCCGGCGACGATCAGCGCGATGGCCAGCAACGCGCCCAACCACCGCGGCTTCTGCACGACGACCTCGAACGTTCGCCGCGGTGAGAAAAGCACGCCAACCAACCGTCCGATCAGACCCATGTCTCGGACGGGCGCCGCATGCGCCAATTCCTCGCGAGACGCTGGTTCCGTGGTATCGGTCATGGGGGAGGCGTTGACCTCGGCGCGACGGTGTTGTCCGATCCCGCACCAAGATGCAGGGGCCGCACGCTCTATTGTACCGCGTTGGTCACGGATGCTTGGACGCTAGCCACAGCGGCCCCCCCGTCTGGTATAGACGAACCGCGACGGCCGAATGTTCTCGATTTCGCGGTGCCGGGCATCTTGACACGGTGCAACGCGTTGACCTAGTGTCCTGTAATCGTGATTCGCTGCATAGGTCGGGAGCGCGGCGCGCGCCTGAACAGGCGTGACCAGGGAGCAAATTGGGTATCTGTGACCGCGAAACAACGCATTCAGGCGTGATGCCCCCCTGGCGGCTCATGTTGCGAACCATGGTTACTGGGCCCTCGTGTCCGGTGTCATAGGTGCGGTTCGAGGTGGGGCGCGTATCCATCCGGCTTCTACGACACGGACACCCGGTCACGTTTACCCGTTTGGCCAAACTATCTGCTTCGGCGCCACTCGCGCGAGTTCTACGCGGGACCACTGCACCAACGTCTGAGACAAGGCACGAGGACGGTTCGCTGCCTCGCCGCGTATCGTCGAGGCCCACAAGAGTCACAGGAGCGTGACGTGATCGAACTTGTCCCCAAAGAACTGTTCTTTACGAAGGGTGTTGGGAAACACCGCGAGAAGCTCACCTCCTTTGAGCTCGCCCTGCGCTCGGCCGGCATCGCGGCCTGCAATCTGGTGCGCGTGTCCAGTATCTTTCCTCCGGGGTGCAAGATCCTGTCGAAGACCGCCGGCATCCGGAAGTTGAAACCGGGGCAGGTAACCTTCGTCGTGATGTCCGAAACGGCGACCCGCGAGGCGCATCGGCTGATCGCGGCCACGGTCGGTGTGGCAATTCCGCGCGACCGCAAACTGTTCGGCTACCTGTCGGAGCACCACAGTTTCGGCGAAAACGAAGAGACCGCGGGCGACTACGCGGAAGAATTGGCGGCAGAGATGCTGGCGACCACGCTCGGCCTCGACTTCGATCCCGACGAGAGCTGGGATGAGAAGAAGGAGGTGTACCGGCTGTCCAATCAGATCGTTCGGACGCAGAACGTCACCCAGACCGCAGTCGGAGACAAGAGCGGGCTTTGGACGACGGTGATCGCCGCCGCGGTGCTGGTCGGATGAGGGGCCGGCGCAACACCGGCGTGGGGAGTGCATGGAAGCGGATGGGATGACTCGCGCGATCTTGAATGCTGGTGTCTGATTCCCGTTCGTGCCGTTCGCGTACGTGCCGTGTGCTCATGCGGTGCGGAGTGGGCGCCGTGGTGTTACTAGCGGGAGCGCCCGTCAACGGGCAGCCCTTCGAGACGGTTGGAGTGCGCGCCCTCGGCATGGGAGGGGCTTTCGTTGCCGTTGCCGACGATGCGACCGCGAACTACTGGAACCCGGCCGGTCTGACGGACCTGTTCTTCAGTGCGGTTCTGGACGTGCAGCGCACCGACACCCGTCTGAGTCCGGACCCGTTTCTGCGTGAAGGCACACGTGATGGCACGACGTTTGTGTCGATGGCCAGTCCGTCGTTGGGCTTGAGTTACTACCGGGTGCGGTCGTTTCAGCTCGACCGATCGGGCGGCGCCGATTCGGCGTCCCTCGCGGCGCTGGTGACGCAGCATGCGGGGCTGACCCTTGTGCGGCCGTTCTTGCCGGGCGTGACACTGGCCTCGGTGGTGAAGGTGGTGCGCGGCACGGTGGCGGTTGGGCTCGGTGACGGGCTCGCCCCGGCCGGTGATCTGTTCGACCAAGCCTCGGCGTTGGAGGGGCCTGCGACGACACGCTTCGACCTTGACGTTGGCGTGATGGTCAACCTGGGACGCGCCAGGCTGGGTCTCGTTGGCCGCAACCTCCGTCAGCCGGAGTTCACGGACGGAGACGGGCGGGTCGTCACGCTGGCGAGACAGCTGAGGGTCGGGTTCATGCTGCGCCCGACGGCGTCCCTCACCCTCGCCGTCGATGCTGACCTCAGCACGATAGACACCGTCATTGGTCTCCGGCGTTCCGTCGCCGTTGGCGTCGAACAGCGTCTTGGCCGCCTCGTCGTGCGGGGTGGTGGTCGCGTCAATGCTGAAGACGACAATTTCGAGCCGGTGGGAGCGGTCGGACTGAGCCTCGCACTGATCTCCGGTCTCTGGGTCGACGGTCAGCTCACCGGTGGTCGCGACGAGAGCGATCGCGGTTGGGGCATCTCAACCCGAGTCGGCTTCTAGGTTTCCTGGCGAGGCGGCCGTCTGGCGGCGTTGCTTCCTCGGTCCCATGCCGCCTGCATGTCACACCCGGGCGGGCGGTGTGAAGGTTCGGGCCGCCGGACTGCTCGGAATGAGCTTCAGATCGTTTCGCTACTACTTGAAGAAATATCACCTCGGGTGACGTCTCGTTGCTGTCATTTTTTGTCAGTGATAATATTTGTCATGTGAATCGACAGTGCGTCCGTCGGTTGCACGCCCGTTTTTAGTGCCTCGCTTGCCATTCTCGGGCGTTGACCCGATCGTGGATCTGCATTTGCCGGTGTACATGCCTTATTACGTTGGAGCATGGAATCCACTTGCAGGTGTAGGGTCTGTCGCCTCTGCAGATCGCTCCCGGAACTGACGATAACGTAGAGGGAGGGATAGCGCCCATGACGGCCAGAGACAAAAGGGGCTTCACGCTCATTGAATTGCTGATCGTCGTGGCGATTATCGGCATCATCGCGGCGATAGCCGTGCCGGGTCTGCTCAGAGCCCGCATGGCGGGGAACGAAGCCTCGGCCATCGGGTCGCTCCGTGCCATCAACAGCGCACAGTCGACATACGCCGCTAGCTGCGGCTACGGATTCTACTCGCCGTCGCTCGTATCGCTCGGCACGCCGCCGACGGTCGGCGGCGGTGATGGGTTCATCGGGACGGACCTGAGCACCGATCCGTCGAACAAGAGCAGCTACACCCTGGCGCTCACCCCAGGGGCGGTGGCGGCCGGGTCGGCCCCGTCGTGCAATGGCGTGGCGGCTGGCGCCAGCGTGTCGACGTACTATGTGGGTGCGTCCCCGCTGGCCGGCGGAGGGGTCCGATTCTTCGGTACGAACCAGGGAGGGACGATTTATCAGTCCTTCGCAACTGTTCCGGTTGCGCAGAACGGCGCCCCAGCCGGCGTATCGCCGATACAGTAGTGCGTGCGCCGACGTGTCCTGCCGCCGGAGTGCCGGTGTCATCGGCAGGCGGCGACGCGGTATTGGCGCACCGCCCGTGCTCTGCTTCACCCAGCGCGACCCGGTAGCCGGATCGTCCGACAGAGGAGTTGATTCCATGAGCCCGCTCGTTCGGCGCGCCATGCTCGCCCTGGCGCTTGTTGGCTTCGCGTCGGCGGCGACGTCGACGTACGTGCACTATCAGATTGCGAGTGATCCCGGCTACACCAGCTTTTGCGACATCAATGAGCGAGTCAGTTGCACGCAGGTGTATCTGAGTCGTTTCGGATCGGTTGGCGGCACCCCGGTGGCGCTGCTTGGCGCATTCTGGTTCGGCGTGGTAGGCCTGCTGACGGTGGCCGCCGGGCGAAGCGCCGCCGCGCTCGTCGAGAATATCGGCGGCTATCTGCTCGTGTTGTCGACCATCGGGCTGGCGACGGTGCTGTTCCTCGGCTACGCCTCCTTCAGTGTCTTGGGGGCTGTCTGTCTCCTGTGCGTCGTCGTGTACGCGGCCGTCGGCGGAATTTTTCTGCTGTCAGGCGCGGTGGGTTCGGTCCCTTGGCTTTCGATCCCCAGGCGGGCGGTGGCGGACCTTGGCCATCTCGTGCGAACCCCAGTGGCGCTCGCGGTCACACTGCTGTTTCTCGGCGCGACCGCAGCGGCGGTTGCCGTGTTCCCCTCTGAGTCGTCTGGGCCGGCCGCCGGGCCCTCGACGCCCCCCCGCGAGCTCGCCGGGGGCGCCCCGGAGACCAGCGACAGTACGTCGGAGATCGAACGTTTCTGGGACGCACAGCCTCGCGTCGAATTGCCCGTTCCCTACGACGGAGCGCAAGTACTGGTCGTGAAGTTCAACGACTTCGAATGCCCCTCGTGTGCGGCCACCTATCTGGCCTACGAGCCGATTTTTGCTCGGTTCGAGTCCAGCCATCCTGGGGCCGTGCGTCATGTCAGTCTCGACTATCCCCTGGATCCCGAGTGCAATGAGCAGACGCCTCGGGGCATGCACGCCGGTGCATGCGAGGCCGCGGTTGCCGTGCGACTTGCCCGCCGCCAGGGACGTGACGAGCCGATGACGCGCTGGCTCTACGAAAACCAGGCGTCGCTGTCGCGGGAATCGGTGCGAGACGCGTTGGAGCGAATCGCGGGGATGTCTGATTTCGACGCGTTGTATGACGCAACACTGGAGGAGGTCAAGGCCGACATTGCCCTCGGGGGCCTCATCGCCATCGAAGCCACGCCGACGTTCGTCGTCAACGGGGTCATGATCAAAGGCGGGCTGCAACCACAATACTTCGAGGCCGCCATCGCGCTGGAGCTCGAGCGCGCCGCCGCGGGTCCCCCGTCCGAGTAGCGCCGTTCGGACGATGCCATGGCCCGCTACGCGATCCGTCTCGAGGAACTGACCAAGGACTATCCCACCGGCTTTTGGCGGCCCCGCCCGGTCCGGGCGCTTGACCACGTCTCGCTCGATGTTGAGCCCGGCGAGGTGCTCGGGTATCTCGGTCCGAATGGTGCCGGCAAGACCACCACTCTGAAGCTGCTGATGCAGCTCATCTATCCGACCTCCGGTCGGGCCGAAATTCTCGGGCGCCCGGCTGGCGATGTCGAGGCCAAGCGTCGCCTGGGGTACCTGCCCGAGTTGCCCTATTTCTACGACAACCTGACCGCCGAAGAACTCCTGGTCTATTTTGGCGGGCTGTTCGGACTCGCGCCGGCCGTCGCCCGCACCCGGGCGTCGATGTTGCTTGACCGCGTCGGCCTCGGGGCGGAGCGTCGCCGCCGGCTCCGAAAATATTCCAAAGGCATGCTGCAGCGGGTCGGTATTGCCCAGGCCCTGGTGAACGACCCGGAGGTGGTGTTTCTCGACGAACCGATGTCCGGTCTCGACCCGGTGGGGCGGCGCGACACCCGCGAGCTCATTCGGTCGTTGCGGGACGAGGGACGAACCGTCTTCTTCAGCTCTCACATCTTGTCTGATGCCGAAGCGCTCTGCACACGAGTCGCGATCATGGTGCAGGGCCGATTGGTCTCCACTGGGCGGCTCGCCGATCTGGCGTTTGAGGTGCAGGGCTGGGAATTGGTCGTCTCCGGGGCCGACGGCAGAGCGCTGGCCAGTCTCGGGCTCGATGCCGTGACGACCGCGGTGGATGGCCGGTACGTCGTCGAGTTGCCGGTCGACCGACCGCCTGATCGGGTGCTGCCCGAGCTGAGCCGCCTTCACGTGCAGGTGGTGTCGTTGACCCCGCGTCACGAGTCGCTCGAGGACTACTTCATGCGTCTGGTGGCCCAGCGCCAGGCGCCCGCGGCCTAGCAGTCGGTCGACCATGTCCGTCATTCCCCGAATCGCGGCGCAGGTCTTCAAGGAATCGGTGCGCGACAAGGTGCTGTATAACCTTGTGCTGTTCGCCGTGTTGTTGATCGGCGCCTCGTATCTCATCGGACAGCTGACGGCCGGTCAGGACGTGAAGATCATCAAGGATCTTGGCCTGGCCGCCACCCAGATCTTCGGATTGTTCATCGCGGTGTTCATCGGGATCGGGCTGGTCTCGAAAGAGGTTGAGCGGCGCAGTATCTACGTCTTGTTGTCGAAGCCGGTGAGACGGCACGAGCTGATTCTTGGCAAGTACGCCGGCTTGGTGCTGACGCTGGCCGTCAACGTCGGGGTGATGGCGGTCGCCTTGTATGCCGTGCTCGGCTACATGTCCTGGGTAGAGACCGAGGAGTTCCGACGGAGTTGGGAGGCTCCGGCCACCGACCCGGCGATGCTCGCCGCCATCCTGTTGATCTTCGTCCAGCTCATGCTCGTCACCGCGATCGCGCTGTTCTTCTCCACGTTCTCGAGCCCGATTCTCTCCGCCGTGCTCACGTTCGGCCTGTACGTCGTCGGTCACTTCAATGCGGATCTGCGAAACTTCGAGAGCGTGGTCGAGTCTTCCGCGGCGGTCTCCGTGGCGCGGGTGTTGTACTATGCGCTCCCCAACCTGGCGCCCTTTGATGTGAAGGCGCAGGTGGTGCATGCACACCCGGTGTCCCTCGGGTATGTTGCGTTGACCTCCGCATACGCCGCCGCCTACATCGGGGCGCTCCTGCTGGCCGCGGTGTTCATCTTCTCGAAGCGGGATTTCAAGTGACGGGGCGCTCCACTCCGTGGTGGCAGCGACCGGTGTGGTTCACCGCCGCGATGGTCCTGCTCGTCGCGGTGTTTGTCTCGACCGCCGTCATGCGTGACCGCGTCTACGCCGCGACGGACTCGGAGACCGATCTCCTCTATATTCCTTCCGGTCCAGTGCTCGCTCGGATGGCGCTGTCGTTCGACGCGCTGCTGGCGGATGTCTACTGGATCCGTGCTCTCCAGCACTATGGAGGCACGAAACGCGGCGACGGTGAGGCGAAGAGCTACGACCTGCTGGGCCCCCTGCTCGAGATCACGACGACGCTCGACCCCGACTTCAATGCGGCGTATCGTTTTGGCGCGATCTTTCTGACCGAGGCCTACCCGAACGGACCGGGGCGTCCGGACCTGGCGGTGGCGCTGCTCAAAAAGGGTATCGAGCAGATGCCCGACCGCTGGGAGTACTACATGGACATTGGGTTCATTTACTACTGGTGGGTCAAAGACTACGGCCGCGCGGCGGAGTGGTTCGACAAGGCGGCGGATGTTCCCGGCGCCTCGTGGTGGCTGCGCTCGTTGGCCGCCAACACCCTGGCCGCGGGTGGTAGTCGTGAGTCGTCCCGCATGTTGTGGCGAGAGATGTACGATTCGGCCGATACGGATTGGATTCGCAACGAGGCGACTCGACGGCTGACCCAGCTGGATGCGTTGGACGACATTGATCAACTGATCGCGGCGGCGGGGCGCTTTGTCGAGCGTGCGGGCCGGCCGCCGTCGTCCTGGGACGAGTTGGTCGGGGCCAGCCTGCTGGCGGGGATTCCGCTCGACCCCACGGGCCGGCCCTATGTGATGGATAGCGTGAACGACACCATCAACGTGTCGTCCGATTCGTCGCTGTTCCCGTTGCCGGGCGAGACCCTGCCGCCGTTGCCGCAATGACCGAGTTGATGACGGTCGGCGTGGTGGCCGCTCTCGGGCTGGCTATCGGCAGCTTTCTCAACGTGTGCATCTACCGCTTGCCGCGGGGCGAGTCGATCGTCAGCCCGCCATCTCGCTGCCCGTCGTGCGGTCAGGGACTCAGCTGGTTCGACAACGTGCCGGTCCTGGGGTGGTTGCTGCTAGGTGGTCGCTGTCGGAGTTGCCGTGCCGCGGTGTCTCCGATGTACCCAATCGTCGAGGCGGTGACCTCGGTGGTCTTCCTGTTACAGCTCTGGCAAATCGGCTGGCAGCCGCTCCTGGCGATCCGGCTGCTGTTCGTGGCGGCCATGATCGCCTTGTTCGTCATTGACCTGCAGCACCGGATTCTGCCCAATGTCATTACGCTCCCGGGTATCGCGGTCGGCCTGACAGCGAGCGTGTTCTTCGAGCCAGGATGGCGCGCGGCACTCATCGGCGTTGCTGCCGGAGGCGGCGTGTTGTGGGTCGTGGGCGAGGCATATTTTCGGATTCGCGGCGAAGAGGGCATGGGATTCGGCGACGTGAAGATGCTGGCCATGGTCGGAGCGTTTCTCGGCTGGCAGCTCATGCTGGTCACCCTCTTGATCGCGTCGTTCGCCGGGTCGATCATCGGCGGCGGCATGATCGTGGTCGATCGCGGCAATATGAAATATGCGCTGCCGCTAGGTTCCTTCCTGGCTGTCGGCGCCATCATCGCCACCCACGTCGGCTATCCCCTCCTCGCGTGGTACCTCGGGTTCTACTGATACGGTGGACGCCCGTCCGCCGGGCCCTTGCGGTTCTTGCCACGCCAGACGCGACTCGTGATGGCGTAAACCGCCGTCCGTGAGGCGTCGACCACCCCCAGGCACCGGGAACCAGGCGTTCCGCACCTGGCAAGGTCTGGATCGGACGTTGCACTGGATCTGGCCATGAGCGGCCGACCGGTTTCCTGCCACACACGGGCGTCCAGCTCGGAAGCGGGTCTGGCACTCATGGAGGTGGTCATCTCGGTTGGCCTGCTGGTCACGCTGGCGGCGGGCCTCGTGCAACTGTTCGCGATGTCCGCTCAATCCATGGTGC
>Ga0310124_10000477_pt1 | contig 27421 bp, 27 predicted proteins | sample CB11b_AW_Bot5_MG_FD_203507 | JGI IMG/M metagenome (GOLD analysis project Ga0310124, IMG submission 203507) | Marine microbial communities from Western Arctic Ocean, Canada - CB11b_AW_Bot5 | ecosystem: Environmental > Aquatic > Marine > Oceanic | place: Canada: Western Arctic Ocean | collected...
TGTCCCTCGGCAATCCTGCGCTCGATAATCGTCTCGGACAGGGACACGACAACCCCATGGACAAACTCGCCCCGGGCGTTGTCGATCACCCCCTGGCTGAATTCGGGTTCGAGCCCGGCCACCTCAGCGCCAAGGCGGACCTCAGAAATACGAAGCTTCTCCGGATCAAAATCGAGGGCGACCGAGAAGCCGACGATCGCCTGATCGATATCCGCAACCACGGAGACGATGTTTCCGCTCGAGCCCAGGGCCAGCTGGCCATCATCGATCCTGAAACGATTCACGGCCCAGGCGCTAGTGCTCACCAGCAGAAAAACGCCCGTAAACAATAGAGCTGACTTATTTGCTTTCCTGACCCTCATCTTACCTTTCCGATCGCTTTCCCGCCGGTTGCTCCTGATAACCCTGAATGAATTCCCGCAGGCCACCGTTAAAATCGATGTTAGCACCGCCGGGGTGAGCGCGGGAGTCTTTTCTGGGCGGCCAGGCCGGACTGCTTTTTACGGGAAATGACCTCCCGCTCAACCTCAAGGGGCATAGAATGCCCGCACTGCAATCACCCTCGGTGGAAAGACCGGCGCTTTGAACAGCATTCGTTTCATCCTCCCTTTCGCTAAACGCTATGGGCGCCGCTACCTGGCGGGACTCCTCATGGTGCCGCTGTCGATCGGCTCGTTGCTCGCCATCCCATGGCTGACCGGTGAATGCGTCGACATCCTCCACAAATCCATGGGCCCACAGGAGATCAGCCACTCCCTCCCACCCGGCTCCAAGGTCGCCCTCCTCCTCGCCGCAATCGTGATCTTCGCCTTCACAAGAGGGCTGAGCCTCTTCGCTATTCGCTGGTTCATCATCAGCGCCTCTCGCAAGGTCGAGTTCGACCTGCGCGACCGGCTCTTTTCGCATCTGCAGAGCCTGGACCAGGGCTTCTACAATAACTGGAAGACGGGCGATCTCCTTGCCCGCTGCACCCAGGATGTCGAGCGCGTGCGAGTCCTGGCCGGGCCGATCATCATGTACTCGGCCAATACCGCCTGCATGCTCCTGATCGCTCTGCCGTTAATGATCTCCGTCAGCGGCTGGCTCACCCTGCTACTCATGGTCCCCCTGTCCCTGCTCACCCTCTCGGTCCGTAAGATCGGCCCCAGGGTGCATGACGCGGTCTTCAAGGCGCAGGAGACCCTCTCCAACCTGAGCTCTCTCTCCCAGGAAGACTTTGCCGGGATCCGGGTGGTGAAGTCGTTCGCCCAGGAAGAAGCCGAGAGCGAGCGCTTCCGGAAACTTTCGGACGAATACGTCAACGACAACCTGGTCGCCGCCAGGATTCAGGCCTGGATGCACCCCCTCGTGGCCGGGGTCAACGAACTCTCGGTGATGCTCCTGCTGGTGCTGGGCGGCTACTACCTGCTGGAGGGCAACGGAGCCCTCACCCTGGGAGAATTCATCAAGTTCGCCGGCTACCAGTTCCAGCTCATCTGGCCGATGATCTCCATCGGCTGGGTCGTCAACCAGTTCCACCGGGCCAGCGCCAGCGTCAGGCGCCTGGAGGCGGTCCTCGAATCAAAATCCAGCATCATCCTGCCGGCGGAGCCCGTCACCCCTCCCACCGGAAAGATCACCGGGACGATCTCGATCCGAAACCTCGATTTCTCCTACAACGGGAAGAAAATCCTCGAGGACATCTCCATCGAGGCGCAGGCCGGCCATACGATCGCCATCACCGGCCGCACCGGCTCAGGCAAGTCGACCCTCGTCAAGACCCTGCCGAGAATCCTGCCGGTCGATGACGGGCGGATCTTCATCGACGGAATCGACATCAACCGGCTGCCGGTCGGTCTACTTCGACGCGCCATCGGATACGTCCCGCAGGAGAGCTTCCTCTTCTCGAGGACCATCAGCGGCAATATCGGCTTCGGCATCGACGCGCCGAGAGAGGAGGCCGTGCTCAGCGCGGCAAGGGTCTCCAAGCTGGAAAAAGATATCGACCAGTTCCCAAGGGGCTGGCAGGAGCAGGTAGGCGAACGCGGCGTCACCCTCTCCGGCGGGCAGAAGCAGCGGGCGGCCCTCGCCCGGGCCCTGCTGGTGCAACCAACCATTCTCCTGCTCGACGACTCTCTCTCCGCCGTCGACACGCAGACCGAAAAAGAGATCCTCACCGAGCTCGCGGGCGCCACCGACAGTATCACCACGCTGGTGGTCGCGCAGCGAATCTCGAGCATCCTCCACGCCGACAGGATCTACGTCCTAGATGAAGGACGGGTCGCTGAAGAAGGAACCCACGCAGAACTTCTCGAGAACAATGGCCTCTACGCCGAGACCTACAGGCTTCAGCTGCTCTCCGACGAGCTGGAGGACATGTAACGATGCGCCAGGGCGATCACAACTCTTTCCATGAAGATTTCGTTGTCGGCAAGGCCTTTGACAAAGGCCTCATGGGCCGCCTCCTGCGCTACGCCCTGCCGCATAAAAGATTAATTGTCCTGGCCCTGTTGTTGCTCATCTTCGTTACCCTAGGCAGCCTGGTCGGCCCCTTCATCATCCAGCGAGCGATCGACGGCCCCCTCAGTGAAAGCCTTCTTGGAGACGATGGCGATGCAGCCTCGGCTTTCCGTGAGATCCTGGTCCTCGCCTCGGTCTTCCTCGGCGTATCGCTGGCACTCCTGCTCCTGCGCTTCGCCCAGAGCCTCGTCATGGCCCACCTCGGACAGAAAGTTGTCTTTGACCTGCGACAGAAAATCTACGACCACCTCCTGCACATGCCCCTGGGATACTACGACAGGAATCCCGTAGGGCGCCTCGTAACCCGCATCACCAGCGACATCGAGGCGCTCAACGAACTCTTCGCCAGCGGGATCGTCAGCTTCCTCGCCGATGTGATGATCCTCACGGCCATCACCGCCGCGCTCCTCTGGGTCAATGTCACCCTGGCGCTCGTGACCCTCAGCGCCCTGCCGCTGCTGATCCTCGGAACCTTCATCTTCAGGAACAAGGCCCGCAAATATTACCGCGAGCAGCGCGGACACCTCTCCCATCTCAACTCCTTCACCCAGGAGGCGATCCAGGGAATGGAGATCGTGCAGGCCTTCCATCGGGAGGACTCGCACCAGAGCGAACACCGGGAGATCAACGGTCGCTATATGACCGCCTTCCTGCGCTCTGTCATGGCCTACGCGGTCTTCTTCCCCGTGATCGAGATTGTCAGTACCGTCGTGCTGGCCGCGGTCATCTGGCGTGGCGGCCTGCAGCTCACCGCCCTGGAGCAGACCCTCACCTTCGGAGAGTTCTACCTCTTCTGGCATTTTCTCGGCCGCTTCTTCCAGCCGATACGCGACATGGCCGACCGCTACAACATCCTCCAATCCGCCATGGCCGCCGCCGAACGCATCTTCAACGTCCTCGACACCCCGGAATCCATCGTCGATCCGGCTTCGCCGCTGCCTGGAGAAAAATTCCAGGGAGGGATCGAGTTCGACAAGGTCTGGTTCGCCTATAAGGATGACGAGTACGTCCTGAAGGACATCAGTTTCAGCGTCGAGCCCGGAGAAACGGTCGCCATCGTCGGCGCGACGGGCTCGGGGAAAACCACCATCGTCAATCTCGTCAGCCGCTTCTACGACCCCCAGCGCGGCGCGATCCTCCTCGATGGAGCCGACGTCAGGGAATACGGTAAACGCGATCTGCGGGCCCGGATCGGCAGCGTCATGCAGGACATCTTTCTCTTCTCGAGATCGGTACGGGAAAACCTGGTCCTCAACTCATCAGAGATCACCCAGGAGCGCCTGCTTGACTGCTCCCGCCGCGCCAACGCCCATGGATTTATCGACAGGCTCCCCGGCGCCTACGATGAGGTGCTGAGCGAGAGGGGCCGGACGCTCTCCGTCGGCGAAAAGCAATTACTGGTCTTCGCACGCGCCCTGGTACACGATCCGGACATCCTGATCCTGGACGAGGCGACCGCGTACATCGACTCAACGACGGAGGCCCTGATCCAGGACGCCATCAGCAAGCTGCTGGAGGGAAGGACCTCGATCGTGATCGCTCACCGGCTCTCCACCATCAAGAAGGCCGACAAAATCCTCGTGCTGCACAAAGGGGAGCTCCGCGAGCAGGGAAACCACGGGGAGCTTCTCGCTCTCGGCGGCATCTACCACCGCCTCCACGAGCTTCAATACCTCGACACCGGCTCGGAGCCGAATCCGCCGGAGTGACAGGCTCCTCCGCTGATTCGCTTTATCGGCAGTTCAGCGGCAGAAAACGAGGACGGACCGGGAAATCCCGTCAAGCCATTGTTTCTTTGTCCAAGCCGGCCCCTGGACCCGGCTTTTGTTAATGTTTCTTGCCTGGATGATCGAAGAAAAGATATTGCGAAACGGTTTCCCCTCAACTGCAACCGGTATCCAGGCAGATGGCTATGCAATCGGCACCAGAAACATCGCGTCATCCCGGCGAAAGCGGAACCACCCGCAGGAAAATCTCCAAGCTGCTGACCGGCTTCTGGCCCTCCGAGGTTCGCGCGATCCACGCCTGCAGAACCTTCCTCCAGCGCGAGAGCGACTGCAAAATCACCATCGAGGAGGCCCTGGACGCCTGGGATGGCCGAATCGGAAAGAAGTGGCGAGCCGAAAAGATGAGGGTCGATGGACAGATGCAGCTTCGGGAAATCGAGCAGCATAAGTCGCAGATCGCGGAGAAAGAAGGCAAAGATCTCGACTGGGAGGCGGCAGCCCAGGACTGGATTGAACGCCACTCCAAGGCATGGAGAGACTGGTGGGAATCCCAGCCGGCCTCCTGCCCCGACACCGCCTTCTGTCCCTGAAAGAGGGCGCCTGGCCCCGGACCTCCTGATCCCCGCTTGCATCGCCTCGAGACATTAGCCATCCTTGCCCTGGCCGTTGTTTTTCGGCCGTCCCTAATACGGCAAGCACGAGGCACCGCAAATGACTATTCGACTCCTGCCACTATTTCTCCTCTTGTCGCTCCCCGCAGCGGCGCAAACAGGAGCTCGCAAGGACGGACTCCGAATTCTGCTCGTCGAGACCTCCCCCTCCACGAAGGATGGACTCGGTCGCAAGCTGACCTCCGCCGGGCCGCTGCAGATTCGCTCGGTCAGCCCGGGCAAGGTAAGCGACGAGGACCTGCTCTGGGCCCAGTCCATCATGATCGCCTCGAAGCTGACCGCAGGGGATGAGGCCTGGGTGCTGAAGGCCGGGCGCGGCGGGCAAGGCCTGGTTCTCTGCGCCGATGCGGCCGCCTCGCTTCCCGACTCCGAAAGTTTTTCGGCCCTCATCGGCCGTGCCTGGCTCGGCGAGCTCGAGCCGGCGGCAACTCCCATCGCCGTTGCCTTCCCCGACCAGCGCGGGCAGGTAACTCAATCCCTGACCCACTTCTGGCATCAGGGCCGCCTGCGGGAATACGTGCCGGAAAAGAAAAGCGCCCAGCTCCTGGCCTACGCCGTCAAGGCGACCGCCTCGGCCGAGGTCGCAGACAAGAAGACCCCCAAACGCTATCCCGTCGTGTGGAACGTGAGCCCCGGTTTTTTCAACCGCGCCCCCTTCAGCTCCCGGGTCTTTGTCTGCGCGCTGGACGCGGAGGCCGGGCCATCAACGGGAATGGTGCTGACCTTGCTCGCCCGGGCCGCCGAGTGGGCCTCCATGAGACGGGTGACCTCCTGGCTGAAAGGAGAATACACCCTGATGAGCGAACAGCTGGGGGCCGAAGACCATGGCCTGCTGAAAGGGCTCAGGGGCGCCAAGGAATACTACCGGGGCCGGCAGATCGCCCCCGTCATGGGCTACCAGGGCGCCAACTGGCTGATTCGGCCTGAGCGCGAAAAGAACGAGCAGCCTGAGAAGGTTCTCGATGTCCTCGAGCTCGAGAAAGGGCAGACCGTATGCGATTTTGGCGCGGGCAACGGCTATTTCTCGCTGAGGATGGCCCGCCGGGTCGGCGCCGAGGGCCGGGTGCTCTGCGTGGATATCCAGCCCCAGATGCTCGAGCTGCTCAAGCGGCGGGCCGCCGAGCAGAAGATCGCCAATACCGTACCCATTCTCTGTACCGAGACTGATCCGAAGCTTCCTCCCGACAGCATCGACCTGTTGATCATGGTCGATGTCTATCACGAAATCTCGAAGCCGATCCCGGTCATGGCCGGCATCCACAAGGCGATGAAGAAAGATGGGCGGGTCGTGCTGGTCGAATACAGGGGAGAGGATCCCGGCATCCCGATCAAGCCCCTGCACAGGACGACCGTAAAACAGATGCGCGGCGAGCTGGCGGCGACCGGGTTCCGTTTCGTGGCCAATAAGGGCGACTTCCTGCCCCGGCAGCACGTCCTCATTTTCAAAAAGAAATAACCCGCCGGCAATGGCGCCGCGACACCCCGGAACGGCAAGGTGAAAAAAACCCTCATCATCGGCTGCGGCTACCTGGGGAAGAGAATCGCCCACAACCTGCAGGAAGCAGGCATCGAGGTCCGCGGCACCACGAGAAGCGAAGCCCGGGCGGCTGAGCTTGAAGAGGTCGGCATCCCCGCCGCGCTGCTGGAGCTGGAGACCGCGGGAGAGGCTGCGGCGCTGGAGGGAGAATGGGATGCCGCGGTTTACTGCGCGGCTCCCGGCAGGGGCGGCCGGGAGGCGCTCGTCTTCCGCGACGCCGCGGCGGCATGCCGGGACCGGCTGGCCGAAAACGGTCTTCGCTGCTTCGTCTATGTCTCATCGACCGGGGTCTACCACCAGGACAGCGGCGAGCTGCTTGACGAGGCAAGCCCGGTCGAGCCTCCCGAGGGCCGTCCGGAGCTGCTGCGCGAAGCCGAAAAAATCATCCTCGAAGGAGACACCTGCGATAATATCGTCGTTCGCCTCGGCGGGCTCTACGGACCCGGACGCTCGCCCATCGAATGGCTTCGGCGCCCGGGCTTCCGGGAGCGCCTGCGGGGCAGCGCCGAGGCCTGGATGAACTGGATCCACATCGACGATGCGGCGGCGGCGGTCTGCGCTGCCGTCAACCGGGGAAGAAAAGGAGAGCTCTACCTCGGCGTCGATGGCGCGCCCGTGAAGCGCATCGACTTCTACCGATGCGCAGCCGAGCTCGCCGGGGAAGAACCGCCGGAGCTGGATACCGCCTCCACAGATCTGGGCAAGCGCCTCTCGAATCGCAAGCTGGTCGAAGAGCTCGGAGTAAGCCTGCTCTACCCGGACTACCGCCGGGGGCTCGAATCGATCGCCTAGGCCTTCGGAACTTCGAGACCGTCTTCGTCAACGGCCAGGACCATCCCGGTGAGCAAGGCCGCCCTCACCGGCATGCTCTCTAATACGATATGCTCATCGAGCGCGTGGGCCCCGCCTCCCTCGACTCCCATCCCATCGAGAACGAAGTGGCCCTTGGAGGACAGGTAGGAGCCATCGCTGCCGCCGCCGGAGCTGCCGGTGGAAATCTCCAGGCCGAGCTCAGAAGCGATGGAGCAGGCCATCTCTCCAAGTCGCAGGGTCTCCGGTGTGGGAACCAGCGGCGGAAAACAGAGGCTGCCGTCAACCTCGAGAGCCGCCCCCGGGTTCGCCGGCTCGAGCGCGAGCAGTTTCCTCTCCATCTCCTCGCCATCCGCGGGAAGATCGAAGCGGAGATCGACGCCCGCCGCAGCCGAGCCGGCCACGACGTTCCCCGCCGTGCCGCCGACGATGGTGCCGACGTTGAGCTGGATACCCCTGGCCGGATCGTTCCAGCCGTGAATCTCGAGCACCAGGCGGGCCAGCTCGTCGACCGCGCTGATTCCGCGCTCAGGCTCGACCCCGGCATGAGCCTCCCTCCCGGTTATCTTGAGCTCATAGATTCCAACCCCCTTGCGCCGCACCTTGACCGAGCCATCGGGGCAGGGCGGCTCGACAACGAGGGCCGTCGAGCCGGGCGAGAGCGCTTCGTCCATACATGGGTGTCCGGTAGCTCCGCCGCTCTCCTCATCCGCCGCTACGAAGACTTGCAGCCGGCGCCTGAGTCTATGCCGCTTGTCACGAAGGAAGCGGGCAACGCCCAACGCGATGCAGAGGCCCGCCTTCATATCGTAGGCCCCCGGGCCGAAGAATTTCCCCTCGCGCACATCCACGGGACGATCCCCGACCACGCCAACCGGCCAGACCGTGTCGCAATGCCCAACCAGGACGATCGGGGGATCCTCCCCCGGCAGCTCACCCAGGAGCTGCGGCCCCAGGACCCCTGGGAATTGCCGACAGGAGAGCCCCGCCTCATCGAGGAGGCCCGAGTACGCGGCGACGAAAGACTCAATCCTTCCGGCATCCCGGCTGGGAGTCTCCAGCTCGACGAAGCCGCGCAGCTCCTCCAGCATGGAATCACTGCGCTCCTGGAAATACTCTAGAATGGATGGAACTTTCGGCGGCCGCCGCATCGCTTGCGCCCTCCCAAGGGATTACTGGAAATCAATCCGCTATGATACGATCTGCGGCGGTGATTCCTACTGCCTGGGAAAAGAACCGACTGAGATCCATTGCGGCGGGAGAGCCGCATTACGGAGAGAACCTATGGGAATATTCAAAAAAGGCGAGGTGCTGGGCTCCCAGGCCACCGCGGGGCGCTACAAGATCCGCATCACCACCGAAGACGGAGACACCCTCTACTGGAACAAGCGCGGCAGCATCCATGTTGTCGATGAAGACGTCGCGAGAATCTTTGTCGCCCACTTCAAGCCCGAGCTCTTCCAGGTGCTCCCCGACGGTAGCCTCACGCCTCCCGATCCCGGCAGAACGAAGCAGATCGTAAAGGTCGAGATGGAGCCCGAGTGACGGTATGAGCGAAGACAAGGCGGCGCTCGAACATACGGTCAAGGCCCGCGTCCGCTACGGCGAGACCGACCAGATGGGCGTCGTCTACCACGCCCACTATCTCTCTTTTTTCGAGATCGCCCGCACCGAGCTGATCCGCCTGCGAGGCGTCGCCTACAGCGCTCTGGAGAAGGAGGGACTGCGGCTGATGGTCACCGAGGCAGGGCTCAAATACCACTCTCCGGGCCGCTATGATGACGTTCTCGTTATCACCGCGCGCCTCAGCGAGAGCGGACCTGCCCGGGTACGCTTTGACTACGAGGTGCGGCGCGAGGGCGCGGATGAGGTCCTGGTGACGGGCCATACGGTGCTGGCAAGCATCGGCGAAGATGGACGGCCCTGCCGCCTGCCGCCCGCGCTCCGGGAGATCTTCGAACAAACCGGGGGTTCATGAGCGAACAGCAAAACCCCGCCGGAGATCCCATCGAGATCCTCTACCAGGATGAAGACATCCTGGCGGCAAACAAGCCGCCGGCCCTCCTGGTCCATCGAAGCCGTGAATCTTCCGACCGGGTCTTTCTTCTGCAGCTGCTCCGGGACCAGGTCAAGCGCTACCTCTACCCAGTGCAGCGCCTTGACCGCGCCGCCTCCGGAGCCATCACCTTCGCCCTGTCGAGCGAGATGGCCCGGAAGCTGCAGGCCTCGCTCACCTCCCCCGCCGCCCGCAAGGAATACCTTGTGCTGGTGCGGGGCTGCGCGGCGGACTCGGGCGAGATCGACCGGCCCCTGACCGGGGCGAACGGCGAGAAAAAAGACGCCCTGACACGCTTCGAGAAAATCGGCGAGGTCTACCGCTCATCGCTGCTGCGGGTGAGGATCTTTACCGGACGCCGCCACCAGATCCGGCGCCACCTCGCTGGCCTCGGCCACCAGGTCATCGGCGACACGACCTACGGCAAGGGAAAGATCAATCGCTTCCTGAGAGAGGAGCACGGCCTGCCGCGCATGTTCCTGCACTGCGCCCGGCTTGGATTCGAGCATCCGGGCGACGGTGAACGTGTCGAGATGCGGGCGCCGCTGGCCGAAGACCTCCGGGCCTTCCTGTTGAATCTGCCCGGCTGCCCGCCTCAGCTTCTCGAAAAAGCCTATGCGTCTTCCGGGGACCCCGGCTCTTCTGCTTCTTCCGATTCGGCGGCCCCTCCCTCTTCCGCTTCTTCAGCCTCAGCTTTACCGGTCTCCCCGGCAGGCTGAGGCTCCTGCGAACCCGAAGCGTTTTTCTTCTCCTGCAGGAAGGCGGCGATCAGAACAACGATCGTCACCACGCTGAAAAGGATCACGGTTCCGCCCGGCCACATGTCCAGGCCGTCTTTAATGGCCACGCTGGCAAATCGTCCAAGTAGAGCGATGCTCACCACAAGGCCCACAATAAAACCCGGCAGGTTTTTTTCACCCCAGAGCCAGCGTGAATAAAGAAGCAGGGCGCCGGAGACAACCCCGGCAACGAGAGATGCCGCCGAGCCCGCAACAATCAGGCCCTGGATCCCACCAATAACCACCAGCAGGGCAAATACCAATAAGACTTTTTTAGCAAGTTTCACAGGCTGAACTCCTTCAGGATTATTTCCCGAGCATTTGGATTAGAAGATAGACAAAAACCACCGCGCTGAGAACCAGCAGCATCCCCGAGGGCATGAGCTTGCGGGTCTTTGAAACGCGGCGGAAGAAAACCACTGCGAGAAGAGCGCTGACTCCCACGGCCACCCATGGTTGACCGATGATATAGGACACCACCAGGACGGCGAAGCTCGCGACCCCCGCGATCAGGGATGGCATGGACCCCGACTTCTTGAATCCGACCCAGCCGCCAAGGCCCATGAAGAGAGCGTAGACGAGAATAACCAGCTCTACCGGGTGTGTAATCGAAAAAGACATGAGGCCTCCTATCGAGCCATGAGCCGGACCAGGTGCTTGCAGGGCCGGCGTGACGGGTTTAGATTGCCCGCTGCGTTAAATTCAAAGATGGAAAAAAAATGAGTTGGTTGCCTTATGCGGCCATGGCGGCAGGGCTGATGGTTCTGTTCTTCATGGGTATTGGATATCTCTGGGTCAAGATCGACAAGAACGACCCTGATGGTGATGAAAGTTGAACTTGCCGGGGTTGTCAAGGCTCCTCGCTATCACTTAGCCACCCGCTTCCTGGCGGGATTCTCATACCAGAACACCCCGAGGTTGTCCCTCTCCTCGCAGGTGATGAGGTCGAGGTCGCCGTCACCGTCGAGATCGCGCAGTTCGATCCGGTCGAACTTGACGCCGGCAGGACCGCTGAGCCCGTGCGGAACCCATTTCTTCCCGGCGCGGCGGAGGTAGAACACTCCTGACTTGCCGCCCGATGCGCTCTCGCAACTGACCGCGAGCTCCGCGACGCCATCTCCGTCGAGATCTCCCGCGCGCACGGCTTTCGCCCGGCCGAAGCGATCGAGAGGGTACTCGATCAGCTCCTCCCTCCAGCGCTCGCGGGGATCGGCGCCGGAATAGAGCAGGATGACCCGGTTGGGCTTGGCGGTCACGGCGACCTCCTTGCGACCGTCGCCATCGAGATCGGAGAGGCTCACGAAGAGCACCTCCTTGCCGGAGGCCCCCATCCGATGCTCCCTCCAGGCCAGGCCGGGGTTCTCAAAGACCGCCTTGCAGCCGGGATTTTCAAGCCAGAGAACTCCCGGCTTCTTCCCCTTGCGGTCTGAAACCACCACATCGCTGTCGCCATCGCCATCGACGTCGTGGCTGATCAGGCTCATGATCCAGCCCGCCTGGTACCAGCTGTGAAAGGTCCATGCTCTCATGTCCCGCGCGGCGGGAGGCGACCGCAACCAGCCCACGCAGGCTCCCCGGCCCTTGGCTCCAACAACCAGGTCGGTCCCCGCGAAGCCGTCGAGCTGCATCGGCAAAGCGAACATCCACTGGGTCTTGTTGTCCACAGCCGGAAAGGACATTGTCTTCCAGGCCGCCGCTTCGAGATATTTTCCCTTTCCGGAGGGAGCCCAATGCGCGAAGACCTTCCGGTTGCCGCCCTCGCAGCAGCTCACCACATCCACGGCGCCATCCCGGTCGAGATCACAAAAGACCGCGTCCTCAGGCGACTTCACCCGGCCAACCGTAGCCCGCGGCCAGAGGTCGGCGGCCTTTTTATAGCCGGGGTGGATGTAGACCCTTATGAGTCCCCCCTCTTCCCAGCCGGTGGCGATATCCTCGAGTCCATCTCCGTTTACATCAAGAAAACGTACCCCGTCAGCGCCGCGCGAGGAGCTGTCAATCGTATGACGAACCCAGGCTCCATCCTGCGCTGTCAGCGATGAGCAGAAGAAGAATAAGACGATCCACTCCAATCGCAGCATGTCAGCTTCCTCTTCCTGGTTTCCGTTCGGACTCGGTTACCTTCGCATTTTCGTTTCATGACACGGTCTTGAACAGAAAATATCCTGTACGGAACACGGCCGGACACCGTCAAAACGATGAACCCATCAAGATTTCCCCCCGTCCTACCCGCAGGTACCCCCGCAAAAGCCTAAAAACGGTTATTTTATGGCACATCCTGGGCCTGAAATGGTTAGATTGCTTTGTTCCACAATCCCGGCGACCCGGGGCAGTCAGGTAGCCGAACAACCCTTAAACCAACGTTTCTGGAGTACATTCATGTCACGAAACACCGTGGTATACACCCTTGTCGCTCTCTTTTTCCTTTCCGCAGGCTCTGTACTGCAGGCGTCTGAGGGCTGGCTTACCGACTACGAGGCGGCCAAGAAGCAGGCGGCCAAGGAGGGCAAGGACATCCTGATGGACTTCACCGGCTCCGACTGGTGCGGCTGGTGCATCCGGCTGAAAAAAGAAGTGTTCAACCAGGAGGCCTTTAAGAAGGAGGCTCCGAAGCACTTCGTCCTGCTCGAGCTTGATTATCCCCGCTCGAAGCAGCTTGAGGCCAAGCTCAAGGCGCAGAATGAAAAGCTGAAGAACGAGTTCGCGATCCAGGGCTACCCGACCATCATGTTGACCGATGCCACCGGCAAGGCCTACGCCAAGACCGGCTATCAGCCCGGGGGACCGGAGAAATACATCTCCCACCTGGGTGAAAAGCGTGCCGCGAAGATAGAGCGTGACAAGAGCTTCGCCGCGGCCGCGAAGGCGAAGGATGGCGTCGAGAAGGCAAAGCTCCTCGACCAGGCTCTCAGCAAGATTGAAACAACCGGCGGCATCCCGGTAATGAGCGTCTACGGCGACATCGTCGCCCAGATCATCAAGCTCGACAGCGAGAACAAGGCCGGTCTCAGGAGTAAATACGAAGAGCGCTTCACCCTCGAAGAGCTGGACAAGAAACTCAAGTCCGGAAAATTCGATGAGGCCATCAAGGGATCCGACGTCTTTCTCGCCAAGAAAGGCAGCCAGAAAGAAACTATGCAGAAGGTCGCATTCCTCAAGGCGAGAGCGGTCTTCATGAAAAGCAAGGGCACGGATCTGAAGAGCGCCATCGCGGCGCTGGAGGTCGCCCGGGCACTCGCTCCCGACACCCAGATCGGCAAGCAGATCCCTGGCATCCTCAAGGGGCTCAAGGCCCAGGCTGAAAAGGCGCCCGCTGAAAAGGCCCCGGGCCCGAAGGCTCCCGCCAAGCCGAAGAAGTCGGAATAAGCTTCGCGGGATCTGCGGATTCCGTGAGAATAAAAAAGGGAGGGGTTGCCAAGGGCGGCTCTTCCCTTTTTTCGTTTCCGGGTTTTACTTCTTCTTGCTCTTGTTGAGGGCCCTGTACCAGCCCCAGTTCTTGTCGGCGAGGTCCTTCATGAGTTTCTCATCGGAGCCGGTGAAGCCGTAGGTTACCACCCGCACTCCGAGGAGGTAGTTCATCGCGGCGACCCTCTTCTTGATCTCGGCAGGACCCCCGCCGCGCGAGGGGGCGCCATCGGAGAGCAGGTAGATCGTCTCGACGCCCTTGACCTTCAGCGCCAGCGCCAGCGAATCGTGGATGTTGGTGCCGCTGCCGGTCTGGAGACTCCTGGCGAAGCCCTCGGCGGCAAGCACGTTGGTCCGGGTACCCGGCTGCAGCTGCCCCCGGCCGCGCCAGGTCCTGGCAGTCCCGTCGTAGGGAATAATGGTGAAGAGGCTCTCGCGGCTCAGGCCGCCGACCGCCTTCGCCAGCTCTCCCTTGACGATATCGACCTTGGGGGAATTACCCTTACCCGGCATCTTGACCTGGCCCTTCATGCTGGAAGAAATGTCGATACAGAATATCGATCGAAGGGCGATACGATCACCGAAGAAGACCGTCCGGCCTCCGCCGCTCGCAGCATCCGGAGCGTAGTTCGGCTTATCCGGCAGCTTCTTGCCCATATTCTCCCAGCGCTTCTTCACCGCCCCGGCATCGCCGATCGCCGCGGCGCCCAGCGCCCTGTAGAGCTCGCTCTGAATCACGCTGGCGAGGTCTTCAAGGTGCCGGCCGGCGTCCTCCTCTTCTCTGAGACGCGCGATCAGAGCATCAATTCCCTCGGGCCAGCCGCTGTCGACCAGCAGCCTGACCGACCAGGTCTGGAGACCGCGCTCCTTGCTCCTGGTGTAGTCGGTGTAGAGCTTCACGATGTCGGCCCTCTCGACGCCCCCCCCTGCGGCGCCGGCAAAGGCCTTGAGGGCCACGACCTGTGAGGGAAAGACCGAGGCCTGCTTCTTCCTGGCCAGGCCGCGGACAACGGCGAGCAAATCCTTGTCGGCCCGGGCCCGAAGGGCTTTCAAGAGTCGCTGGTGAACCTCGTAGCGCCCGAAGACATCAAGGCGCTTGCCGGACTCCACCCGATTGTACTGGCGCAGCACGTAGCTGTAGGCGGACTCCCCTCCCCTGTCGAGCCGCCCCAGCATCGGGGCGAGGATCTCATCGGGAGAATCGGGGAAGACCGGCAGGGCCAGCAGACCTATAAACAATGCCGAAAAGGAAATACAGAAAGCTCTCTTGAAACTCAACTCATCTACCTCTCTCCGGATATCGAACGCCTCGCCTGAGATGAAACCCGTTGTCCGGAGCGTTCCGGGCAATCTTGCTTCGAGTAGTTATTTTAATTCCATTCGGCCTCGCGGGAGAGATTCTTTCGGACTTTTTTATGCGCCGCGGAAAGAATGCCCACGACTCGTTCAGAGCGAAGCTTGTCAAGCGGCTCGCAGGCGTGCAGTATGAAGCCATGAACACTCTCCCTGGCGACGAAGATCTTCCAGAGGAGGAGCCCTGGCCGGATGAGGAAGCTCCGGAAAGCTGGAGCTTCGATGAAGCCGAGCTGGAAGAGCTTCCCGGAGATGAAATTATCTCTGTCAACGAGGAATTCTACCGGTCACTCGAGGCGCTCAATCTCGACCGCATGGAAAAGGTCTGGCACGATGCCGAGTGGGTGACCTGTGTCCATCCCGGCGGCCCCATGCTCACGGGCTGGGAGGTTATCCGGGACAGCTGGGAACAGATTTTCAAGGGCACCCAGAACATACGGTTCGAGCTCACCGACACCGGCGTCCGGATCGAAAACCGCACCGCCTGGGTCACCTGCACCGAGAGCATCCTCCACCTGAGCACCTCCGGAATCTCCAACGTAGCCGCGGCCGCGACCAATATTTTCCTCAAGACAGAGGATGGATGGCGGCTCGTACTGCACCACGCCTCGGCTATTCCAGAGGTGGAAAGCCGCAAATAGACGGGCAGGGCTCTCTACACATTGGAAAAAATGAACTCACCGGGAACCCGTATCGCCGCCATCGATGAGCTGCCTGAGGGCAAGCCGCGGGTCTACCAGGTTGGCGAGTTCTATATCGCTGTCTGTAAGGTAGACGGGGAGGTCTACGCCCTCGAGGATCGCTGCACCCACGACGATGGTCCCCTGGCCAGCGGCTGCCTGTATGGCTACGAGCTGGAGTGCCCCCGCCATGGGGCCCGCTTCGACATCCGCGACGGCTCGATCTGCCGGATGCCCGCCTACGGAGAGGTCCCCACCTTCGGGGTCAGGGTCGATGGGACCGATGTGTTCATCTCGCTCCCTCCAGAAGAACCGGGCCCTCTGCCTTGAAGGCTTCGCGGAGGCATGGTAGAAGCGTTCTTTCGACAGGGCCGCGCTGCCCTGCAAACCATCACAGGAGACATGACCCATGCAGGATTACGCTCACCCCGAATCTGTCGTCGGCACCGAGTGGGTGGCTGGAAACAAGGACAATGAAGATGTTGTCGTCGTAGAGGTGGACGTCGACACCGGCGGCTACGATGAGGGTCACGTTCCCGGCGCGATAGGCTGGAACTGGTCCGAACAGCTCTGCGACCAGGTCGTCCGGGACATCCTGCCCAAAGCGGAAATGGAAGAGCTGCTCGCCTCCTCCGGAATCAGCAACGACACCACGGTTGTCCTCTATGGCGACAACAACAATTGGTTCGCCGCGTGGGCCTTCTGGCAGATGAAGATCTACGGCCACGACAAGGTCAGCATCATGAATGGCGGCCGCGGCAAATGGCTCGAAGAGGGCCGCGAGATTTCGACAGAGATCCCGACGCCTGGAGCGGCGGAATACTCCGCCGCCGAGGCCGACAACTCGCTGCGCAGCTTCCTGCCCGCGGTCCAGGAAGCCGTCGGCGGCGGCGTCGACATGGTCGATGTCCGCAGCCCGGAGGAATACAGCGGAGAGATCCTCGCCCCTCCCGGCCTTCCGGAAACCTGTCAGCGGGGCGGTCACGTCCCCGGCGCGCGCTCGATTCCCTGGGGGCTTGCCTGCAATGAAGACGGCACCTTCAAGAGCCGGGAAGAGCTGGCCGACCTCTACTCTTCAAGGGGAATCAGCGGAGAGCGCCCTGTGATCGCCTATTGCCGAATCGGTGAGCGTTCCAGCCATACCTGGTTCGTTCTCAAATACCTGCTGGGCCTCGACGGGGTCACCAATTACGACGGAAGCTGGACAGAATACGGCAACCTCGTAGGGGTAGACGTCGAGAGGGGTGAAGGATGACCGAGAACCTGCGCTCAGAAGACTACCAGCGACGAGCTGACACCCTGACCGGCTGGCCGGTCAAGATCGTCAGCTACAGGATCGGAGAAACGCATTATTGTCACATCGACAACGTCTCTCCAGGAGCGACCATCGCCCGGGCGAACGCGGCCTCCCGCGAGGAAGCGGAAGAGGAGGCCATCGCCAAGGCCGCGGGCCGGCTGGAGAAGACCCGGAGACGTTCCTGAAATCACACGAGGCACAGTCCATTGACCTCAACGGCCTCCCCCCTATGATAGCCCCACGAATTTACAGTCAAGATTAGGCGTTAAAATGCGTGAGCTGCAAGTAGGAATGTCTGTGCCGGACTTCACGCTGACAACCTTTGAAGCCGAGAGTTGTAATTTTGGAGAGGTCAGCCTAGCCAGGCAGAAAGAAGAAGGCCGCTGGACCTGCCTCTTTTTCTATCCCGCCGACTTCACCTTCGTGTGAGCAACCGAATTCGCTGCTCTGGCAGAACAGCAGGACCGCTTCAAGAAGATGGGCTGCGACATCGTCACCGTCAGCACCGACACCCAGTTCATGCACCTCGCGTGGCAGCGGGAAGAAAAAGACCTGGCCGATGTGCGCTACTCGATGGCCGCCGACACGACCGGCGCCCTGGCGAAGACCTTTGGCGTTTACCTGGATGATGCCGGGCTGGCGCTTCGCGGCACCTTCCTCATCAATCCCGAAGGTACACTGATGCATGCCGAGGTGGACTTCCTCAACATGGGCCGCAACATCGATGAGCTCATGCGGAAGTTCAAGGCCAACCTCTACCTGGCGAAGAAGACCGACGAAGGCTGCCCATCAAAATGGAAAGCGGAAGGCGACCAGACCCTCGCGCCGAGCCCGGAGATGGTCGGTCGTGTACACGAAGCGCTCAGGAAATAACCTGCGCGGCCTTTGAACGCCCGCCAGGAAACCGGGCCCCTGCTTGCCATGAGCCCGGGGGCGGGGGAGAATACGGGCTGACGAGCTAACAAGGGTAATGAACCAGTGAAAGCCTCAGCCCGATTTCTCCGCCAGGCCGCCCTGCTGCTGACAGCGGCCATCCTTGCCCTTCCCCCCCCGGCAGGAGCCGAGGAGGCTCCCTGGAAGAGGGAAGCCCTGCGCCGACCGGTGGCCCTGGGCTTCTGCGGCGGGATGCTGCTGTGCGCCAATCGTGACAGCGGCTCTGTTTCGCTCATCGAGCTTGACCCGCCGAGGGTCAGCTCCGAACAGAAGATTGGTCTCCGGCTCGCGGACCTCGAGTGCGCGGGAGACGGAATCCTCGTAACCGATTCCGCCGCCGGACGCCTCCTCTCACTGTCCTTCGCCGCCGGGCGACTCGTGCAGACCGCCGCCCTTCCGATCGTTGGAGCGCCGGGCGATATCTCCCTGGACGGCGCTGGCGAGCGCTGCGCCGTCGCCTCCCCCTGGAGTCGGCAGGTAACCCTCGTCCACCTCGAGCAAGACAGCGAGGGAGGCACGGCTCTGCGCCTCGCGGCAACGGTAAGACTGCCCTTCTCGCCCGGCCTGCTCGTCTTCTGCCGTAAAGACACCCTGCTGGTGGCGGCCGACGCCTATGGAGGGCGGCTCGCCCTCATCGACCCCGCCAACGCGCGCCTCATCGGCACCCGGAGGCTCGAGGCGCACGGCATCCGCGGCCTGGCTGCCAGCACGGATGGCGAAGGCCTCCATCTCTCGCACCAGCGCATAGAGGGCAGCGCCCCCACGACCAGGAACAGGGTCTTCTGGGGACAGGTGATCAGCAACCTACTCAGGAGCGTCAGCTTTAGACACCTCCTCGAGGAGACCCCTGGCGCCGGCGCGGGGGAAAGGCCAGTAGCCCATTGGAGCCTCTATCCCTTCGGCACCCCCGGCAAGGCCGCCGGGGATCCAGGCGCTGTCGCTGTCGGCCCCCTCGGAACAACGCTGGTGGCTCTCGGCGGCGTTGACCGGATCGCCCTGCGGACAGGGCCGGGACATATCTTCGAAGAAATCGACGTAGGTGACCGCCCCATCGCCGTCGCGCTCAGCCCGGGAGAAGAATACGGCTACGTGGCCAATCACTTCGATGACTCCATCTCGGTCATCGGCATCGCCGCCGCGGAGGTCATTCAGACCATCTCCCTTGGGCCCGGCAGGAAGCTGACGCCGGCGGAAAAAGGCGAAAAGCTCTTTTATGATGCGAAGCTGTCACTCGACGGCTGGTACAGCTGTCACAGCTGCCATCCCGATGGTCACACCCATGGCCAGCTCAATGACAACCTGGGAGATGACACCTACGGCACCCCAAAGCGGGTCCCGACGCTCCTGGGGACCTCCAATACCGGCCCCTGGGGCTGGATCGGCAACAGGACGACCCTCTGGGAGCAGGTGGAAAAATCGATCGAGACCACCATGCGGGGCAAGAAGCCCGAGGCCCCGGTCGTAGAGGCCCTCGTCGCCTACCTGGAGCTCTTCGATACGGCCCCGCCCGGGAGTGTGGAACAAAACAGGGCCGCGGTAAAGAGAGGCTCTGGCGTTTTCGAGCGCCTCAAATGCGGCAAGTGCCACCGTCCCCCCACCTATACGACGGCGGGGTCCTACGATGTCGGCCTCGCGGATGAAACCGGGCAGGGCTCGTACAATCCACCCTCGCTCAGGGGCCTTCCCCACCGCGGCCGGTTCCTGCACGACAACAGGGCCCGGTCTCTCTCCCGGGCCCTCGAGCTCCATCGGTCGGCAGCCATGAAAGACCTGCCCGACGCGGCCCGCTCGGATCTCCTCAGCTTCCTGCTGAGCCTCTGATCCTCAGGCTGCGACTCAGGGCGTCTCCCAGCTTCCACTCTCGCCGGAGCGGAAGAGCGCCTCGATCACCTTCATATTGGCGACGGCATCTTCAAGCGGCGTCGTCACCTCCCGATCCTCCAGGATCGCCCTGGAGAAATCATCCCCCTGGATGGTGTATTGATCACAGCTGTCGAATTCCAGCGTCTCGATATCCTCGCCGAAGAGATCTCCCCGGGAATGAAAGACCCGGCAGGGCCTGTCAGGCGGAGCATTGTAGGGAATCTCCACCTCCAGGCGACCCTCGCTGCCGAAGAAATGCGCCCGCTGGTACGGCACCATCTGGGTGCTGCACATGAAGGAGGCCTGGCCCGAGGGATAATCGAGGATCGCCGAGTCAAGACGATCGATGCCCATGTCCGGATCCCGCTGCACAAGCCCAAGCACCCGGGTGGGTTCCTCGCCAAAAACAAAACGGGAGGTGGTGATCGGGTAGCAGCCTATATCCATGATCGCTCCGCCGCCGATATCCGCCTGGTTGCGTATATTATCCGGGTCACGGTTGAAATAGCTGAAGATGAATTGCGCTCCGAGAAGCTGGCCGACTGAGCCGTCCCGGACACGGTCCCTCACCGCGAGCCACTGGGGGTGGGTGCGAACCATGAAGGCCTCCTGGATCCTGACCCCGGTGCGATCCCGGGCCTCGATCAGCTCGAGCGCATCGGCAGCGGACAGGGCGATCGGCTTCTCGCAGAGAACGTGCTTGCCCGCCTCCGCCGCCTTCACCGACCAGGAGACGTGCAGATGGTTGGGCAACGGATTGTAGACGGCGTCGATGTCCGGATCCGCCAGCAGCTCCTCGTAGGAGCCGTAGCTCTTCGCGATCCCCAGCGACTCGGCCGCCGAGGCGGCGCGCGCGGCATCTCGCGAGGCGATCGCGGCCACCTCCGCAAACTCTCCCTGCTGCATCGCCGGGATAACCTTCTCAACGGCTATCTTCGCGACCCCAAGGACTCCCCACCTGATCTTGGCGCTCATATCACAATCCTCACTGATTGGCTTAAAGGGCCACATCATGCAGGAAGACCCTCCCCGCGTCGAGTACACAATGCCGAGGCGGCTCTCGCGAAGAGCGCTTCCGTCAGCGCCGCCGCACCCAGCCCTCGCTGAGCGACAACCGGCCGGCCTCGTTCTCAACCCCGGCGTAGGGGTCATCGTCGATGAGGATATTTCCATCGAGGTCAAGATAATCAGCCAGCGGGCCGAGCTGGGCGGCCGCCGAGATCAGGATAGAGGTCTCGATCATGCAGCCGAACATGACCCGCAGTCCCAGGGTCCGGGCGAGATGCACCATCCGCAGGGCCGGGAGGATCCCGCCGCACTTCACCAGCTTGATGTTGATGCCATGAAAGCGCCCGGCGAGCTTCGGTATGTCCCCGGGAATGATGGAGTTCTCATCTGCGATCACAGGCAGGACCGATTTTCGGCACACCTCCTCCATGGCATCGAGCTCCTCCGGCGGCAGCGGCTGCTCGATGAACTCCACCCCGAGCGCCTTCAGCTCCGCGGACTTTTCGATGGTCTCCCTGGCCGTCCAGCCGCAGTTCGCGTCAACCCTGAAGACCGCGTCCGTCTCCTTGCGGAGCTCGCGAATGATCTCGATGTCCTGCGGGGTACCTAGCTTCACCTTCAGGATGGGATATTGGGCAGCCTCACGGAGCTTGCTCACCATGTGCTCGACCGTATCGATGCCGATGGTGAAGGAAGATAGCGGCGTCCGCTCCGGATTGAGGCCGAGGATTCGCCACAGCGGCGCGCCGAGCTTGCGGCTCGCCAGGTCGAAGAGGGCGGTGTCAAAGGCGCAGAGAGCCCCCCGGCGGTCGCCGAGCAGCTCGGCGGCCTGCTCCAGGACGTCGCGATAATGCAGCGGGTCGGCCTCCGCGGCCAGCGCCTCGAGGAGCTGAAGGTCTTCGCGCACTCCCTCGGCATCCTCCCCGTAGAAGCTCGATGGGCTGGCCTCGCCGAAGCCGGAGAGCTCTCCGTCGGAAAGCTCGACCGTAACCACCCGAACCACGTCCTGGGATTCCCGTGAGATCGTGAAGGTGTGACGAAGATGGATCTCTTCGATGGCTGTCTGTAACTTCATGCGCAACCTCCCTGGCTGGAACCTTCGCTGAGACGGCGGCGCTCTTCAAGCACCGCATCTGCAATCGGCTCGCAGCCGAATCGCACCACGTCGGCAGCCGGCAGGCCGAGGTTGTCACGCAGGGCGGCGAGGAGCTTCTGCGCCGCGGCCTCATCGAGGGAGGAAGTGTTAGCGGCCACCGCGACGACCCGTGAAGGAGACATCACATTCGCCATCGACTCGTAGAGCTCGATCACCTCCTTGAGCGGAGGCATCTCCTGCTCGCTGTGGCGAATGGTCGCGCGGGTCGGGTCGAAGCCCATGACCATCGCCTGGGGAGCGCAGCCATGCAGGAGACCTAGCGTCACTCCCGAATAGAGCGGATGGACAAGGGAGCCCTGCCCCTCGATAAGGACAAAATCCTTGTCTCTATTTTCGAGCACCAGCCGCTCGGCCGCGCCGGAGACGAAATCGCTGACCACCGCATCGATCGGGATGCCGCCGCCGCTGATCATGATGCCGGTCTGGCCGGTGGCGAGAAACTCCGCCGTATGCCCTCTCTCTCTCAGGGCCGCCGTCAGCTCCAGGGCCGTCAGCATCTTTCCGACACCGCAGTCGTGCCCGACCGTGTGCACCCTGAAGCAGGCCGTGTTGCGCGCCTCATTAGACGACACCACGAGATCGGCTGGAGGACAGCGAACATCGATAAGCTCGCCGCCATGCTCCGCGGCCAGCGACGCGAGCTCCGGATCATCCGCGATAAAGGCGTGGAGGCCATTGAGGATTTTCATCCCCCCCCGGAGGGCATCGGAGATGATCGCGCGCCAGCTGCCGGGCAGCTCACCTCCGGCGGTGGCGATCCCCATCACCAGGGTGTCAGCCTCGAGGCCGGCGAGAGAATCAACAAAGGGGATTGCGCCACCGACTCCGAGCACCTCCCCGGCGGTCCTCCCGGCGCAGGCGGAATCGTATACCGCCGCCACCTCCTCGCCGCGGTAGCGAAGCAACCCCGTGGCGGTCTTGGCCTCGGCGGGATTCGACATTCCCTCTGTAAGAAGAATCATTCGGCTCATGCGGATTCCATCCAGCTCTCTGTGGATTCAGGATTCTAACCCAACAGCCCTCTGCTGTCGCCGCTGGGAAGCATTGAAAACCCCGGCTCCGAAGGTGAAAATAGATCCTGCTGAAGATCGCTCTGACCCACGGCCCTGGAACTACCCCCAAGCCATGCCGCGCATAGTAAAAACCGTCTGCTCACACGACTGCCCTGATGCCTGCAGCGTCCTGGTCACCATTGAGGATGATGGAGGGAACCCGGGCGGCGCCCAGGCCGTTCAATTCCGGGGAGACCCCGGGCACCCCGTGACCAGGGGCTTTCTCTGCGGCAAGGTCAACACCTACGAACAGATCGTCTACTCGAGCGAGCGTGTGCTCCATCCCCTTCGCAGATGCGGACCCAAGGGCGAGGGCCGCTTTGAGCGCGTCAGCTGGGAGGAGGCGGTCTCCGTCATCGCCGAGCGCGTCAACATCGCCAGCCGGGAGAGCGGCGGCGAATCGCTCCTGCAATACACCTACGCCGGCACCATGGGCCTCGTGAACCGCAACTGCCCCAACGCCCTCTTCAACCGGCTGGGCGCCACGCAGCTGCGCCAAAATATCTGCTGTTACGGAGCCGACGAGGGCTACCGGGTCACGGTCGGCAGCGGCTACGGAGTGGACCCCGAGGACACGGCGCACAGCGACCTCATCATCGTCTGGGGAGCGAACGTGGTCACCACCCAGGTACACCTGATGCCCTTCCTCGATGCGGCCCGTAAAAAAGGCGCCCGCATGATCGTCATCGACCCCTACCGCAATCGAACGGCGAGGGTCGCGGACCAGTGGCTCGGCATAAGACCGGGGACCGACGCGGCGCTCGCCCTGGCCCTGATGCACATCCTGGAGAGGGACGGGTTGCTCAACCGCGATTTCATCGAGCGGCGAACCACCGGCTTCAAGCGCCTGAGCCGCGAGGTACTGCCGCGCTTCGAGCCGGCCAGGGCGGCGAAGCTCACCGGCCTGGCGGAGGAAGACATCGAGAGCCTGGCCCGGGAACTTGCCGGCGCCAGCGCCCCGCTCATCAAGGTGGGGATTGGAATCGGCAGAAGCACCCGCGGCGGCGGCGCGGTCCGGGCCATCTGCTCCCTGGCCGGGTTCACAGGCTCCTACGAGGCGCTCGGCGGCGGCGTCCAATACGACACAGGCTGCGAGTTTCAGCTCGAGCTCGACGCCATCAACCGCCCCGACTGGCTCGAGGGAGAGCCTCGCAGCCTGAACATGACCGACATCGGACCGGCCCTGTGCGACTGGCAGGACCCGCCGATCCGATTTCTCTATGTCCACGGGACCAACCCGGCCGCCACCGCTCCCCTGCAGGCCCAGGTCCACGCCGGGCTCGCCCGGGAAGATCTGTTCACGGTCGTTCATGAGCGGTTTCTCACAGATACTGCCCGCTATGCCGACATCGTTCTGCCGGCCCCGACATTCGCCGAATACGCGGATCTCTACAAGGCCTACGGACACCTCTACCTTCAATACGCCGAGCCCGCCATCGCTCCCCTTGGAGAATCGCGCTGCAACCTGGAGGTCGTACAGGCCCTCGCGAAGGAGCTCGGCTACGACGACCCCTGGTTCAACCTGGACACCCGGGAGCACGCTCGCGCCCTGCTCAGCGGCTCTCACCCGAACCTCGAGGGGCTCGACCCGGAGAGCATCCTCGCCGGAGAAATCACCCGCCTGAACATCCCGAGAAAAACCTGCGGCTTCGGGGAGCGCTTTGAAACGCCATCGGGGAAGCTCGAATTCCATTCCTCCGAGCTCGAGGAGCAGGGCCTTGCGCCACTGGTAGATTATGTCGAGCCGGAGAAGGAGGACCTGGAGCGCTACCCCCTGCGCCTGATCACTCCGCCGGCGCATTCCTTCCTGAATTCATCCTTCGGCAACCTTGAGAAGGCGAGAAGACGAGAGGGCGGCCGCCCCTTCCTGATGATCCATCCCGATGACGCGGGTGAGCTCATCGACGGGGACCTGGTCGAGATCTCAAACCGGCAGGGCTCCGTTCGCCTCTCAGCACGGGTGACAACAGACACCAACAAGGGTACCTTGGTCGCTGAGGGGACCTGGTGGCCCTCGCACGGGGTGGAGGGGCACGGCATCAACCTCCTGACATCCAACCGATTGACCGATCTCGGCGGCGGCTCAACCTTTCACGATAACCGGGTAGAGCTGAAGAAGATCTGAGGGAACCTTTCCATGGTTGAAAAGAAAAAACGGATCGCGAGCCTGGAGAAGGAGCTCCGACGCCACCGCCAGCTCTACTACAACGAGCAGCCGGAGCTCAGCGATGCGGAATTCGACGAGCTGGTCGACGAGCTCAAGAAGCTCGCCCCCGACAGCGAGGTCCTCGCCGAGGTGGGCGCTCCCGTCGACCTCGACCAGGCCGGCCTGCCCACAAAGGAACACCGCATCCCGATGGGATCGCTGGACAAGGTCACGGCGGACAAGCTGGAGCTCTGGGTGGAAAAAACCGGGCCGCTCTTCCTCATCCAGGAAAAATACGACGGCATCAGCCTCGAGCTCGAATACCGGGACGGCCGGCTCGTGGATGCGATCACCCGTGGAGACGGCTTCACGGGTGAGGTCGTAACCCACAACGCAGCGCACTTCGCGAACATCTCCAGCGAGCTGCCGGTCGCCTTCACCGGCAGCGTCCGCGGCGAGGTCATCCTGCGCCTCAGCGCCTTCGAGGAACACTTCCGGGAAAAAGATTTCGCCAACCCGCGCAATACCGTCAGCGGAACCGTCAGGAAGAAACATGGCGACCGGTCGCTGAACCGGCACTTCGAGCTCTTCTTCTACGATGTGCTCAGCGTCGACCGCGAATTCGAGACGGAAAAGGAGAAGATGGCCTGTCTTGGCGAAGAGCTCGGCCTGCCGATCGCGGTCAGCTATTTTGACCAGACGATGGAAGGGCTGCTGGAGATCTACAGGCTCTACGAAGGGGACGAAGAAGGCGAGGGCAGGCGCTTCGAGCTCGACTACGAGATCGATGGCCTCGTCGTACGGTCCGACTCGATCGCCCTGCAGCAGGAGCTCGGCAGCCGCCAGAACAAGCCGCGCTACGCCATGGCCTACAAGTTTCCCTCCTCCGGCAGCGCCACGAAGCTGCTCGAGGTGGACTGGTCCCTCGGGCTCGGCTCCCGGATCACCCCGGTGGCCCGCCTCGAACCCGTGCAGATCGCCGGCGTCACGGTCTCTAACGCGACCCTGCACAATGTCGACGCCATCGCCGAGCTCGACCTGAGAATCGGGGATACGGTCTTCGTCGAGCGTCGGGGCGATGTCATCCCCAAGGTTATCCGGGTTCTCGAGCCGGGCAGCGGGGAGAAACCCGAGCCGCCCGCGGACTGCCCGAGCTGTCGCGGCCCCCTGTGCATGGATGGAAAATTCCTGGTCTGCCCCAGCGACGAGTGCCCCGGAAAAACCTACGGCGACATCCTGAAATGGATCAACTCTCTGGAGATCGACTCCCTCGGAGAAAAATGGGTGAGCACCCTGATCGAGGCGGAGCTGCTCAAGGACCCGGCCGATCTCTACACGCTCTCGATCGAGGCGCTGGTCCCTCTTGATCGTATGGGCGAGACCCTCGCCGCCAAGATCGTCCAGAACATCGGCGATTCCAGGGGGCCCGCTCTTGAGCGCTTCATCGCGGCCCTCAACATCCCCGGCTTTTCACGTCAGCGCGCCCGCATGCTCATCGACGAGGGCGTGATCACCCTCGCCCAGCTCCTCGAAATGACCGCCGAGGAGATCGCCGCGGTCAAGGGCTTCGCTGACATCTCCGCCGAGGGAATTGTCGCCGGGCTGCAAAAAAAGAGCGCCCTCATCGAAAAGCTCCGAAACCTCGGAGTTGAGCCCCTCCCGGGCGAGCCCGCCGAGGAGGTGGACGGCGTGCTGAACGGAAAGACCTTCTGCTTCACCGGCGCCATCCAGCGCATCAACCCTCTGACTGAGAAACGCCTCACCCGCAAACAACTCGAGGAGAGGGTCAAGGCGAACGGCGGACGCTCTCTCAAAGATGTAACCTCGAAGCTTGACCATCTCGTCATGGCCAACCCGGACTCGAAATCCTCCAAGGCGAAAAAGGCTCGCGCCCTCAAGGTCAACATCCTCTCGGAAGAGGAGTTCTTTGCCCTGATAGAGACTTAAACGACTTCTTGCCAGGGGGCTGTACCGCTTATAATCTTCCCTCCCGCCCGCTCATTGGAAATGACGCCGGACGGACGTGAAAGCCATACCAGGGAGAAGCCGAGATGAGATATCCCACCGCCTTAGTGATTCTGCTGCTGTTGACGTCTCCCGCCGGCGCCGGCGACGAGCAATACGTTCTCGGCGTAGACTCCAAACCCAAAGACGGCATCCCGGCCGGCAAGGTCACCCGGCACAGCCATAAAAGCGCGGTCTTTCCCGGAACGGAGCGCGACTACTGGGTCTACGTCCCGGCCCAATATGATGGCTCGGCCCCAGCCGCGGTGATGGTCTTCCAGGACGGCAAGTGGTATGTGAACGAGAAAGGCCAGTTCCGCGCCACGGTGGTCTTCGACAACCTGATCCACTCCGGCGAGATGCCCATCACCATCGGAATCTTCATCAACCCCGGGGTGGTCCCAGCCGCGAAAAAAGGCGCCAAGGCCAGGAGGAACCGCAGCTT
>Ga0310124_10000478_pt1 | contig 27380 bp, 16 predicted proteins | sample CB11b_AW_Bot5_MG_FD_203507 | JGI IMG/M metagenome (GOLD analysis project Ga0310124, IMG submission 203507) | Marine microbial communities from Western Arctic Ocean, Canada - CB11b_AW_Bot5 | ecosystem: Environmental > Aquatic > Marine > Oceanic | place: Canada: Western Arctic Ocean | collected...
CTCGTTGCCGTAAGATTGGCCGGCTGAATCCACGCCGCCGCCGCCGCAGACCACCGAGACCTCGCCGGATGCCACGTTGTATTCCCCGCCACCGACAACCGAGCCGTACCCCGATGCCGTATTGATGATCCCCCCGGCTACGGTGGCCCCGCTGTCGACCGCGTCATTGAACTCTCCGCCGCCAATCGAGGTCGAGGTCCCCACCGCGTAGTTGGCGATTCCCCCGCTGACCGTGGCGCCCTCGCCATTGGCGACGTTGTGCGCCCCTCCGCCAACAGTAGCGAAGTGCCCCGTTACGGTATTCCGGTTCCCGACCACCTGGCTTCCCCAGAAGGTGTAGTTGTTTCCGGCACCGACGACAAGGTTGTGCGAGCCGGTCCGATCGTTGCCGTCGTCTGTATCATCGTCTCCATCCGCCTGGCGAAGCTCCTGGTAACCGACGATGAGGTTGCCGACGCCGTTCACCCTGTGCCGGCCAAAATCATTTTCGTCGGCGAGGAAATTATTTTCGGCGGCTGTGTTGCCCCAGGTCACCCCGAGACCATTTACAACCTGGAGGTTTACGCCCGTCACGCGCAACGTGCGAACCGTATTTCCCGCGTCATCTACGGGAAGATCCACCATGCTGAGATGATCAAAGATCTCCTCCTGATCCGGACTCAGCCCTCCCCCATCCTGGGCGCAGGCGAGGGGCGCAGGGCCCGGGCCTCCACGAAACAGCCAGGATAGCATATAGATCGCGTCGGTCAGATTCCTGCCGCCATCTCCGTTCACGTCGCCGTTCTCTTCGGCCGAGGGCTCGCCTCCTCCGGCAAGGGCCGTGAATTGGTGGGCGATGATGCCAAGCAGCGCCGCGTTCAGAACGAGCGCGGATAAGATCATTCGTTTCATTGTTTTTCTCCTGAGTTTGATTTTGACCTGAAGCTAAAAGCTTAAGGGAGATCCTATGCGTAGCAAGAAATACGACCGGTTGGTATCTGAGAAAAAGTCCGGAGGGCGATAGCCTGCGAGTCCTTTTTTCCCTGGGACTGAATCGCCTCCAATGGCCCTGAAGTTGCACTGGCAAACAAAATTTCTTTTACCCACCTACTCTTTGCCTCACGCCCGGCTTGCGATAAACTGTTCTCAAAGATCAACCCTTCCTGCATTGGCTCCCACACTACCTACTTCGAGGAGATACCGGATGACCGATCAAGCGTCCAGGCACTCGCGGCGGCGGTTCCTTAAAACCTCGGCGGCCACGATCGCCTCCGTCACCATCGTCAAGCCACACGTCCTCGGAGGCCCCCGTCACGTTCCCCCCAGCGAGACCCTCGGCGGCGCCCTGATAGGAGTTGGCGGGCGAGGCCCCGGAACCTACAGCGACCTCAGCCACAAACACAAGCTCAACATCGTCAAGCTTGCCGAATGCGATGTGAAATGGGTCGGTAAAGCCGACAATAAGACACGCTATACGGATTTCCGCCGCGTTCTCGAGCGCAAGGACATCGATGTGGTCGCCATAGCGACTCCGCCCCATTGGCATGCCCTGATCTCGATCGCCGCGATGGAAGCCGGCAAGGACGTCGTCAGCGAAAAACCGATGACCCGTTTCATCGCCGAGGGAAGGGCGGTGGCCGATGCCGAAAAACGCTACGGCCGCGTCTACCAGGTCGGCACCTACGGGCGTTTCGGCAGACAAGGGGATGCCGGCGCCCGCGCCCGCCGAAAGATCATGAAGAGCGGCCTCCTCAAGGACTGCAAGGGCGTTCTCATCATGCATCGAGGCTACAAGGTCAAGCAGTGGAGCGGGCTGGTCAACACGAAGCCCCGGGACATTCCCGACTGGCTCGACTGGGACATGTACCAGGGCCCCTGCGCCATGAAACCCTTCCATCCCCATCGATTTGGTGGAACTCACCGTGGCTATTGGGACTACGATGGAGGCGGCCTGGGGGATATGGGACAACATTTCCTCGACCCGGTTACCTGGGAATACGGTCTCGACCACACCTCCCCGTCGGAGATCACTCCCTACGCGCCGCCGGCTCACCCCGAGGCCTGCGGCATGTGGGGTTGGGTCGAGCTCAAATACGCCAATGGCTTCACCATAGTTCTCGAAAGCAAGGAGTGGGGGAAACGCTATGACCGGAAACAAAGCCGCGACATCAGCATCAATGACCTCGCCCCCGATGACCGCGCGAAGCTCGCAGAGATGCCCGACCCGGAACCTCTGCTCGGGTTCGGAGAAGCGGTCAAGGCCCGCAAGCCGGCCGGAGGCAACGCCGAGGCCGCCCACAGAACGGTCACCATCATGCACCTGGCCAATCTAGCGATCCGCATGGGGCGAAAAATCAATTTCGACCCCGTTACCGAGCAGATCGTCGGGGACGAGGAGGCCAACCGCCTGGTCAACCAGCCCATGCGCGCCCCCTGGCATCTCTGATCAAGCAACCTGGCCCTGCCCAAGGCGGCAGGAAAGGAACCTGAACATGAAAAAACAAATCAATGTAGCGGCAATCGTCGACAAGCTCCCTGACGCCGATCGTCCCGGCACGGAAAGCAAATTCACGGGGCCGGCGCCTGATGAGGCGAAGAAGCTGGTGGCCTCCGTTCTCTCAGGAGGGCGCGAAGCGATTCTCGAACTTGCGGAACTGGTCCGCGACGCCAACGGCAAGGGAGAAAAAAACTATAAGCCCGGCTATCTCCTGCACGCCATCGCTCTGGGCGTCGGAGAAAAGGGCCGGGACAAGGAGCGGAAGGTCTTCACCACCGCCATCGCCTCCCTGCTGGGTGGCGTCAACCCTCCCCCCGCCGCCCAGGCGTTCCTCCTTCGCGAGCTGCAGTGCGCAGGGGGCCCCGAGGTCGTCAAGGCCATAGCCTCCCTGCTCGACAAGCCCGGCATCTGGGAGCACGCGGTCAGCGCCCTCGTTTCCATACGGACCGGCTCGGGCGAACAACTGCGCAATGCGCTCGCCGGCGCCAGCGGGCGAAGGCGGCTGGTCTTCCTGCAGGCCCTCGGAACCCTCCGTGACGTCGGCTCCACGAGGGCGCTGAGCGAAGCGACGAAGGACAAAGATGAAAACACCCGCCTCGCCGCGGCAAGGGGCCTGGCGCGAATCGCCACGCCGGCCTGCATCGAACCGGTAATAAACGCTGCGCAGAAGGCGAAAGCCTGGGAGAAGATCCAGCTCAACAAGGCTGGGCTCCTGCTCGCCGAGAATCTGGCCGCAGCGGGAAAAAAGGACAAGGCCCGCGAGGCCTGCAACCTCCTGATCAACGTCAACCCGGAAGAAGACGAACTCTACATCCGGGAGATCGCCGAGGGAATTATCGCCGGACTCTGACCCCCTGAAGCAGTGGTTTATTTCCCGCCGGAAGATGCTCCATAGAGGTGCTTTCCCTTCCGTGCCGCCTGGATCGCCTTATCCGTGTCCACTGGCGCTCCCGGGTCCGATTGCTCCTCCAACCAGCGGTCGAGCTCCACCCTCAACCTCACCAGGCGCTCATCCTGTCCACGCTGCCCCGCGAGGTTCTTCATTTCATAGCGATCTTCGGCAGTATGGTAGAACTCCTCCGGCGGCCTTTTCATATAACGCTTCACCAGCTTGTAGGTATGCGCGTTGGCCCACGTTTCCCGCACCCAGGTCGACCAGTAGGGATTGTTCAATTGGCCGTTCCCTCTCATGCCCATGAGATGCTTCTCGATGTAGAGCTCATTCGGAAGCAGGTTGCGAATATAGCGGTATTTCCCATCGCTCACGGTGCGGATCGGGTAGGCCGGCCCCTCGGGAATATTGTTGTGGATACCGTAGACATAGGAACGGTGCTTCTGTGTCTTGCCTGCCAAAACCCCAAGGAAACTGCTGCCGTCGTAATTCTTCTTCCCCGGATTGCCTCCCGCCGCATCCAGCAGCGTCGGCAGGATGTCGGCGTACTGCACCAGCGCGTCGGTCCTTTTTCCGGCCGGCGCCTTTCCGGGCCACCGGGCGATGAGAGCCGTGTGCAGGCCGGTATCCCAATTGGTCCATTTGCAGCCGGGAAACTGCGAGCCCTGTTCCGAGGTGAAGAGGACCAGGGTCTCAGCCGCCTTGCCCGATGAGTCGAGCGCCCCGAGGATCTCGCCCACCTGCCCGTCCATGTAGGTGATCTCGGCGAGGTACTTGCCGTAATCCTCCCGGGTCCTGGGGGTGTCAGCGATATTCGGAGGCAGCCTGATCTTCTTAGCCGGGTACTTCGACGCGTCCCCCATCACCCAGGGGACGTGCGGCTCGACGAGGGCGACGACCAGGCAAAAGGGCTGTTCGCCTCCCCGCCCGATGAACTCCCCGACTGATTTCAGGTCATGCTTACGGGTCGGATTGCGTACGCAATTTGGATCGAAGCCTCCGACGTTCACGAAAGGGAAGGCCTTCTGAGGCTTCACGTGAACCTTGCCGGCGATCCCTACCCTGTAGCCGAGCGCCTTGAGGTGCTGCGGCATGCTGGTGACCGTCGGTCTGCTCGATGAATGGTTCCAGGCGCAGCCGTTACGCATCGGGTACTGACCTGAATAAAGCTCCGCCCTGCAGGGCTGGCACATCGCCTCGCTCAGGTAGGCCAGGTTGAAGGTCAGGCCCTGGGTCGATAGTCGATCGATGTTCGGGGTCCTGGCGTTCTGCCCGCCGTAGAGCGGCAGATCGTTGTAGGTGCAATCATCGGCCATGATGATCAGGAAGTTCGGCCGGGACCGCGAGGGGCTGCCCCCTTCTTCAGTAAAAACCGGAGAACAGAGAGACAGGACCAGGGAGAAAAAAACGCGGGACCAGAGCGCCCGGGAATGATCAAGGATGGGTAGTGTGCTGTTCATAGCCATCCATCATAGGCCACTCGCCTCCGCAGGAACAGGCCATCTTGCCTTTCAGCAGCCCGTATAGGTCTCGCAGCCGAGATCCCCTGCGCTTCCGAGGGGATCGGGATCGAAACCACAATCAAGCGTCGGCGGCCCGGGGGGAGATGGTTCCGGTCCGCCACGGAAAAGAAAATTCAGAACGTGAATGCCATCGGAAATGTCCACGGCTCCTGAGTTGTCGAAATCCGCCGCCTCGAGACAAGAGGGAACGGAACCGCCGAGAAAAAGGAAGTTCAAGGTCCTGACGGCATCCGTGATAGTCATCGCTCCATCCCCATCTCCATCGCCACGATGGAAGACCGGGGCCACCACCTTGCTGATGCTCATATTGTCGAAAACCCGGTTGTCTCTGTCGACCGCGGAGAGCAGCAGCCGGGCCCCCTGGAAATCCAGCCGGACATGGTGGTAGACGCTGGCGTAATAGGCCGTGTTGGCGCCCGGGTTCCTCTGCGCTAGGCTTCCGCCGCCGCCCCCGGTGACTACGTAGATCGGAGCATCCGGATCCCGGTAATCGGGATCCTCTCCAACCCCGACGGCCCGGGCGTTTCTCATCGGATAGAATCTCTCGTAGAAATGGGCGTGCGCCTGGAACACCAGGTCGACCCCGTAGCGGGCGAAGAGAGGGTCGAGCGCCCTCCTGTTGGCCTCGACCGCCAGCCAGGCCGCGTAGAGTGGATGGTGCAGGGAGACGACCTTCCAGAGCTTCCGGCTGTCGGCCAGCTGCTCCTCGATCCACGCATATTGGGCGGTCCCCACCCCCATCCCCTGGTTGGAATCGAGGATCAGAAAAAGGGCGTTCCCGTACTCGAAGGAGTAATACCGCTCGCCTCCCGGGCTGTCTTCAGGCAGGTGAAAGGAGCCGAAAAAGACCGTCCCCCCGTCGTCGAGGTCGTGGTTGCCCACCGTTGGATAGATCACGGAGCGCGAGATGGTTTCGGCGTAGATGTCGAAATACTTCCTGTCCATCTCGAGATCGCTGCCGCCGCGCGGATAGATAAAATCCCCGGTATGAATCCCGACATCAGGAGCGGAAAGCCGGATACCAGCGGCGACATCGAGCTGGGCCTGGTTGCCGGTGCCGGTATCACCGAAAACGATGACTCGAAACTCCCCATCGGGCGGCGGCGCGGGAAAGGTTCTGAAGCTCAAGCCATCAGCCGCCACCGTCCCACCCGAGAGAACCCTGTAATGATACTCCGTTCCGGCCGATAGCCCGGTGAGGGCGACAGTGTGCTCGATGGAAGGGCCGGGGCTTTCGACGCTTGATCCCAGGGATGCATCCAGGCCATACTCGACAACCCCGGCTGACGGGGAAGCTGTCCTCCAGACGACCACCATCGAATCGGTCGACCCGAGCTGGAGAAACGGCCCGCGGGTCAACTCCTGCGCGCCTGCGTCTCCAGCGGCGAACCATAATACCGACAACGCGACAATGACACATCGCCTCTTCATGCCCGACCTTTCTTTTTCCGCGTTTCCAACCCGCCACCAGCCTAAGGCAGCTTCCCCCCGGAGGCAAGAAAGCCCGTGTACGGCAGGCGGAACAGACTGGAAATTTGCTACACTGAATATAATGACAACCGGACTCCTCAACAGAACAACCGAATTGGAGAATTGAAATGAACCGCGCCGGATTGCGACCCTGCCTCACCATCTTTCTTTCCCTCTTCTGCCTGCAGACCGTGTCGGCGGAGCCGCCCCGATTGCTCGACAGCCAGTTCAACCTGCCGCCGGGATTCCATATCTACAAGGCCGCCGACCGCTCGCTCACGGGCGGCTCCTACGATCTCGTACTGGATGGAGAGGGCCGGCTGCTGGTTGGCGATGGCAACGCGGTGCGGCGACTCGAGGATACCGATGGAGACCAGGTTTACGACACGACGAAGGTGATCGCCACCGGACTCGGCGGACGCGGACCGCAGGGACTCGTCGTCTACGGCGACCACCTCTACGCCGTCGGCGGTGACGGCGTTCAACTCTACAGCGGCTACAAGGCCGGTGGCTCGCTGAAGCGTGAGCGCCGACTGGGGGAACGCTTCAACACCGGAGGCGACCACGCCGCCCACACCCTGCTGCGCGGCCTTGACGGCTGGATCTACATGGTCAGCGGAGATGGAGGCGGAATAGGCGAACGCCGGCACATTACCGAGAAAAGCTCACCGGTACTCTACGAGCGAACAGCCTCGGTCTTTCGCTTCGATCCAACGGGAAAAACCTGGGAGTGCATCGGCGCCGGCGGCCGCAACCCGCCGAGCCTTGGCATGAACTACCTCGGAGAATTCTTCAGCTTCGACAGCGACATGGAATGGCACGTAGACCTGCCGTGGTACCGCCCGGTTCGCCTGAACCACTGGGCCACCGGCGGCGACCAGGGCTGGCAGGGAGTAGGTGCCTATCCCTCCTACTACCTCGACTGCCTGCCCGGCGTCCTGGATGTCGGACGCGGCTCGCCCAATTGGGGGGTTTTCTACGAGCACACCCAGTTCCCCGAAAAATACAGGGACTCCTTCATCGCCTGCGACTACCTGTGGAAATCAGCCACCTCCGGGGGCTACGCCAACCCGGGACGACTCTGCGCCTTTGAGCTCGCCCGCGACGGGGCCACCTGGAAGGCGAAGATGACAATCCTCGCCCAGGCCAAGCGTGGAGCAAAGGATCACAAGGGCGGCGGCATCAACTTCGCCCTGGTCGATGTAGATGTCGCACCTGACGGCAGCATCCTCGTGACCGACCACAACCAGGGCGTCTGGAGGATCTTCTACGACCCGGCCGAAAAACCGGCCATCAAGCCGATCTCCCCCGTAGCTGAATCCGCCGAGTCGACCATCGACGGACTCCTTGCGCTGCCACAGCCGATGTCCGAATGGTGCAGACTTCGCGAAGAAGCGGCCAGGAAGAAAATCGGCGCGGGAATTGACGACCAACTGCGTACAGCTGCCCTTGAGAATGGGCGCAAGACACGCCAGCGCCTTCGGGCCATCCGCCTCCTCGCGCCGCAATTCAAGGAGCTCCCAGCCGGCTTCATTAAAGGGCTTGCAGCCGATGGCGCCACCGAGATCCGGGCACAGGCTGCCTGGCTGATTGGTCTTCGTGGTAAGGCAACGGAGATCTCGACAGCCCTTGAGCTGCTCGACGACAAGGCACCCTTTGTCAGGCGAAGAGCTGCCGAGGCGCTCTCTCGATTCGGAACCGAGACCGCCAGCGGCAAGCTGATCTCCCGGCTCGATGACGAGGACCGGTTTGTCCGCTACGCCGCCATGACAACGCTGGCTCATCGGCCCACAAAGGAATTCATCCAGGAGGCTCTCCAGCACAAGTCTGCGAGGGTCTGGATGCGAGCCCTTGTGGCGGGAAACATCAGGCGCGAAAACCCTGGGGCCCCGCATGTCCAGGAGGTCGTCGAACGCCTTCTCGCCAAGCCCCCGGCGAAGAAAGAAGACCGCCTCGACTTCCTCCGCATCCTGAATCTGTTCAAGAGCCAGGTAACTGAAAACAAAGAACTCGCGGCCAGGGTGACCCCCTACCTGCTCTCTGGCTATCCGGATGCCGATTCCGAAGTCAGGTGGGAGCAGGCAAGGGTCCTCAGCGCCTACCAGGCCCCCGCCGCCTTCGCGCCGCTGCTGGCTATGCTCGAAACCGAAAAAGACCCCATCACCCAATTCCATCTCGCCCGCATGATGTCGAACATCCCCTCCGGCTGGAACGAGCAGGAGTCGGCTCGTTTCGCCAACTGGCTGGGGACAACGCAGAAGGGCTGGTTCTCTCAATTCCAGGGGAAGGGGCGCCAGTTCAAGGGCTTCTGGGGAACTGTGCTGAACCAGATTGCCCAGCGCCATGCAGATGGACTGGGCGGCCTGGCCGATCGGGTCGTGCCCGGCAGCCAGCTCTCCGGGCACATCCTGGCATCCATCCGGAATTCAAAACAGGCAGGCCCCATCCTCGTTCGCCTCTACAACAACGCCAAGGATGAAGCCGGCCGCAAGAGCGTCCTCGAATTGCTGAAACAGGCGAGCCACCCCTCGATCGGCAAGCTCCTGCTCGGCAAATACAAGGCCGCCACTGAGCCCGCGAAAAAAGACTCGCTGCTGGCCGCCCTCTGCTCCCAGCCCCTTCCCGCCGGGGAGGAAGGTATCTTTATCACCGGGCTGTTTGGAAAAAACGCAGACCTGGTCGAGCAATGTGCCAACCGGGTTGCCCGCGATGGAAAAACCATCGACCAGTACGCTTCGGTCGTCAGCACGATCAGCTCCGGCAAGCGAAAAGGCGCACCGGCCGTTTACCACCAGGTTCTCGACACCATGAGCCGCAACCCGGCCCGCGCCCATTCCTTCGGTGCCCTGCTGGTCTCCCTCGCCGGCAAGACTCCACCTACCCACGGATCCGTACCCAAGTGTATCTGGACCTCAACAAAACAGGGCAACGAGAAGGCCTGGTTTTCCAAGAAGTTCAACCTCGATGAGGTTCCTGCAAAAGCGACTCTCCACATCACCTGTGACGATGTTTTCACTGCCTGGCTCAACGGCAGAAAGGTCACCAGCAGCTCCAGCTGGAACGCCGTGAAGCGGATGAAGGTCCGCCCGGCGCTCAAGAAGGGTGAGAACCTGATCACTGTTGAGTGTACCAACCAGAGTGGCCCGGGCGGCCTCATGGCGGTGTTCGAACTTTCGGATTCTTCAGGTGCAGCCCTCGGCATGATCGCCACCAACGAGACCTGGCTGGTCACCCAGAGCCCGCCTGCTGAATGGAAAACAAAGGGCTCCGCCGCCGGAGGCAACTGGCGGCCGCCCATCGATGTCAGCGGCCCCACCTCCAACGTCACCAAGCTCTTCGCCCGCTTCCTTCCCGGCAAGGGAGTTTCCCTGGTCAACTCGATCGCGGCTATGGAATTCTGGCAGGCTTGGTATCTCGACGAATTCAACGAGCCCTTCGTACCCCCGGCCCCGGTGAAGCAGAACCTGAAGTCAGCCGACCAGGTCCGGGCCCTGATCGCAGGCACGAAGAAGATCGAGGGCAACGCGACGAACGGCCGGCTCGCCTACCTCAAGACCGGCTGCTTCGCCTGCCACGGCGGCATCAAGAACAAGGAAACCACCATCTTCGGACCGCCCCTGGCCGGTGTGACACAACGGCTCAACCGTGAAGAGCTCGCCGACTCCCTCGCCTTCCCCTCGAAGGCCGTGGCTGAGCGTTTTCGCGCCATGCAGGTCGTCACCTCCAGGGGCCAGGTGCTCTCCGGCTTCATCACCGAGAATTCAGACACCCATGTGACCATCACCGACATCAAGAACAAGATTCACAGGATCCCGAAGAAAGAGGTCAGGGACCTGCGCGAGCAGAAGACATCCCTGATGCCGGCTGATCTCCTTGGGCCGCTCAGCGACCAGGAGATCCGTGACCTGCTCACCTTCCTGCAGGAGATGAAATAGACATCAGGGCTTCGGGATCTCGTTGACCGTATAGTAGGCCCGGGTATGCACCAGGGGACTGCCCGCGGCGGACTTGATCCCGGACAGGTCGAATTCGTAGACATGCCCCTCCACCACGCCCTCGAGCTCGAGGTTCGCCACCAGCCCATCTGGAGAAACCTTCACCCCCACAACCTTCCCGGCCCCCTGGTCAACCTCAGGGCTGCCGTAGAACTTGTGGTAGATATGGGTGAAATGCTCCAGTTTGTAAAGGCCTGGGTCCGCCGCGACCTCGGGATCAACCGGCAATGTAAAGGTGAGCGCGAAACCCTTTGACCGGATATTGATCCTCTTGATCTCGAAGGGAACCTTTCCGCTCCACTCAAGCCTCTCGAGGATAAAGCTGCGGCTTCCCCTTACCGGCCAGCCGCGGTTGGTACCGCCGGCAATAAGATAGCCTTCCGGTGAAAACTGGATCGCCAGCAGGCCTGTCCCGAGGCCTTCGCGGAAGGGATAACAGGCTCCCTGCCAGACACCGTTAATCTTCTCTGTCGTCGCCCGCATGATGCAGCTCAGGCTGTAGTCGCCGACAAAGATCTGCCCCGCGAAAGGACCGAACTTCCCACCAGTGCGGTCCACCCGGAACCCGGATATGGACTGGCCCATCTTGCGATAGGGAAAGATCACGGCGTAGGGCACCAGCTCCTTCACCCGCTTTTTCTCGATATGGATCCGGGACTGGCTCTTCGGCTCCACCGGCCGGGGCCCAAGCTCAGGAAAGGCCTTGTAGGCCTCAAAGCTGATCGGGTGCCCCATGAAGCCCCCCGGCTTGAGGTGCTTCAGGGAACAGGATCCGTTCCAGGGACCCTGGCTCTCGACGTAAAACATCTCACCGTGCTCATTCGGGGCTACTCCGCCGGCGCTGCGAATGCCGCTTGCGATGGGGATGGTCTTACCATCAGGAGTGATCTTAAAGGACCATCCGCGGAAATCCGCCCGGTAGTGGTAGGAGTTGGAGAGTCCGAGAACCACCCAGATGTTTCCCTCGGGATCAGGCTCTGAGCCCCAGGAGAACTCATGGTAGTTTCCGAAGCCCCACTTATCGCTGAGGGTGTCGAACACATCGGCCCGGCCGTCACCATCGATGTCGCGAACCCGGGTGACCTCCGCCTGCTGGGTGACGTAGAAGGCCCCTGCCCGGTAGCCCAGCCCGAACACTTCGTCGAGCCCGCTGGCAAAACGTTGGACACGCAGTTTCGGACGCTTGTCGAAGGCCCCGCTGACCAGCAGGATCTCTCCCCGGCGGGTGCCGATCGCCAGGCGACTATCGGGGAGCAGGGTGAAGCTCCCCACCTCCAGCGCCAGCTCCGGAGGAATTGGCAGATCCCTGACCGGGTAAAACTCTTCCTCCGCCTTCGCTGTCCCCCAGACTCCGCCAAGCCGCTGGGCCTCCAGCGGCGGAGCTGCGCTCCAACACAAAATGATCAACAGGACCAGGCGCTTCATTTCTCTTCCTCCATCCAGCGATACTCGAGCAGGACCTCTGCGACATCCCCTTCATTCCCAATCGCCACTATCGCCTCCCTGGCCTTCCCCGATGCCCGGACCAGGAACTTCAGGGCTTTCTTTTTCCCACCGGGCAGGGATCCACTGGCCCGAATATTAACCTTGCCGCCGACCGTCACCGAGCCGTCCTTTTCTCCGGTCACTTCCTGGTGAACCGCCGCGCGGAAATAGAGGCCGCCCAGTTCACCTCCCTCCAGCCTGATCGTCCTGGCGAGGTAGACCCGGTTGGTTTTTTTATCGAGAAGGTCCAGTGGCTTGTCGCTGACAGTGGTTCCGCCGTAAACATAGCTGAATGTGGGACGCCGCTTCTCATCGAGCCTGTAGCCCTTGAAGCGGATCCCCAGTGACCGGCTGGTGTCCGCCGGCCAGGGTGAATCTTCATCGGAAAGCCGCTGTAAAGCTGAGCCCCGCCCCAGCTTCAACCGCTCCCGCGAAATGATCCGGGCATTGCCGCTGCCCTGGCCTCTCCAGACCCCGCCCGGGTCGATAAACTTCCCGCGCCAGAGCTGGTTGAGACAGACATTTTCGGCATCGAAGGTCAGGTTGAGCTTCAGGGGATAGCCGACACTGATGCCGCGCTTGCCGGTGTCCTGTACGCTCCGGCGCAGCATCACAGCCTCGTCCCCGACAACGATTTCCATCGAGGCGCGGACCATCCCGCTGGGCTGGCGGGTATTTCGCCCCTCGGAGAGATAATGCCAGAGGGCGTTCAGCTGCTTCTTCGCATCGCCCCCCTCTATATCTCCCAACACCGAGACCCCGCCGGCGAAGAATTGCGGCATGATGGTGTTCGGCCGGAAGCGGGCCGGCTCCAGCATGTAATGGTAAAACCAGTCCTTGTTGAGCCGTTTCGTGGTCGTATCGACGATGTCCACCGACGCCATGGAGGAGGTGCCCTTGCCCCGGAAGGTGTGACAGGCGATGCAGTTCATCCCCCTGTCGCCGACGATTCGATGGCCGATGTCAGTTACCGCCCGCGCCTTCTTCCTGTCCTTCGGCAGCGGCTCGAACACGACCGCAGGCACCTTGTCGGCGGCGGCGAAGAGCTCCGCCAGCCCCTTGACGTTCTCACCTCCGAAAGCAGGCATTCGAACCTTCACATAAGGCCTGATCCTCTGGCCGTTGGCGATGGTGTTGCGCAGCCAGTCAAGCTGGAGCTTGGCCCCGGTGCCTGTCAAGGGCGGCGGCAGCCGGCCAGGCTCCCCCAGCTTGGGATCAGCGCTGGTGAAGTAGTCGTTACGATCTTTCTTTACCCCGCCCAGGGTCCCTCTCTCATGACAGCCGATACAGTTAAAGCGGGCCAGCTCCAGGCGGATTTTCTCTTCCCCCGAGGGCTTGTAGTCGGGCGCCGCCAGGGCAGCGCGAATGTCCTCCCGCTGGGCCTTGCTCAGGGCAAACCTAAAGCCGTTTCCGTTGGCAGAAAGGCAACCCTTTGCCGGATCCAGACGCGAAAGCTCCGCGAACTCCTTCGTCTGCACATCGGGGCCGCCACCATGACACCTGCCACAGAGGAACTGCCCATAGAGGCCTTTTCCCCGCCGGGCTTTTTCCTCATCGACGACGAACCTCTCCAGGGGCACGACGGGCGTTTTTTCCGAACTCAGAAGCGCCGGCGGAACCGGCCCCTTTTTCAGCCCCGGCCCCGACAACAACAGCTCGAGCTCAGGATCCCCGTCAACATGAAGGTAAAGCAGCTCCAGCTTCTGAGGCTTCGCCTCAAGACGAAGGGTTTTGCGCTCTCGGCCTCCTTCGCCAAGGGAAACAAGGCTCTCTCCGTTAACCGACAAGGTGCCGACATTGTTAGAAGCCAATTCGAAAACATACTCACCTGACGACGGCGGGTGAAAATACCCCTCCAGACGCAGAGCGAAATCTATCCGGTATTTTTTGAAGTCATCGAGACCAGGTCCGGCAACAACCCCTCCACGCTCCTCCTTGCCGGGAAGCTTCGCGACGCCTTCATCCATCTTGTCGAGATAGAGCGTGTAGCGAAGATTCCCAAGGACCTTCGCATCCCGGCACAGGTAGTTGGCCAGCTGCCAGGCCTCGCTGGAATCAAGATGCAGGTCCGGCATACGGCCCGCTGGCCTCACCTCGTGAGGGGCCTCCAGGAAAGCTGCCAGGGACTCGACACTGTATTTCTTTTCGACACCGGCCAGCGAGACAGAACCTGCCGCCAGCAGAGGCCTGCCTTTTTGGTCCCGAGGTGAATGGCAGACCACGCAGCCGACCGAATGATAGAGCTTCTCTCCCCGGGCGGCAGCCACATGATCCGGCGCAAGGCTTTTAAAGGATCCCGCCTGCAGTGAGACGAGGTAATGCGTCAGTTGCTCGGCCATGTCTTTCAGGCTGCCCGGCGGGAACCAGGCCTGCCCCAGGCCCTTGAAGAGATCCGGCTTCCTGGTGCCGGGCTCCAGCTTGTGCGGATCCAGCAGGTAGGCCTCAAGGTAGGCCGGGCTGATCCGTGTCCCGACCGTATCGAGCCTGGGAGCCATTCTCGACTCGAGCTCGGCTTTGAAGTTCCCCGCCGGGTGGCAGGCTACACAGCCGTATTCTCCGATGAGTACGAGCCCGCGGGCACGCTGATCGAGGCCCTCCCTGTCCAGGCCGGGAAAGACGGGGGGAACTGTATCGGCAGCCGAAAGGCCTCCGGCCGCAAGCAGCACGATGAGAGAAAAAATACAGGGCTTGGAAAATTTATACAGCGGATCGGCTCCTGGATACTTCTTTACCTTCAGGCCTGATATTTTATCCAGACAGGCCCCTGAGCGGAAGCCAATGAATAGCCTCCTTTCACCATTAACATTCAGGGATTGATTGCAGAGATGAGAGCGTGTACAACCCCCAAATGGTCAACACGAGGGCCCACCGGGCATTCTTCTATACCTTTGCCGCGCTCCTGGTGCTATCAGCCCCCTTTGCCGGCCGCCTGCGGGCTGAGCCAGAACTCCATACCTGGTTCCACTACCACGGCGAAAAAAGCCTGCAGAAGCTGGAACCTTACAAGGACCTGCTCACCTCGGTGAGCCTGTTTGGAAGCCCCGACCGGAAATTTGTCGCCCAATGTCATGGGCTTCGGCTGAAGGTCTACTCTCTCGTCAGCGGACCGGCAGAAAACATAGCTGGCAGGGAGAAGGCCGGCAAGACCATCGATGCCTACCTGAAAAAATGCAGCACCCTCGACCTCGACGGGATCGACCTCGACTACGAGAACCTCCCGGCGAAGTACAGGGAGGCCTACGGGGTCTTCATCAAGACGCTCTCGGCAAGACTCCACGATGCCGGCAAAAAGCTCAGTATCTGCGTAGCCTACACGCCTGGAATGAGCCAGCCCCTTCCTGACCCCGGCTTCTACGACCCGGGGCTGATCGCGAAGCATTGCGACCTGGTGAGGGTCATGTGTTACGACAAGCACCTCGCCTCCCAACCCGGACACGGACCGACCAGCACCGCCCCCTGGGCGCGCTCGGCGATGAAGTACTGGCTGAAGCACATTCCGCGGGAAAAACTCGTCATGGGCCTGCCGGCCTATTCCAACGACTACGACATCCGCCCCGAAGGCAGGGGAAGGCAGGTAGACCGCGCGAGCCCCGAGACCACCCTTCCAGGCAAGCCGCACTGGCGCCCCTTCGAAAAAATCAATGTCTACCGCTACGCTGACAAGGCCGGCAATCCTCGAGTTTTCTATGCATCCGACGCAAAGAGCACAGAGGGCCACCTTGAGACCGTCAGCCAACTCGACCTCGGCGGTTTCGGCTTCTGGCACCACCTCGCGGTCGCTCCAGCCACCTGGGAGGTGATCCGCCAGGCCATGACCGGAAAGTGATCTTTCGCCTCAGGACTTTTTCCTGGCGGGTCTTTTTCTCGGCTGCTTTGGCGGGCCCTTGAGGCGCTTGAGGCCCGGGACGTAGGTCGTGGCTACCTTGATGCGTGACCGGATCAGGGTGGAAAGCCTGGAAGACACAGCTGCATGGTCCGGGCTTTTGGCGAGGTTCTTCATCTCGGACGGATCGGACTCATGATCGTAGAGTTCAGTGCCGTCCTTACCATTTACACCCCACTCGCTGTAGCGGTAGCGGTCCGTCCTGATGGAATAGCCTGTCTTGTATTGTGTCAGGGCCGATTTCCTGGGAGAGGCCGCAGGGTCTTTCAACGCCGGCGCCAGGCTGACGCCCTGCAAACACCCCGGCCCCTCAAGCCCACTCAATTCAGCCAGGGTCGGGTAGAAATCTGTCATCTCGGCGAGTGCCCCTGAACTCTTTCCGGCATTCTTCATGCCCGGAACCGATATGATCAGCGGAACCCGGGCGGCGTTCTCAAACAAGGTCGTCTTCTGCCAATGGCCGTGCTCGCCCATGTGGAAGCCGTGGTCGGAGGTGAAGACGACGATAGTGTTCTTATCAAGGCCTGTAGCGGAGAGCTCAGCCAGGATTCTCCCGACCTGCGCATCGGCGAAGGTGATCGAGGCGTAGTAGGCCTGGATGGCCTTGCGCGCCAGCTCATCCTTCAGCTTGAACTGCTCTTTCTTGCGGCTGATCGAGAGAGCCGCAGGGCGCGGCAGAGTTTTCAGGTAACCTGCGGGAACAGTCGGCACCACGATCTTTTCAGTGGGATAAAGATCGAAGTATTTCTTCGGGGCGACAAAAGGCGTGTGTGGCCGATAGAGCCCTACGGCCATGAAGAAGGGCTTCTTATTACCTGCGTATTCCTTCAACAGCTTCACTGCCTCGGTGGCCGCGATTCCATCGGTCTGCTCTTCGTCCCTGCCATCTGCGGCCAGCCAGCTGAGGGTGCCACCGTAGCTTCCCGGGCGCAGCGAGAAAACCTTGCCCTCATCGGTCTTGTCTCTACCTCTTGGATTGAACTTCCGGGTCCAGGACTTGGGGTCATCATGGCCGTCCGTTCCGATGTCGCGCGGAACGCCGTAGTGGTAGATCTTGCCGATCCGGATCGCCTCATAGCCCTTGCGGATGAACATCTGCGACATGCTCTGGACCCCCGGAAGCCTCTCGCGCAGGAGGATCGCGTTGCCCAGGATGGTGGTCTGGTCCGGGTACAGCCCGGTCATAAATGAGGCCCGGCTCGGCCCGCAGAGAGGGTACTGGCAATAGGCGCGTGAAAAACGCACTCCCATTTCAGCAAGGCGGTCGATATTGGGAGACTTGACCTGGGGATGGCCGTAGGAGCCCAGGTCGCAGTTGAGATCGTCGCAGATGAGAAAGAGGACGTTCATTTTCTCGCCCGCGAAGGACCCGGCTGGAGTCGCCAGGATGGAAAGAATGGCCGCCGGCAGCCACCTGGAAATCTTTAATACCGCGATACTCGCCGCCATCGACGGGCTCCTTCTTTGCTGCTAAAATGCCGGGCTATTACAGACCTCGACAATCATCGAATAACCACCCCGTTAACCCAAGGGAAAACCATGAAGGCAAGACTGTTCGTTGCGGCACTTTTCCTGTTGCCGACCGGCCTGCTGCAGGCAGCAGAAACACGCCCGAATATCCTCGTGATCATGGCCGATGACCTCGGCTACGGGGATGTCTCCTGCTATGGAGCCACAGAGCTCTCCACGCCGCACATCGACCAGCTGGCCAGCGAAGGCATTCGCTTCACCAACGGCTATTGCTCGGCCTCCACCTGCACGCCTACACGTTATTCCATGCTGACGGGAACCTACGCCTTCCGCCGCAAGGGCACAGGGATCGCCCCGCCCAGCGCGCCGGCCGTCATCAAGCCGGGGACGGAGACCGTCGCCTCGATCCTGCAACGCGCCGACTACGAGACCGCCGTCATCGGAAAATGGCACCTCGGGCTCGGCGGCGAGAAAGGGCCGGACTGGAATGGAGATCTGAAACCGGGGCCGCTCGAGATCGGCTTTGACACCTGCTTCCTTCTACCGACCACCAACGACCGGGTCCCACAGGTCTACGTCCACGATCACAGGGTCCCGAACCTCGATCCGAAGGACCCGCTCTGGGTCGGAAGAAAAAAACCCAGCCCGGACCACCCCACCGGCAAGACCCATCGCGACACGCTCAAGATGGACTGGTCCCACGGCCACAACGCGACCATCCACAACGGTATCAGCCGAATCGGCTTCTACACCGGCGGACACAAGGCCAGGTTCCGCGATGAGGATCTCGCCGACAAGTGGGTCGAGAAATCTGTCGCTTTCATGGAAAAGAACAGGGACAAGCCCTTCTTCCTCTTCTTCTCTTCACACGACATCCACGTCCCCCGCATGCCGCACGAACGATTCCATGGAAAAACGAAGCTCGGCTTCCGCGGAGACGCCATCATCCAGCTGGATTGGTGCGTCGGGGAATTGATGAAAGCTCTCGACCGTCTCAAGCTGGCAGAAAAAACCCTCGTCATCTTCTGTTCTGATAACGGGCCGGTTCTCGATGACGGCTACAAGGATGGAGCGGTTGAAAAGAACGGCAAGCACCGTGCGGCCGGCCCCTACGCCGGCGGCAAGTACAGTGTCTACGAGGGCGGCACCCGAACGCCATTCATCACCCGCTGGAAAGGCCGGATCTCACCCGCAACCAGCGATGAGATGGTCTGCACGATCGACCTCCCCGCGAGCCTTGCTGCCCTGGGCGCCGAGGCTGTTCCCGAGGGCGCCTGCCTTGACAGCTTCAATGTCCTAGATGCCCTGCTGGGGAAAAAAGACGCCAGGGGACGTGACCATCTCGTCCAGCAGAACAACGGCAACAACGGCACCTACGCCCTGAAGGTTGGCGACTGGAAGCTGCACCGCTACGACAAGAAGACCGCCCGCAACAAGGTGGTAGAAAAGAAGCTGGCCAATACAAAAGTGCCCCGCTACCTGCTCTTCAACCTCGGCGAAGACCGCAGGGAAAGGAAGAACCTCTACGGGGAAAAGCCCGAGGTGGCGAAGAGAATGGTCGCACAGCTTGAAAAGATTCTCGCCAACGGGAGAAGCCGACCGGGCAAATAGGCGCTCAGTACTTGAGGCCGAGGTCGTTATCTCGAACAGCCCTGAGCTTTTCCTTGAGCTTCGCCTTCAGGCGGGCCGCCGTCTTTTGGTGGGCCGGCCGCTTCGCCAGGTTCGTAAACTGGGCGGGATCTTTCTCCATATCAAAGAGCTCTGCCCCTTTCGACCCGCCCTTGCCGTACTCGATATAGGCCCAGCGATCCTCCCTCAGGAGGAAACCTTTTCCATTCACGCTGAAGGCCGCGTCGCGAACGGTGTGGGACGGGTTATCAAAGACCGGGGCGAGATCCTTGCCTTGTAATCGAGCCGGGACCTTCAGGCCGCAGAGGCTCGAGATCGTCGGATAGAGATCGAGCAGCTCCGCAAAGGAGCTGCAGACTGCGGGCTTCTTGCCGGGAACGTGGATAATAAGGGGCACCCGGGTAGACTCTTCCAGCAGGCTGACCTTGGCCCAGAAATCATGCTCCCCGAGGTGGTAGCCATGATCACTGGTAAAAATCACGATGGTGTTCTCTTCCAGGCCATTCTCCTTCAGCGCCGTCAGCACCTTCCCTACCTGGGCATCCATGTAGGCCACCGAGGCGAAATAGGCGCCGACCGCCTTCTTCTGGCGGGCGACGTTCATCTTCATGTTCTTGCTGGTCTTGTAGTTGATGCCCGCCCTGGGAATATCGTCCCAGTCACCCTTGAGCTTCTTCGGCAGGACCATCTCCTTGTGAGGATAGGGCTCGTAGTAAGGCCGGGGAGCGACAAAGGGGACGTGGGGACGGACGAAACCGACCCCGAGAAAGAACCGCCTGTCCTTGTAGCTGCGCAGGAGCTCACAGGCCTTGGCCGCTGTTTTGCCATCGGAATGCACGAGGTCATCTCCATCGGCCTCCACCACCACGAAGGTATTGCCGCCCACCACGGGCCGCTTGCCATCCGGATTGCCCTCCAGGGTTTCACCCTTCCCGGGCGCACGCCACTCCGGCCCCTGCGAGTTGAATCGCTCGCTCCAGGACGCGGCGTCGTCCTCTCCATGGGTTCCCCGCTCGATGCCGATCGGCACTCCCATGTGAAAAATCTTGCTGACGCGGGCACTGTGGTAACCTGAATTTTTAAAATGCTGCGCCCAGGTCGCCCTGTCGCCAATCGCCTTGCGAGGGGTCTTGTACCCGAGCATCTTGATGGCATGGGGATAATAGCCCGACATGAAAGACGCTCGCGAAGGGCCACAGTAGGTCCCCTGGCAGTAGGCGCGGGTAAAGAGCGTTCCGCGCGCGGCGAGACCGTCGATATTCGGAGTCTTGCAAACCTTGCTGCCGTAGCAGGAGAGCGCCGTAGCGGTCAAATCATCAGAGATGATGAACAGAACATTATATGGTTTCCCCTCCCCTGTGACCGCGGATGAAGAAACAAGCAGGCCGAGCAAGAAGATGAGGCCCAGCCCGAAGGTGATCGATCTGTCTCGATGGTTCATGGCGGATCCATGTTAGTCGCTCCCGGCAGCCGTGAACAGTAAATCGCAACAGCCCCGCATTGGCATGGTTGACTTCTTCGCCCAGACGCTCAAAATGTTCCCGGTATATTCCCCTTGCGGCCGCAAGCCGATGCTTGTCGCCTGCCGGGGATACGGGTCTTTTATGGTGGCTGGTGTGTACAGAGGCCGACATCTGCTGATCGATTGCAACGAGGTACCCAGGGGCGTCTGCCTGGATGACCAGGGGATCCTCGATGCCATGGCCCGCGCCGCAAGGCGAGCCGGAGCGACGGTCATCTCACAGGTCCGCTACCGCTTCGGGCATGACTCCGCGCCAGGCTTTACCGCCATGGTGCTGCTCGATGAGAGCCACTGCTCAGCTCACTCCTACGCGGACCTGGGACAGATCGCCCTCGACATCTTCACCTGCGGAAAAACTTCGCCGCAGGCCATCCTCGAGCATCTTCGAGAAGAAATTGACCTTGGAAGCATCACCACTCGCCAGCTGGAGCGCTTCTCCAGTGAGGAAGGCCCGGCCGCTGGCGGCCAAAACAGCGAAACCCATAGAGAAAAGCCGGCCAGCCCATGATTCGCAAGACCCTGGAAGATGGACGCAGAGACGGCCTCTCCCCCCTGGAGAGCCTCGACCTGGAAAAGGTCAACACCTTCAGCGAGCTGCTCGAGGCGATGAAGAAGACCTCCTTCTCAGGGCGAAAGCTCGCCGAGGCCTACGCGGTGCTGGCGGAGTTGGCCCGGGATGATGAATGCGACCTCGTGTTGACCATCTCCGGGGCGATGACCGTCGCCAAGCAGGGGACCATCATCTGCGATATGATCGACCGCGGGCTGGTGAAGGCGATCGTCGCAACCGGAGCCCTCATCGCCCATGGTCTCACCGAATCCATCGGCCTGACCCACTACCGGATGGAGCCCGGACACTCCGATGCCGAGCTCTACGAAAAAGGCTACAACCGCATCTACGACACGGTCGAACTCGAGAGCAACCTCAACCAGGTCGAGGAGCTGGTCCGCTCCATCCTCGAAGAAAACAGCCCCGAAGACGGCGTCTGGTCCTCGGCCAGGTTCTGCCGCGCAACAGGCAAGGCCCTTGCTGGACGGGATGAAGGCCGAGGGATCCTCCGAAGCGCCTGGGAGCAAAAGGTACCGGTGTTTATACCCGCCTTCACTGACAGCGAGATCGGCCTCGACTTCTCCACCTGGGCCATGAAGCGCCATCTCGGTGAGCGAGCTGCCGCTGCCAACACGAACGAAGCGTTTGAGGCTGTCCCCAACTTCAACCCATTCCTTGACCTGCAGGAGTACGCCCGCCTCGCCGGCCGGGCTACCCGGCTCGGAATCTTCACCATCGGCGGAGGCGTCCCCCGCAACTGGGCCCAGCAGGTTGCGCCCTATTACGAGATCACCAACGAAAGGCTCGGAACTCGCCTGCCCCAGCCGCGCTTTCACTACGGCGTTCGCATCTGCCCTGAGCCGGCCCATCTCGGAGGCCTCTCCGGCTGCACCTACTCAGAAGGCGTCAGCTGGGGAAAGTTTGTCTCCCCTGAAGATGGAGGACGCTACGCCGAGGTGCCAGCCGATGCGACGCTCATATTTCCACTGCTGATGAAGGCCGTCTTTGAAACGCTCGACAACAAGGCATGAGCGGCGCCAACGGTTTCCTTGACCTCCCGAACGCGACACCCGGCAAGGCCGGCGCAATCCTGCTCCCGCTGCCCTTTGAGGGCACCGTCTCCTATGGAGGCGGGACTGCCGGTGGACCCGCGGCCGTACTCGAAGCATCCCGGCAAATCGAAACGCTGGATGAAGAAACTGGCCTGGAGCTCGCCGGGCTCAGCTTCCACTGGGCGGACGAAGTCATCCCTGGTGAGAACCAGCTCCCCGGCCTCTATCTCGACCGAGTCCTGGAGGCCGCGACGCTCGCGTACCTGAACGAAGCGCTGGTCATCGGCGTGGGGGGAGAGCACAGCGTTACCGCGCCTCTCGTGCTCGCGGCCGCGGGAGCTGAAGATCTCACAGACATCACCGTGGTGCAATTCGATGCCCATGCGGACCTCCGGCACAGCTACGATGGGACTGGAAGCTCCCATGCGTGCGTGATGCGCAGGCTCCTGGAACGAGGTGCCTCGGTTGTCGCCATAGGGGTTCGCTCCATCTCCAGGGCAGAGCTCGACCACGGCAGCTCTACAGATCAGTGGGAACCCTATCTCGCCCACAAGCTCGCCGAGGGCGGGGCGACAGAAACTCAACTCCTTGAGCGGCTCAAGGGCGTGCGCGGAAAAATCTACCTGACGATCGATGTCGACTGTCTCGAGGTTATGTTTTCACCAGCAACCGGGACACCGGAGCCAGGCGGTCTCAGATGGTGGCAGGCTATGAGCTACCTCCGGGCCCTGCTTCAGCCGGCCCCCGGGAAGGAGCTGATTGGAGCGGACGTCACTGAGACTGTCCCCATTGAAGGCTCCAGGGTCAACGAATTCACCGCCGCAAGGCTCATCTGCAAGATACTGGCTTACCGCTACGGAACCTGAACCGGTTTCCCGTTGTTGGCCCTGCGCCCGGCTTCGGGCTACACTGGCTGCTTCGGCGCCCCCCGCAACATCACTTCCGGAGTCTCTCATGAAGAAAGCATTTCTGTTCGTCGCCGCAATCCTGGCCCAGGCCGTGCTCCACGGAGCGCAAAGGCCGAATATTATTCTCTTCCTCGTGGATGACATGGGAGTGATGGACACCTCGGTTCCTTTCCTCGCCGACAAGGACGGCAAGCCCGAGGTCCACCCCCTCAACAAGCTCTTCCGCACCCCCGGCATGGAGAGGCTCAGCCGGCTTGGGATCCGGATGCGGCACTTCTATGCCAACAGCGTGTGCTCTCCGACACGCGTATCCATCATGACGGGGCAATCCTCCGCTCGCCACCGGACAACCCAGTGGATTCGCCCGGAAGGAAACAACGCCGGACCCCAGGGGCCAAAAGACTGGCAATGGAAAGGAATAACCCCCAGGCACAAGACCCTGCCCGCGCTCCTCAAGAAGGCCGGCTACCGGACAATCCATGCCGGCAAGGCCCACTTCGGGCCTAATGACTCCTACGGTGAGCTGCCCGAGAACTTCGGCTTCGACGTCAATATCGCCGGGAGGGCCATCGGCCAGCCCGGCAGCTACTACGGCAAGACCAACTTCACCCGGGGCAGAAACAAGAGCCGCGATGTTCCCGGCCTTGAAAAGTACCACGGCAAGGACATCTATCTCACCGAGGCTCTCACCCTTGAGATGAACGCGGAGATCAAACGCTCTGTCGATGAGAAGAAGCCCTTCTTCGCCTACATGGCGCATTACGCCGTCCACGCGCCCTTCAACCCCGACCCTCGCTTCGCCGCCAACTACGCGAACAAGAAAATCTCTAAAAACGCCAGGGCCTTTGCAACCATGATCGAGGGAATCGACAAGTCCCTTGGGGACATGCTGGACCACGTCGAGAAGCTCGGGGTCGCCGAAGACACGCTGGTCTTCTTCCTTGGCGACAATGGAACCGACGCGCCCCTGGGTAAGACCCACGCGATCGCCTGCGCCGCGCCGCTTCGCGGAAAAAAAGGCACGCACTACGAGGGCGGTATGCGGGTGCCGTTTATCGCCGCCTGGGCCAAGCCGAATAAGGACAACTCACTTCAGAAGTCGCTGTCCATCCCGGCCGGGGCTCTCTCGGCGAGCAAGGGCTCCATCTGTGATTTATTTCCTACGATCCTCAATCTCGCCGGCATCAGACACAGCGGAAAAATCGACGGGAGCGACCTCGGCGAAGCGCTCACAGGAGGAAAGCGAAGCGAAGAGTTCACCTTCCTCATGCACTTCCCCCACAGCCATCGAAGCAGCTACTTCACGGCCTGGCACCAGGGCGACTGGAAGCTGGTCTACCATTACCACCGGCCCGCCAAAACCCGCCACGAGCTCTTCAACCTCGCGACCGACAGAACGGAATCGAAAAACCTGGCCGCAACCGAGAAAAAAGAGCTCCACAGGATGCTCAAATCGATGACCACCGCTCTCCAGGATGCCGATGCCCAGTATCCATACTCAAAGAAAGACCCCGGCACAAAGGTGAAACCGGCCCTCCCATAAGACGGCGACTGAATCTCCGGCTACTGGCACAGCTCCGTCTCGATGCTCGTGAGATCCAGCTCGATCAGCGAGGAGGAGGCGATGTCCCAGACCCTGACGGTCTGGAAGTCATCCCCGCCCTCTTCCGCGTTCCTGATGGAGACAAGGTCAACCGTCTCGCCTCCCGTCACGGCCGCGAGATCGACGTCGCGTGCGACCAGCACGACCCGGCCGGTGGCGTAATTCAGAGAAACCAGCTCGCCGCGGCCGCGGTCATAGACCAGCCTGCCGCCAAGAGTGTCTCCAGGAGAAAGTTCGAGAACCGGGTCTTCCATTTCGACAAGCTCTCCCTGGCCCATGCCGTCCCCCTCCACCCCAGGTTCCCCTGGCTCTTCAGGGACCCCGGGTCCTGCAGGTCCCTCGGGCTCTTCCGGTTCCTGGGGATCGCAACCAGTTGCGGGATCGAGACGGGGCCCTGCGATGGCCTCCGACCCGAAGAGCCTGGTGATATTTGGCCCATCTCCCCTGCCTGAGAAATCGTAGGCAATGACCGTATTGGATCTCCCCTCCACCATCATGATTTCCGTGCCGTTACCCCGTGCGACCGAGCCGCTGAATTCAGGCGCCCCATCCGCGAGGCCAGTGATCTTGGACAAGCCCTCGCTGCCAATCTCGATCACTGCATTCCCCTGCCCCTCCGATCTTCCAGCCAGCTCGGCCTCCTCAAAGCCAAGGGTTGAGACCCGGAGGAACTGTCCGCTCACGCTCTCGTAGACAAGCGCGCTGCCATCGGCTGGGTTGACAAAGGGCTGGAAGCCATCGATGTCGACCTCATCCGACTGGATCACCTCCCGCACATCCGCCGCGCTCAAATAAGGACTGTCATCAGCCCCAAAAAGCAGGAAGTTTCCGGCCAGCTGCCACACCGGCCTGTCAACGACATCTGCAAGGTCAGGATTGATCTCGGCAGGGAAGGTCTCCAGCTCGAGGAGATGCACATCCGCGAGAACGTTGTCGTCGAAGAAGAGCAGCACCTGCCCGTTACCGAGGTCGACAATCCTTGTTACGGAGGGCGGGCTGTTGGTACCAAGCTGCGAGCGAATCTCAGCCCCGCTGATAACCACGCTCATCAGCAGCCCGTTGCCTCGGCCGAAATTATCATCATCCGGCCAGGTCTTGTCGCGTACCGGCCTGTACCCATCAAGCGCCCTGAAGGCGACGATGCTGCGCGAACGCGGCTCGAAGGCGAGCGTCCAGTCATCCCGCTGCTGCCCTGGTCCGCGTGAGACGCGAATCTTAACGACTGGGACTCTCTCGTTCAGAGCGGGAAATGGCTCAAAAATATCAACCTCGGCAAGTTCTTCCGCAAGACCGTTTCCGGTGTAATGAAGCTTGACCCTGCCCTCTTCGTCGCAGTCTTCTCCAGAGCAGAGGTCGATCGAACAGAGAGCCCTCGACAGAGTGTCATAGACAAGAGCCCGCTCTCCACCCTCAGGCGCTTCTGACACGGTCCCAAGCTGAAAGGTGACCATCTCCTGCTGGGCAAGCACCGCATCCGGAGCGGTCGGGCTGATTCTCCTCAAGAGATCCAGCTTGCCGGTAAGAACCGACACTCCGGGATCTTTCTCCACAGAGAGCGCCACGGTGGTGAAGTCAATGCGCGGATTCCGACACTCATCGAGCTGCCCAGCCAGGCTGTCCCTGTCGGCCAGGGCTGCCTCCGTTTCTTCTCGGGCGGCCTCCGTCTCGAGACGAGCCGCCTCGGTCTCCTGGCGGGACTCCTCCAGCTCCACTCCGCTGGCCTCGAGATCTCCCCTGCAGACCTCAAGGTCGGCTGTCAATTCATCTACCTGCTCCCCGCAGGGCCCCTCGGCCGCCTCCAATTCGAGAATCCTCGCCTCCGCCGTCAGCAACGCGCGTTGAGTTGAGATAAGATCCCTCAGCGCTCCTGAAAGATCCACCTGGGTCTGGGTCAGTTCCGAACGGAGAGCGGCAATCTCGGTATCTCTGGCTGCAAGCGCCGCCTCGAGCTCGGCGACTTCCGGACCTCCTCCTGCAGGCTCTGCGAAGGGACAGGGCTCCTCTCCCCCAAGAAACAGGTAGTTGAGCGAAAAAATCGCATCCGCCAGGTCCAGCTGGCCGCTGCAATTCACATCGCCGTTGACTGTAGTTCCAGCCGGCTCACCAGCGCCTGCAGGTCCCGGCAAAGACACCAGCGCAACGAGGAAAGCCCCGACAAAGCAGAGCGTTGCCTTTTTCATTTGTGACACCTTTTCTATGTTATAGATTTCGACCAGCCTCCCATCGTAAGGTCCCAATCGGTCCCAAGCAAGAATCGCTCGGCATAGGACTTATTTGTTAAAAAAAAACAGCCTCGAGCGATCTTTCCGCAGAAAGACACACTCGAGGCTGAGGCCGGAAACTACCGACCGAAGACCTTAAAAGAGGCTACTTTGAAGCTACCCTGACCACCTTGGCATCCCAGATGAAGGTGATCTCGGAACCAAGAGCCAGGATCCTGCCGGCCCGGGGATGGGCCTTGAGAAACTCAAAGTATTCCTTCGAAAGCCAGGCGAGCTTGAGCGGCTCCATCTCGCTCTTCTTTACAGTCAACCGGGAGTCAACCCAGCGCTCGTCCTGCAGGTAGAAAGTGAAGGGGCCCACTCGTGTGATCAGCTCTCTTCCACCCTGGTTCTCCCCGGGGTTTTTTCCGGAGCGTCTCCCAAGACTGGATTTTTTCAAGGCACCTATTTCCCTGCTGGCCTCAACGGCCCCGGCCCCGCGATCCTTATCGAAAGATGCGGCCGCACGGTCCCTGGCTTCCTTCCTCTTGCCTCCAGCCCCGGCGGCGTTTCCAAATGCATCCCGCACCCTTGGAGTGCCGCCAGGGTGCGGAGCCCCGGGCACAGGCGCGTTTCCAGCCAGGGCCTCTTCCTCAACGATGAGGTAGGAGGTGTAGGGCGTAATGACCCCGTGAAGCTTGCTGAGACGGATCACCTCAGT
>Ga0310124_10000479_pt1 | contig 27327 bp, 23 predicted proteins | sample CB11b_AW_Bot5_MG_FD_203507 | JGI IMG/M metagenome (GOLD analysis project Ga0310124, IMG submission 203507) | Marine microbial communities from Western Arctic Ocean, Canada - CB11b_AW_Bot5 | ecosystem: Environmental > Aquatic > Marine > Oceanic | place: Canada: Western Arctic Ocean | collected...
GGCCGACGTTCGAGCCGCTGTCGACGAGCTCGTAGGGGCGCAGGCCGTGGGACGCGTGGCGCGTGAGTCCCCGGCGCCGCTACCGGCGCCAAATATCATTCCGTTGACCGAGGTGCCGCTGACGACACTGGTGGTGAATGTCACCAACCAGTGCAATCTGAGCTGCGAGTATTGCTACGAATATGGTGAAGACAAGATCGTCGACACCGAGAACGGAAAAAAGCCAAAGTTCATGAGTGAGGAGACCGCGCGACAGAGCGTCGAGTTCATGCTCGACGCATCGGGAACAAACGATGTTGCGCGGATGACTTTTTTTGGTGGCGAAACGCTGCTGAATCTTCCGGTGCTCAAGAAGACGATTCCGTATGCGCGTCGTCGTGGGTCAGAGGTGGGCAAACACGTCGAGTTCAGCCTGACGACCAACGCGACGCTTCTCGATGCGGACACGATCGAGTTTCTGGCGGAAAACGATATCGGCGTGACCGTATCCATCGACGGTCCCCGCGACATGCAGAACCGCTTTCGCGTGTTTCACGACGGGCGGGGCAGCTATGACGTCGTGCTGCCAAAGATCAAAGCCTTGTTGGCACGACACACCAGTCGCCCCGTAGGGGCTCGGGTCACGCTGACCTCCGAGGTGCTAGATGTTGTGAGGATCTTTCGGCATCTGACCGAAGAGATCGGTTTCCATGACGTGGGTTTCGCGCCCGTCACGACCTCGCCGAATCTTCCGCATGCCCTCGGTCGGTCGGGTTTTGACCAGATGCTGGCGCAATTCCGGGAGCTGGCAGACGACTTTCTCGAGGCCGCGCTCGCCAACCGACCACACGGATTTACCAACGTGCGCGATACGCTCGAAGAGATCCACAAAGGCGCCAGCAAGGCGTATCCCTGCGGAGCAGGTATTGGACTGCTGGGCGTTGCCACCGATGGCGACGTCGCCCTGTGTCACCGGTTCGCGGGCTCAGACGAGCACAAAATGGGCACGGTCGCGACCGGGATTGACCAGACACAGCGGCAGGATTTCTTGGAGAAACACCACATCGACCACAAGACCGATTGCAACGTCTGCTGGGCGCGGCCGATGTGCGCAGGCGGGTGCTATCACGAGGCCCAGGTTCGGTATGGCGATACAACCGCCGCGAACCTTCACTACTGCGACTGGATACGCGACTGGACCGATACATGTTTGAAGGTCTACGGTGAGATTGCCGAGCGCAACCCGGCGTATCTGCGCCGATTCGATGCATAGGACTCGAGTAGGCGCCCTAGACCGGGCATCAGCGTGTGGTTGAGGACAAGGTGGAACAATGAGACATCTCAAAGCGGTCAACGAGAAGGCACGTACGATCGAGCAGGTGGTGGCCATAGCGCAAGGCCACGCCGACGTCGTGGCCCTTCAGGCTCAGTCAACGGGTCCACCACAGCAGGAAGGACCCCATATCCCGTTGGGATGCTCGTTTGTGTTCTCGCCGGGCTGGGAAGCCGATCGCAACGGCGGCACCGCGGGATTGTGTCAGCCGGTGGAACGTGACCTGTTCGATTGTCATCTTGGCTGCTTTTGGCCGGCCCATGTGCCCGACCAGATGAATCATGCTCCGGACTGGACCGACAAGTGCGCCGCCGCGCAGAAAGACTGGCGAAAGATTGACCTCATTTTCCCGTAGTCGTCGTCGGGAGCATCGCCGCGGCCGAGTATGTTCTCGATGGGGAGCGCGGATGTTTAGGGGTGCGTGTCATGGTTAGGACTGTCGTCTTTGCTTCGGTCGTCGCGTGGAGCATGGCTGGTCTCGCGGCCGCGCAGGAACCACAAAACGGTGACCGGCTGTCGGGCGGGAATGGAACACTCTATCTCGGTGCCTATCCGCAGCAGATTACGGTGGTCGACGAAGCGACGGAGCAGGTCGTCGATACCATTCATGTGAGTATTGGGGTGCCGCGGCAGCTGACCTTGTCAGAGGATCTCTCCCGGTTCTACATGATTGACGCGACATACGAGAAGTTTGAGGCGATCGACGTCGCGACTCACGAATCGCTCTTTACGTTCACGTTGAGCGAGGGGAATCGACGAGCGAGACTACGGAGTTATCGAGTGCACCCGGACGGACGCCATGTGGCGCTCGTCGTGGATACCGCCGTCAAGCTGATCGACCGGTTCGAGATTGAACCGCGCAAATTCTTGCTCTACGACCTCGAGCAGGATGAAGTCGCCCGTGAGCTGGCGTGGCCGACCACGAACGAGCGCGGTGCGAGTCGGATGTTGTTTTCACCAGACGGCGAGTTCTTGTATTACTTCGACAACGACATTGTCGTGCTCGAAACCGACAACTACACCGAAGTCGATCGCTGGGCGATTTCCGAGTCTATCGAGGATGGGCTCGGGCGGCTCACCCTGAGCTTCACCCAAGATTTGATCAATGAGGAGCCCGGCTTCTTTAGCGGTATCTTCCGGGTTCACGATGACCTGCAGGACCGCGACCTGATGGGTATTGCACGTATCGATCTACCCGGCAGAGAAGTCGATTTTTACACCATCGGACCATCTCGAACGATGTCGTTCGCGCTGGCCCCTGGGCGGAAGATGGCGTATGGAATTGCGAGCGAGATCGGGAACTATGAGTTCTGGACGTTCGATCTTGCCGGTCGAAAGATCGTCAGCCGGCGTCCGTTCTCGGGTCGGCCCCGGATGGATTTGCATGTAAGCACGAATGGCCAAGTGCTCTACATCTCACAGGCCGGGAACACCATCGACTTGTACGATGCCGATACTCAGGATTACCTGCGCACGATCACATTCGATGGTGATCAGACGACGGGCATGATCGTCGTTCCCTAGCAGCCCGGCGTGGCGTTCCGTCCGACGGCGTTGCTCGACCCCGCCTTTCGCCGAGCGCTTGGCTACGTTATCCCCTATTGGCGTCGCCTGATGCTGGTCGTAGGGTTGAGTCTGGCCAGTACGGCCACCGCGTTGTATGTGCCACTCCTGTCACGCGATTTGGTCGACAACGCGCTGCTCGCCGGTGACCGGCAGGCCCTTGTTCGCGTTGTGTCCCTGTTCGTGCTTTTCAGTGCGGTGGGGTTTGTCCTGAACGTCGTCAGCGGGCTCCGCTATACCCGCGTGTCGGCCGAAATCCTGTTTGACATGCGGCTGGACCTGTATCTTCACCTTCAGCGTTTGTCGCCGCGGTTTTATGCGCAGACTCGTCTTGGCGATATCGTCTCTCGGCTCAACACGGATATCAGTGAGATCCAGCGGGTCGCGGCGGAAGCGGCGCTGGCCTGGGTGGGCAACGTGCTCTTCTTGGTCGGGACGGTGGCGATCATGGCCTGGCTGGATCTCCGGTTATTCCTGGTGGGGGTCTCTCTGGTCCCCTTCAGTCTGTGGGCCTTGGTGCGCTACCGGCGTCGTCTCGAGGTGCGAGTGACCACGCTGCGCGAGCGCAGCGCCGACATTGGGAGTTTCTTGATAGAAACACTACAGGCGATGAGCCTGGTGGTGACATCAAACGCGCAGCGCCGCGAGTCGGACCGTTTCGAGGCGAAGAACAATCGGTTTATCGACGCGCTGATGGCGATGCAGCGAGTGACGTATTTGTCGGGCGGCGTGCCCGGATTGCTGCTGGGAGCCAGTACCGCCCTGGTCTTTCTGTACGGGGGCCTCAGAGTACTCGATGGGACACTGTCACTCGGCGTCTTGGTGGCGGTGATGGCGTATCAGACGCGGGTCTTTGCTCCGCTCCAAGCCTTGATGGGGCTTTATGCAAGTCTCGCCACCGCCAAGGTCTCGCTCCGCCGCGTCCAGCAGATTCAAGAAGCTCAACCAGAGGTGACGGAGCGGGCAAATGCGGTCGAGCTTGAGGCCTCGCAGGGCGCGGTGACGTTTGAGACGGTCGGCTTTACGTTTGACCGCGGGACGACGACGTTGGAGAACGTGTCGTTTTCGGCGGAGGCGGGTGAGACGGTCGCCGTCGTGGGGGAGAGCGGCACCGGAAAGAGCACGATCGCGGACTTGCTCGTGCGCCAGTTCGACCCGGACACCGGGACCGTGCGTCTTGATGGCCGCGATCTGCGAGAGCTCACGCTTGCGAGCCTCAGACGTTATGTGTCGCGCGTCGACCAAGAACCGTTCGTCTTCCACGCTACGATTCTGGAGAACATCAGATACGGTTGTCCGACCGCGACGAACGACGAGGTGAAGGCCGCCGCTGGCGCAGCCGGCTTGACCGAGTTCATCGAACGATTGCCAGAGCGTTACCACACCATCGTCGGGGAGCGCGGTGCCGCGCTGTCGGCCGGGGAGCGCCAACGCATGGCGATTGCCCGGGCACTCTTGTCGCACCCCGCCGTCCTTGTCCTCGACGAGCCCACCGCCGCGCTCGACCCCGTGACCGAGCGGCAGGTGGTCGACGGATACGGCGCGTTTGCGCGCGACTGTACCACCGTCGTGATCACGCATCGTATGGATCTGGCGCGACGAGCCGATCGTGTTCTCGTCCTCGAGGCGGGGAAGATCGTCGAGAGTGGAAAGCCGGATGCGCTTTTGGCGAATCAGGGGCCGTTCGCGGCGCTCTGTCATCACCACGGTCCACGGTTGGCACTGACGCAGGACGAGCCCGAGTGAGCAGAGTGCGAGTGGCGGTCGTGGATAGCGGGATACATCCTACGCACCCGCACATCCAGGGCGTTAGCGGCGGCGTCGCATTCAGTCCCTCCGGGGTCCCATCTGACGACTACGTTGACCGGCTGGGCCATGGCACCGCCGTCGCCGCTGCGATTCGAGACCTGTCACCCACGGTCTCTCTGCTTGCGGTCAAAGTGTTCGACACGAGCCTCGCGGCGTCGGTAGACGCGCTTTGCGCGGGTATCGAATGGGCGAACCGGGAAGGTGCGTCGTTGATAAATCTCAGTCTCGGCGTGGCCGATATAGCGCATGCGCCGGCGATGCGTTCGGTCGTGGGGGCGGCGGCCCATGGCGGGTCCATCGTGGTCGCGGCCGGGGAGCACAACGGGGTGCGGTGGTTACCTGGCACGCTTCCTGGTGTGCTCCGCGTCGAGCTCGATTGGCGATATCCCCGAGGCCAGTTTGGCTTTGCGTCGGTAGACGGGATCGTGACGTGTCGCACCTGTGGGTATCCGAGACCAATACCGGGTGTCGACCCGGAGCGAAATCTCAAAGGTCTGAGCTTTGCGGTCGCAAATATGACGGGGTTGGCCGCGCAGATTCTAGCCGACAAGGGCCCCGATGAGGACCTCAGGACCCTGCCGGCGCTGGCCGCCCAGCTCGAAGCACGAAGCACGGCATTATAAGAACCCGACGCCTTGTCTGTTTCTATCCGGTCGAGCCCGCGGATACACTAGTGCACTAGCGCGTATACCCAGGGTTCGGTGTATCCCCGGGGTGCTGGATGATTCTTATTCTTGCGGAGGCCGGTCATGAAGATCTCACGACGCAGAGCAATCTCTCTTTCAGGTACCACGCTCGCCGGATTGTCTCTTGGTGCGGTGCCGTCAAAAGCCGCGGTGGCAGCGGGAATGCGCGCCGTGGCGCAAGACGAGTGGCCTGGCGAGCTCGTCGAGCGTCCGTTGCGTGAGGGATTTCCGGCTTCTCTCCCGCTGAATACGGATGGTTCGGCGCCGATGCATCCCGAGAGTGCCGCTGGTCCGATCACGGAACCGTTGATGTGGCGCACTCAGGGACGTCAGACGCCCGATATCGAAACTGACTATCGTCAGATGCAGATCAAGGTCGACACGCGTGGGTTGGCCAGACTGACCGGCACCTTACGCTACGCCGATCTGGAGCAGCTGCCAGTCGTATCTGGGACGTATCTCCTGCAGTGCGGCGCTCCGAATCCGCGCGGAATCGTCAAATGGACTGGTGTCCGCTTTAGCGATTTCGCCGATATGCTGGGCGTCATTCCAGAGGTGCATTATTGCCGCTTTGTCGCGTCCGATCGCTTTTACGCGGACGAGTCGATGACGACTCTCCGGCATCCGCAAGTGATGTTGGCGTGGATGATGAACGACGAACCGATCCCCCCTCAACATGGCGCACCGCTCCGTTTGGTCGTGCCGTTTCGGTATGGCAATCGGAGCGTCAAAGCGATAACCGAAATGACATTCTCGACCCCGGGTCCGAGAATGCCACCGCTTCCGGCCTGACCGGCGCCACGACCGACTGGTGGACAGTCGCGGAAGAAGGATGATCATGCTCCGAGCGCGACGCCGCGTTGGCCGGGCGCAATGGTGGGGTATACGGTTGTCCCATTCACGTCCGGTCCAGCTGCAAAGCCAGCATGGGCACGTATGTTGGCGTATTCGCGCGACGAGCAACGCCGCCAAAGCTACGTCCGGTCGATGCATGTTCAACTTCTCTCCGCGACAGTTCAACAGTCCAGAGCGCGGAGCGGACATTGGCAATAGCCATGGAACGGTCAGTCGAGATACAGAACGGATGAAAGAGAGATGAAGGAAAGGATGACGTTGTCGTGAGACCACTTCAATGTGTGCTGGTCGTCTTGCTCGTCGGTTGTGCCGTGCCAGCCACCGCGCAGCTCTCGCCCGCCAACGACTCCGGAGTCGCCATGGGACATTTGCACTACTACGTGCGAGATGTCGAGGCGAATACGGCGTTTTGGCTCGCGCTGGGCGGCAAGGCGACGCGTCTTGGTGAGACAGTCGTCGTGAAGTTCCCTGACGTTCTCGTGTTTCTCGACCGGGGCGAACCGTCGGGTGGGACTGAAGGGTCGGTGTTGAACCACATGGCGTTTAGGGTGCAATCGCTGGAGGACTTCAAAGAGGCCGGGTTCGAGATGGAGCGCCCCGACTCGACCTCCGGTGTGAATTCTGTGTTTACACCGGAGCGGGAACGGATCGAATTGTTTGACGAAACCGCGACGAACCTGACCTTCACCCTCGACGATGGCCACTATGATCCGGTCGCTGAGCGGCACAACGCACGCCTCTCTGTGCCGATCATCGCGCATCACCTCCATTTGTATCTGCCCGAGGGGCAAGTCGAAGACGCGCAGGCCTGGTATGCGACGATGTTCGGCGGCACACCGGGGATGCGCTGGCGCTACGCCGCCGTGGACTTACCGGGTATAAATTTCAACTTCTCGAGCCGTCCCGAAACCGGGGCCCCCACCCGCGGACGCATGCTCGATCACGTCGGCCTCGAAGTGACGAACCTGGAGGCCTTCTGTCAGACGCTTGAGGCCCGCGGCGTCACCTTTGACGTGCCCTACACCGAGAGTCCATCAGGTATCAGGTCCGCGTTTCTCACCGATCCGTGGGGGACCTATATCGAGTTGACGGAAGGGCTACGCGGGTTGTAGCTCCACCTTTGGCTCTCTACCGTCGGGGCACATGCTTGTCGCAGGCGTTGTGTTGACTGGGTGCCCAGAGAGATGACCGCTGAATTGCGTCCGGTGGAATCACTCGGTCAGGAATTCGTGTCTGTATCGCGTCGACGGTTGCACGATCGTCATGTGCGTATCGACGTCTGTCTGACCAGCATTTCGGAGGACCAAATCTGGTCACGTCAGCACCAGGTCGAGAACGCCGTCGGGAATTTGGTCCTGCATCTTTGCGGGAACGTCACGCAGTGGATCGTGGGCGGTGTCGGCAGAGAACGTGTCTCTCGAGACCGGGACGCTGAGTTCGGTTGTTGCGACCGGGTCTCGCGTCAAGAACTTGTCAAACGGCTTCAGGACGTCATGGCCCGAGTAGACGACATACTCGCGCGGGTCACGCCGGACGAATTGCACCGGGTCCGAACGATCCAAGGCTACGACGTCAGTGGGCTGCAGGCCATCTATGTGGCGGTCGACCATTTTGCTGAACATACCGGGCAGATCATATGGGCGACCAAGCGCATGACCGGGAAAGATCTGGGCTTCTACGCGTCGCTGCGCGGCGGTGTCAACGTGACGCCCGGCGCCAATCCGTAGTCCGCACTGACCCGCGCGGCGGGGTGACAGAGAAAGAAAGCCTGCTAGGGCTGGGCGTGTGCGGATCGAAGAAGCGCCGTCGCTCGACCGATGGTGTCGGCTTACCGATCGAGGGTAGCCGCGACGGTGTCGATGTGCGCGGCGGTCTTGTTCCATTCGCGTTGCTCGATCGCTTCGCGCACGGCTGGGAGTGTCTTTACGCCATAGCCGGTATAGAACCCAGGCGCATAGATCTGGTGACGAAACCACGGGCGTCCGGGCAGTCCTGCATCCAGGGTCAGCGCCCGTTCGGTCTGAATGAGGATGCGATTCACCTCAGTCCGAGTGTCGTCGCCGACCATGTCTGGTGTTTGGCTCCAGCGGTCCAGCGCATTCCGATACGCCGACGCCTGCGTCCGAAGTGTGCTGAGCGCGTTGTGGAGCGGTGCGAAGTTCAGATACGGCACGGGGTCGTGGGCCGGCGGGGGCACATGACGCGCTGTGGGATCGGCGGCAAGCGCGTATACGCCATCTTGGAGGAGTCGGGTCTCGTGTGCGGTTTCCCGACGCATGGTGTCGGCGAGTTCTATCGCTTCGGTGAGGTATCGCTCGATGATCGTCGCAAACCGGTCAAACCCAAACGGTAAGACCTCGGCGTTGGCCAACCGGAGGACCGCCCGCCCTGCGGTCTGGGCGAGGGCGACCCCATAAGCAAACCCGGGGTCGCCAAAGCGCTCGTAGCGGGTGAACGAATCAAAGATCGAGTGATACGAGCCGCCGCCACTTTCTCCACCGTATGACAGGTTGAGCGACGCGATTCCGAGGTGCTGGAGAAATGGCGTGTAGTCGGAACCCGACCCCAACGCGCCAATGGGGTGCAACACATCGTCGTCGACGCTCGTGTCGCCATTGACGAGACGGAGGGCGCGGAGAGGCTCGGATACGCTGACGTCGGTCTGTGGGTCCGGCAGATCGTCGGCGACCTCGTTGATAAACCGCTCGAGCGAATGGGAACCGGCCATCCCCAAGAAGCCTCGACCATTGCCGTCGGTGTTGACATACGCCACGGCATGGCGGTCTAGCTCGTCCGCGTGCAGCTCAGCCCACTCGGTCGACCCGAGGAGACCGGGCTCTTCCGCGTCCCAGGCGGCAAAGACGATCGTCCGTTGGGGCCGCCAGCCGCTCTGAGCGAGTCGCCCGATTGCTCGCGCTTCTGCCATGAGCGCTACCAAGCCACTGATGGGGTCACGCGCGCCGTTGACCCACGCGTCATGATGATTGCCACGGATAACCCATTGGTCGGGAAACTGGCGTCCCTCGAGCGTGGCAATCACGTCGTAGGCTGGGGCCAGATCCCAGTTCGAGATCATCTCCAGGTTGCCCCGAGCCGGACCCGGGCCCAGGTGATACGTGATCGGGAGACCGCCCCGCCACGGCGCTGGGGCCAAAGGGCCAGCCAGCGCCTCGAGAAGCGGTTGGGCGTCCGCGTAAGAGATCGGCAGTACGGGGATTTTGCTGAGAGTGGGGGCGAGGGAGCGGTCGAGACGGTCGACGTCAACGCGCTGGAGGGCGCCGACGAATGGCGTCAGCGGGTCTCCGGGAAAAACAGCGGCATATCGGAGACCGACCCCCGCTGAGCCCCGTCCGGCCTGCGATAGGGGCCCTCGGGGTAGACGTCGCCTTGTCCATACCCGTCATCGCGAGGGTCCGAATAAATGATGCACCCGATGGCGCCGTGTTCTGGGGCGACCTTTGGTTTGATCTCACGCCACGACCCGCCATAGCGAGCGATGACGATCTTCCCCGTAACGTCGATGCCGCGGCGCGCCAACGTGTCGTAGTCGGCCGGAATCCCGTAGTTGACGTAGACGAGCTCGGCGGTCACGTTACCGTCCGCTGAGTACGCGTTATAGGTAGGGAGCTGCTCCGATTTCTGTCCTGACGTGGGGTCCTCAGGGAGGTCTGGCTCCTCGAGAGTGGCGACAAACCTGGTGGGAGCGATCATCTCCAGACGTCGTGTGCGCGGGGTGGGAAACAGCACATCAAATGTCTCGATCCGGCTGTCGTAGCCCCATGCGCGGAATTGCTCCGCGAGATATTCGGCGACCTCCTTGCCAAACGGTGAGCCGACGTGATGAGCACGCGAGCTGAGGCGCTCCGTCCATTGACGGAGAGTTGCGGTATCGAGCGCGGCGTCAAAACGGGTCTCGAGCTCGCGTTGAGCCTGGGTGCGCTCACCGGGAAATCCGAGCAGCGGTTTTTCCGCTTGTGCACCCAGACCGCTCGCGCCGGCAAGCAGACATATCGTGGCCATTCCCAACAGGCAAGACACTGGGCTCCGCATTCATCTCCGCCGTCGGATACAGGGACTGAGCACGCCCACTCTTGAGAAACCGTACGGTTCCTCGGGTCGTTTCAGCGGGCGGCTTCGCGCCTCAGCGCGTGCCACGCTACAGAATCTCAGCGATATATTTTTCACGAGCTAGCCGCCAGAGCGAGGCCAAGAATGCGGTCAGTGGAATCGCCAGGATTAGCCCGAGGATACCGCCGAGCGCGACACCCCAGAAGAAGATGGCGACGATAATGGCCATAAAGTGAAGGCCCGTGCGATCCCCCATGATCTTTGGCGTGAGAAACCATCCTTCGATCTGCTGAACGAGCACAAAGACCGCGAGCACAACGGCGACCGTCACCCAGCCACCTTCGAGTTGAAACATCGCGATGGGGAGCGCAATCGTAAGACCAACGATACTGCCCAGATACGGGATCACGTTGAGAAAACCGAGCACGAGCCCGATGACAAAACCGTAGCGTAAGCCCGCCGCGGTAAAGCCTCCCGCAAACAACAGGCCCTGGAGAAACGCGATGATCAGCTGTCCCCGAAAGAAGGCGACGATGATATCGACAAACTCGTGCAACAGATACGTCACGTCGTCGCGAGTTTCGGGCTTGAGAAAAGGAAGGACGGCGGAGGTGTCGAGACGCAGACCGGTCGCGGTCAAGAAGTAGGCGAAATACACGGGGGTGATGGCCCACGAAAAGAGAGCCGTCACGCTGCGTACGACACCAAGACTGGCCACGAGCGCCTGGGAGCCGAGAGTCTGCAACCACGGGAGAATTGCCGCCTGCTGATCGGTCAGCGTTTGACGCACACGCTGGCCAAGACCGGAGTCTTCCAGCATCCCGGCCGCTCGGGGGAGTTGCTCTTCGACCCACAGACGCGCGTTCTCCCACCAGCCCGGCACCTCTGTCGCGAGCCCGACGAACTGGTTGACGGCTTCTCGGCCAAAGAACGTCATAAAGATACTCAGTGGGATGAGGACCGAGAGGAAGACCGCGGCGAGTGCGACAGCGACCGGGAGACGACAGGTGGCGCGTAGCCATTCGTAATACGGACGGAAGACCAGAGCGGCGACCGCGCCCACGGCCAGCGGGAGAAAAACTCCCGAGAATGTCCGGAGAAAGACAGCGGTGAGCCAACCGAACAGGCCAATCGCGACCAGGATGACCAGCGCTGAAACAGTGGTTATCGCTGCCGCGATAGTGCGAGCTTGGCGATCTGTGAAACTAAGCGTGGTCGAGGCTCCCGTACGGGTTACGCTGCCGTGGAGAAACAGTAGCATGCCTCGGCCAGCCCCTTTGGCATCTGGGCGTGTGACGCTCAGCGCTGTTCATCCGTGTGTAGGTGCCGCATCGTCCTCGGACTGGGCCGGTTCACTCGAGTCGTATTTGCGCGGCACCGTGGATGTGGCGACTCTGTTCCCCTTGGAGAAACGCCACGACGCGGACGCTCCCGGAGCGCCAGTCCGGATGACGCGTGAGTGCGGCTGAGGCCGAGCGACGGCGTGGCCGGGGAGAACTGATGGTGTCGATTCGGGTCAACATTCTGACGACAGCTGCGTTGGAGACTCGTGGGAACGGCGCCCCGCTCGCATCGTGTCCGGCGCCGCCGGCGTTATCGCGCTGTTCCGCCGCGCCGTTGTCGTCGCCATCGTTGCCACCGAGACCGACCTCGGTCACCGCGACCCAAAGAGCCAGGTCTTCGTCGCGAGGTAGCGCCGACATGTCGGTGACGTCGACCTGTATGTCAATACGGTCGGGGGGCGTCATGCGGGCGGCGAGGTGGACGACTGCTTTCTCGAGCGCCGCCGCGCGCATCACCGCGTGCTCGGCCAGCTTGCGAGGACCGCCGACGAAATTCATTCTCCCGTCGACGACCACTTCTGGGGTGTACAGGACGCGTGACCCCAGTCCTGCGTGATACGAGCGCTGTCGTTCCGTATACATCGCCTCGGCGAACGGATCGAGTGCCCGGTGGTTCCAATAGTCGATGTGCATTCCAAGCGGGATGACCAAGACTCCTGGCACAGGCTGTTCCGTGTCGAGCGCCTGCAGGAGCGCCTCGGCGGCGGGGCACGGGGTACAACCACGCGCCGTGAACAACTCGACAATAACCGGGACGTCCGGGCCGTGAGAGAGAGCGGGCTCGTGGCGAACGACGTCAACGATCGGCGCTATCGGAAGCTCGGAGGGGCGCATCATGACGATGGCCACTCCGAGCAGGCCGACAAGAATGAGTACCCCCGTGACGAACCATCCGCGTTCCGCCTTGTCTCGTGACATGACGACGTCCTATCTCGGGCAGAGACGCGGAGCGGGGACCGCAATGTTGACCGGGCGCGTTGGCACGGGGGATTATAGGCCCTCCGGTTTCACTAGGTGCCAGCGCGGTCGCCGGTTTCACGTCTTATGGGAAGCAAGGAGCGTCATGTCAGTCCAAGACCCTGCGCGGAGCCCGCTCACTCTTCTTTCCCAACCCGCCTGCGTTACGCCACGTAGGCGCGCTGATTGACAGCCGCGCAAAAGTATCGGAGTGTGATGTCAGATTACAAAATTGCCGTCGTCAAAGGGGACGGGATCGGTGTTGACGTCGTTGACGAGGGGCTCAAGGTGCTTCACGCCCTGGCCTCTACGCGATCCATCGGATGGAGTTTTACAGAATTCCCGTGGAGCTCGACGCACTATCTCGACCACGGAGAGATGATGCCGTCCACGGCGCTCGACGATCTTGCGGCGTATGACGCCGTGTTTCTGGGTGCCGTCGGCCACCCGGACATTCAAGACCACGTCACCCTGAATGGGCTCCTGCTGCCCATCAGGCGGCACTTTGACCAGTATGTGTGTCTGAGACCATCGGTATTATACCCGGGTGTCCACTCACCCTTGTCAGGGAAGAAACCGTTTGACATCGATCTTGTCGTCATTCGAGAAAACACCGAAGGCGAATATGCCAACGTCGGGGGGTTTGTCTATCAAGGGACACCGTCCGAGGTGGCGATTCAGACCGCTGTTTTTACCCGCAAGGGGTGTGAGCGGGTCATTCGCTATGCCTTTAAGCTGGCCCGATCGAGAAACAAGAAGCGCGTGGTGACGTCTGTCTCCAAGTCGAACGCGCTCGGGTATATGACCCTGTGGGACCGCACGTTTGAAGCTGTCGGCGAGGAATTCCCGGACATCGTCCAGCAATCGCTGTTGATCGATGCGGCGTGCATGGAGATGGTACGGCGGCCCGAGACCTTTGATGTGCTGGTCGCTTCCAATCTCTTTGGAGACATTCTGACGGACATCGGCGCGATTATTACCGGGAGCATCGGCTTGGCCTCGAGTGGCAACATCAATCCTGACCGTTCCGTCCCGTCGATGTTTGAACCGACCCACGGTTCGGCCCCTGATATCGCCGGTCAGGGAATCGCGAATCCCATGGCGCAGATTCTCACGGCCGGTATGATGCTTCGTCACCTGGGTGAGGAAGGGGCCGCGACCGATGTGGAGACCGCCGTCAAGCAATTGCTGGCCGAGGGGAAGGTGCTCACCCCCGACCTCGGCGGGACCGCAACCACCGGGGAGGTGGGGGATGCGGTGGTCGCGCTCGTAGCTTGAATACTCGTACGAAACCCGTATCGCCGCAAGAAGTGAACGCGCTATGCCAACACACTTGATGTCGTCTCGTTTGCTCACGCTGGTCTGTGTCGCCGGTGCGTTCTTGGTTTCTCTCGTCGCCAATGAAGCCCGGGGCCAGACCGGTGCCGCCGGAGGGGAGTGGCGGACGTATGGTGGTGACCTGGGCAGCACCCGGTATGCTCCACTCGACCAGATTACGGCGGACAACTTCGACGATCTCGAGATTGCGTGGCGATTCAAGACGTCTAACCTGGGGCCACAACCAGACTTCAACTATCAGGCGACGCCGCTCATGGTGAATGGCGTCCTCTATGCCACCGCGGGTAGCCGACGAAACGTCGTCGCGCTCGATGCGGCCACCGGCGAGATCCTGTGGATGTATCGGCTCGACGAGGGAGAGCGCGGCGTCAATGCCATCCGACGCATGTCTGGACGCGGCGTTGCCTACTGGACCGATGGTGACGGGGACGAGCGAATCTTTCTGGTCACGATCGGGTATCAGCTCGTCGCGTTGAATGCCCACACCGGCCGCCCGGTCAGCGGGTTTGGCGACGACGGGATCGTGGACCTGAAAGAGAACAACGACCAATATATCGATCCGGTGTCGGGAGAGATCGGGTGGAACAGCGCCCCGGTCGTCGCCCGCGATGTGGTCATCATCGGCGCCTCGCATCGTTCTGGCAGTGCGCCGCCGACCCGCGAAAACGTCAAAGGGTATATCCGCGGTTTCAATGTCCGGACCGGCGAGCGTCAGTGGATCTTTCATACCGTGCCGCGGCCGAACGAATTTGGACGTGACACCTGGTTCAACGATTCAGCTGTCTACACTGGGAACACCGGGGTCTGGACAAACCTGACGGTTGACGAGGAACTCGGCATCGCCTATCTGCCCGTCGAGATTCCAACCGGTGACTACTATGGCGGCCATCGGCCCGGTGACAACTTGTTTGGCGAGAGTCTTGTTGCGGTCGACCTCGAGACGGGCGCGCGGCTGTGGCATTTTCAGTTTGTCCACCATCCCATTTGGGACTACGACGTGCCGTGCCCACCGATCCTGGTCGATATCACCGTTGATGGTCGCGAGATCGCGGCGGTGGCCCAGCCCACGAAGCAAGGCTGGGTCTATGTGTTCGACCGAGTCACCGGTGAGCCCGTCTGGCCGATCGAGGAGCGCCCAGTGCCGGCGGGCAATATCCCGGGAGAGTGGTATTCGCCGACCCAGCCGTTTCCGACAAAACCACCACCATTCGAGCGCCAGGGGTTCCTGCTCGAAGAGCTCATCGATTTCACGCCGGAGCTGCATGCGGAGGCACTGGCCTTTGTCTCCGAATACAAAACAGGACCGGTCTTTACTCCGCCGATTGAGCGTGGTGCCGACGGGTTGCGGGGGACGCTGTTTGTTCCAAACGGTGCGAACTGGCCGGGTGGCTCCTACGACCCTGAGACGGGAATCATGTATCTGTATTCCCACACGCTGTCTCGGGCCCTCGGGTTGGTCCATGACCCGGATCGCTCCGACATGGACTATGTCAACGGGCGTGGCCAGCGGCTCACTGTGAGAGGCCTCCCCCTGATGAAACCACCATGGGGAAGGATTACCGCCATCGACTTGAATCGCGGGGAGATCGTCTGGCAGATTGCGCACGGCGAGACGCCAGATTTTGTCCGGAATCACCCCGACCTCCAGGGGCTGGATATTCCCCGCACGGGCCGACCCGGGGGGGCTGGCGGTAGCTCCGGCGGGATAGGCACGCTCACGACGCGAACCCTCGTCATCAGCGGGGAAGGCGGGGTGTTCACGACCCCGTCTGGCGCGCGTGGCGCGATGCTTCGCGCCTATGACAAGGAGACAGGAGAGGAGCGTGGCGCGGTGGAGATACCAGCGGCGCAGACCGGGTCACCAATGACCTACATGCACGAGGGAAAACAGTATCTTGTGCTAGCGGTTGGGGGCGGCGCCTACCAAGGTGAGCTGGTTGCGTTGACGGTACCCTAGCAGCCCGTGGTGAAATTCCAGCGTCGACTGCAGCGGGATTTCTCCCCCGGGCTGCTAGCATCTTGGCGGCGACTAACCAGTGGATTGCGTCGGCGAAGAACCCATTCTCTACGAAACAGAACCATTCTCTCGAGGAGACACTATGAAGCGTATGACCGCGATGGTAGTTGCAGTGTTGGGAATCGGCTTGGGCAGCATGCTCGTGGGGACCAGCGTGTCGGCGCAAGACGACGGATGGACGACGTTGTTTGACGGCTCCAGCCTAGACGGATGGAATCCTATCGGCGACGCCAACTGGTCGCTGGCGGACGGCGCGGTGCAGGCGGATAGCGGGAGCGGTTTCCTGGTGACCCCCGAATCTTATGGAGATTTCTCACTCAGTCTCGAGTTTTGGGTCGACGAGCCAGCCAATAGCGGCATCTTCATCCGCTGCGCGGACGCGGAAAGCGTGACCGACCGCAATTCGTATGAAGTCAATATCTATGACACCCGTGCCGACCAAACCTATCGCACCGGCGGCATTGTGCATATCGCCGCTCCCGCCAGCGTGATCAATACGGGCGGGCAGTGGAACACCTATGAGATCGTTGCCCAAGGCGCCCGTATTCAGGTGACCTTGAATGGTGAGGAGATGGTGGATGTAGAGGATACGCAGTTTGCGTCTGGCCCGATCGCTTTGCAGTATGGAGCTGGCACGGTCAAGTTCCGCAACGTTCGTATCAAGACGATGTAGTAGCGCGGCTTTCGCCCCGTCCCACGACACTGGTTCAGTGTAGCGGCCGGCGTGTCGTGGGGCGGTTGTGGCGGTGCCGGGCGGGCTCTCCCGCCGAGCACTCGCGCGACGCGCCTTCGGGCTTCACGTCTGCGATACGCTCGTCATCTTCGCCGCTGGGTCACTCGGTCACATTGCGGTCACCGTTAGGCGGGCGGGGGTCGTGCCAAGTTCTGAAAACCACGCCATTCCCTCGATCACCGGTTCAAACGTGAGCAGATAGTTTCCGGCGGGCGGGAGCGCCGGGAGCGCTAAGTCGAGCGTGAGAGTCTCACCAGGGTCGACATCCGTTCCCAGGGGCGCACGGAACCAATCGAAATTCACGGGGTGCGTGGGAGCGTCCGCGTTGTACAGGTGCACACCCACCCGCGTCCAGCCTCGACGCCGGTCGCCGGCCCCTGTTTCCAGCCAGCGAGTGTCGCCCCGGTTCGTCAGTTTGAGGGTGACCCGTAACGTCTCATTCATCCGGAGGGTGACACGCTCAGTCGGTCGGATGATCTCCACCGTAGACACGACCTGGCTCGGGCGAGCGGTGGTCGGCTGGGTCCCGCCTTTGTACAAAAGAATGTAGTGATGCACTGTGAGACCGGCGCTCAGTGCATGCCAATACGAGGCGAAACCCTTGCCACCGGTGAAGCGTCCGAGGTCTCGCGCCGGGATCTCATGACGAGCGAGCGGGCTCGTGGGGACAATGTGTGCCGCGTGAAAGCCAACGGCTTCCGCGAGCGCCGCGACGTCTTCGACCACTAGCTCGTTCTCGAGGACGCCCGTCGCCGCGGTCTCGGCCAGGCTGCTCTGGGAATCGCCATGTCCCGCGCCGGGTTCGGACATCGCGACCATCCCATCGGGGCCCAGGAGTCGAAGCATCTCGCCGAGTATTTCTCGTTGATTGGGAATGTGATGAAACGCGTCGTTGATGATGATTCGGTCACACACGGCATCGTCAAGGGGGATCGTGTGGCCGTCATAGGGTAAGAATTGAGGGGCCAGCGACCAGTCGGTGCGAGGGTCACTCTCGAACAGCCGCTTGCCGAGGGCGAGGGCGGTGGGGGAGACGTCTACGGCGATCGTACGACAACCGAATCGATTGAGGAAATGCGAGACCCAGCAACTGCCCGCGCCGAACTCCATGACCGTATCACCCGGTCGCAATCGCGTCGCCGCTACGAGCGTGCCGAGGTCAATGAGATGCTTGGCAAAGGCTCGTGGTTCCCCAAATGGCTTGTTCAGCAGGAACGACGGGTCGGGGTACTCGGCGTAATAGCGCTCCGCCGCCTCGTTGTAGGGGGCGGTGCGGCCTACCAGCTCCTGCTGCTCTTCGGCCACGCCTCGACTCCGCGGCCGTCGAAACGGAAACAAGACCACCCGGTAGAGCGAGTCGAGCACGCCTACCATACGCAGACGTAGTCGGGGGAACCTAAGAACCGCCCACCGGATGCCCGACTGCAGGACGCGAGACGGTAGCTCCGTCAGGCCAAGGTCACCCATCGCAGCGCTGTCGGATGCCCCGGTCGCTTCGACAGTCCGCTACCTGGTGACGGGCAGCGCGAAGACGAATAAGGTGTTGCCGGTGCTGGGACGAAGCTCCGGGGTGAGACGGCCCAAGGCCCCTGTGTTCAGTGACCGGCCCGTGCTGACGGCGACATATTGCCGCCCGTTTACCGCGTAGCTGACGGGAAAGCCGGTGACCGGCGAGCCAATGTTTACCTCCCACAGCACCTCGCCGGTGTCCTGGTCGAGGGCTTTGAAACGGCCGTTCGCGTCGCCTCCGAAGATCAGTCCGCCCCCGGTCGCCACGAGCGACATGGGGAACGCAGGTTGGTCATGAGTCCATCGTGTTTCACCTGTTTCCACCGAAATCGCCTGGATGGTTCCTAGCTGTCGGACGCCTGGGGTGAGCTGCGTTCGAACGGTGAGGGCATACCAGCCAACATCGGCTGTGGCCACCATTCGACCACAGGTGTGACGAAGCGGAAAATACATCGTGTTGGTCACCGGGCTATACGCACCCGCTTCCCAATCCTTCCCGCCGTGCCAGGTCGGACAGGCCATAACCTCTTGACCCTCGCCCGTAAAGACAACCTCGGCGTTCACGGCAACCGCGCCGGTCGCGCCATCGATGCTATTGATGACGTTTTGGGTCACGGTCGGGGTCGCCCAGAGAAACTCGCCCGTCTCCCGGTCCAGGGTGTAGACGATACCGGTCTTGCCGGGAATACCGGTGACGACACGCCGCTCCTCTCCCGGTTGAATCCGCGGGTTGATCCAACTGACCGCACTTGCGGCGGGGGCGACCGCGGTATCGACCAGCAGACGCTCGAACGGATGGTCGAGGTCCCAGTGGTCGTTCAGATGCTGGTAATACCACGCGATCTCCCCGGTGTCGGCGTCGAGCGCTAGTGTGGAGTTGTGATACAGATGCGTGTTATTGACACCGCCCAGCAGAAACTTTGGCGCCGGTGACGTCACCGACGTGCCGATATAGATGAGATTGAGGACGGGGTCATAGCTTGGGACCATCCACGCCCCGACGTGTCGTCGGTCTTCGTCGGGAATGCCACCCCATGTCTCGTCACCCGGCTCACCCGGCGCGGGGATCGTGCGTCGCCGCCAGAGCTCGTCACCGGTGATGGCGTCGTGGGCCGTGATGACACACGCGTCGGGACCTGCCTCTGGCATGCATCCTCGACCCGAGATAATTTTTCCGTTGGCGATGATCGGGCCCGACGATTGGTGAGCAGGGAGCGTCGTGTAGTCGAGGATCTCTTGCTCCCACGCCAGGTCACCCGTCGTGGCGTCGAGGGCGAAAACGTAGTCATCGGCGCTCGTGTCGATGATCTGCGTACCGTAGATGGCTATGTTCCGATTGATCTGACTGAGGCCACGCGTGACGTGTTCGTAGAGATCCTCCGGCAGCGACCGACGATACTCCCACCGGAGGTCACCGCTGACCGCGTCAATCGCTTGTATCGTGTCGCCCGGGTTTGGCATATACATGACGCCGTCGTAGACGAGCGGGGTCCCTTGGTTGCTCCCGTCCGCAAGCCCCCGCGACCAGACCAGTTGCAGGTCGCCGACCGAATCCCGGTCAATCTGCTCGAGAGGGCTATAACCCCACCCGTTGAGGGTTCGCCGCCACATCAGCCAGTCATCGGCATCGGGCTCCTGAAGCATCGCGTCGGTCACGGGGACAAAGGTGTCCGACGATTGCGCGACCGCGGTCGTCGGGAAGTATGCGAACGACGCGACAGTCAAAGCCACGATACGTCCGCCCGTCAATAACCTGCGACTCATCTGTCATCCTCCCGTTCGAATAGTCCGCGTGTCCGTGGCGTGTCGCGGCTGGCACCGACGACGGGTCTATAGTTACCCATCATGAGTAAGCCTGACCATCTCGACCGAAGAAAATTTCTAGCGGGGACGGCTGGGGCGATGGGCGCAGCGTTCTTTCGCCCACTGCCGCTCGATGCGCTCGCGGCGCAGGCGTCCCCACCTGTCGCCCAAGACTGGGACGCGGGGCGGGTGCGCCACCTGTTGCCGGCTGCCAGCGATACCTGTGTCCTTCTCAAGGCGTCATTTGCGCGGCCGTTGTCGGCGCCCCCGACGCTTCGTATTGGCTCGCAAGATGTCGCAGGTCGTATGAACGACACGGCCGGCGAATTTTGGCAGTTTTACGCCGAAGATCTCGAGCCCGGGCAGCGTCACACGCTCGCGCTCGTGGCTTCGGACGGCACCGCGCTCTGTGAGCCGTGGACACTGTCAACATTTCCGGCGCCGGACGCGCAGCCGGACAATTTTCGGTTGCTGTTCTTTACCTGCGCGGGTGGCCCCGGGGGTACGTATACCGGTGTCGGTGAACGCAGCGGATTCCTGCCGACCGCGATCCGCAATCGTCTCCTGCGTCGCGCGCTGTCGTTTGGCCCCGACGCGGCGGTGGCCAACGGTGACCACATCTACTGGGACCTGCACCAGTGGCTGGGCGGGGATGTGGGCGCCCTGAGCGAGCGTGGACGCGAGTCAAACTTTGACTTTTCAGCGTCGCCGCTTGGTTCGACCAACGAAACGTCGATGAAGGCAGCCGCGGGCCCGCAGATCGTGCCGGTCTACGGGACGGACTTTCGATCGACCCCAGTCTTCTTTCTCCAAGACGACCACGACCACTGGGAGAACGATGCGGCCAGCGATGAGATCGTGAACTTTCCCATTCCATGGTTTCAGCTTCAGCTCGCCCGGGCGACGCAGCAGTTGTATTACCCCGAATTTCTAGCCGATGCGCGACGTCCGGGAGGGCTCCCATGGTCGTCACGCACGGACCGTGGCGAACTGTCGGAGAGCTTTGGCACCCTCCGCTATGGGCGTCTTGCCGAGGTGCTGCTCTATGACGTGCGACGGACGCTCACACTTGCCGGGCCGACGGCCGTGTTTGTGGACGGTCAGGTCGAGCGCTGGCTCCATGACCGGACGGCCGCGCCGGATACCCGTCACCTCGTCCACGCCCCGTCGAATCCGTTTGGATGGAGCGCGGGAAAGTGGGGGGAGTGGTATCCCGATATCCTCGACCGCGAGAATGGGGCGCTGACGACGTCGGTCTCAAAGCCCTATTGGCAGGAAGGCTGGCTCAGACAACACGACCGGCTCGCCGAATCGTTGTCGGGGATGCCCGAGCGGGTCCCCCTGATCATCAGCGGTGATTTGCATGCGATCGGCGTTGGTCGCATGCACCGTGCCGGCGACGTCAATCTGTCGCGGCGACCGATCACCACGGTGCTCAGCGGGCCGGTTGGCACATCGGTGAGAGGATTTCCGTCGGTGGTACGTGGGGTCGGCGCGACACCGCCGTCCCACCTAGATTTGGAAGAGGCGGTCGCGCCAGTCGAGCAGCACGGGTTTACGCTCGTGGATTTTCGTTCGGACCGGATGGTGCTGAGACAGTTCCGGTGGGACGTGAATAGCCAACCGCTCGACGCCATTGACCGTCTCGAACCCTTCTATACGACTGAGCTGGAGCCGCGCGGGTAGTCCGTGATGGGTGCCCGATTTTGTCGCCCCGGTGCACGAAAGGTCGGGTCCTCACGGGAAGACGCGCGCGCTGTGCGGGTGCGGGCCGGAGGCCCGGTCAACGAATGCCTGACCCAGTTGTCCTCGAAGTCTTTACGGATTACATATGACCGTGGTGCTATCTCAGTGCCGGGCGTACTGACCGTCTCGCCGAAGAGTTCGACATTGAGTTGAAGTGGGTGTTCTTTCCACTGCACCCGGACACGCCGCCGGAAGGGCGTTCGCTGGCGGCGCTGTTTGCGGGTCAACGTGTCGACCTGGCCGGTATGCACCAACACTTGGCAGATCTCATGCGCGCGGAGGGGTTGCCCTACGGCGCGCGCACACACACCTACAATAGTCGGCTTGCCCAAGAGCTGGGAAAGTGGGTCGAGACCGAGGCCAAGACCGCACGGGATGGCGACGCGGGTATCGTGGGTCGCGTGCATGACGCCCTGTATCGAGCCTATTTCGTCGAGGGACGAAACATCGGCGATACGGAAGAGCTGGTGACAATCGCAGACACACTTGGATTACCCGGCTCGATAGTTCGAGAGATGCTCACCGCGCGACGTATGCGCGACGCGGTCGACGCCGACTGGGTGTATTCGCGACGGTCCGGGGTCACGGGCGTGCCGACGTTTCTCGCGGGTGGTCGGACGGTGGTGGGCGCCCAACCCTACGAGGTGCTCGAGCAGTTGGTGATGGCCGCGGGAGCCACGCGCCGTTAGTCGCAGCCGGTCGCGTCCCGGCACGCGGGTGGTGAACGGAGGCAAAGCGCGCGTCTATCCCGGCCACGAACTGACAATCATCCGTAGCGCTAACGCGGTGATAACCAGAGTGAGCGTCGTCCGGAGCGCACGCTCTGGGACATGTCCTCTGAGCCGTGTGCCGGCCCACGACCCAAGAACCACTGCTGCAACCATCCCGCCGATGAGGGGGAGATATGGTGCGAACGCAAACCCCGCGACGGTAAAGACCACCAATTTTAGAATGTGGATGACGGTCATCACGACTCCCAAAGTGACGACCAGCCGGTCTTTTGGCAGGCCCGCCCGGAGCAGAAAGGGGCTCGTCATCGGCCCGGTGGCGCCGACAAAAAGGGAGAGGAAGGTCTGGACGGCGCCGAGGATCGCATACTGACCGGGGAAACGGAGGCCACGACCAGGCACGGGGAGCCAGGTGACGGTGAGAATAAAGACCCCTAGATAGAGGGGGAGCTCGTCAAAGCTAAAATGAGCTACCACGCGAGAACCGGCCACTGCCCCCAGAATGGCGCCGCCGACGAAGGGTCCGACGATGCGCCACTCGACATGCGGCCCGCCCAGGAGCACCCGACTCGAGTTCGATGCGAGTTGCACCGCACCGTGGACCGGCACAACGGCCGCGGGTGGCAACGCCGTCGCCATGATCGAAATCAGCAGCACCCCGCCCCCGAGACCGATGGTCGCCGTCAGGGTCGAGGTCAGAAACGACACTGCGATGAGAAAAAGAGTGTCCACTACCCGGTGGGCCTCGCCGCTGGTCGGGTTTCCAGCCAGAGGTAGCAGGCAGTGGCGAGCCCGGTCGCCCCAAACATCATGCTCATCACCATGATCTGGTAGCGCACGGCGACCAGTGGTGGCACCCCAGAAAGTATCTGGCCGGTCATCATGCCCGGGAGAGACACGAGACCGACCGCAAACAATGAGTTGATCTGTGGAATGAGCGCCGCCCGAAACGCGATGGGGCGCGCTGCTCGACCCTCTATCCCTCGAGTGATCTCGGCGTCGTATCGCTCGGCCGCCAGGCTCACCGTGTTCATGGACATGGCGAAGATCATTCCCGCCAGTGGAATGACGACATTGGCTTGATACCAGGGGGTGGCGCCGAGCACACCGTACGTGACGAGGACGAGTGTGGAAAGGCCGCCGAAGGCGATCGAGAAGAGTACCCGCGGATAGGTCCGCCTCCGCGTTCTTTGAATCGGTCGCAGGGCGATCCAGCTGGCGATCAGCAGCATCGTGGTCAAGACCGCGATGACCACCGCTGGCTGGTCAGAGCCAAAGATAAATGTCAGCACGTAGCCAACGAGCAGGAGTTGCCCAACCATCCGTCCCAACCCGTAGACCGCGGTTGGCGCTTCGCCAGTCCAGCGCCGGAGCACCAGGAGCACGGCGATGGCAGGTATGAACGAGAGTGCGAGATTGGACAGGGGGATGGCGTCGACAGTTTCGTTCATAATGCGTGATTCGTTCGGGCCCGACTATTTTGAGGCCGGCGCAAGATACGCCGCCCGACCGCGAGGTATGATGGCGTCGGGGGTGTAGAAGTATATGAGAGCTCGCGTGTCAGGTCGCAAGAGGTTCGTGGCGGGAGTGGCTGCGATGGGGATGATCACGGTGATGGGCGGAGGGACCGAGGCCCGGGCCAACGACTTTCATCATGTCCATGTGACGGCGTCCAACGCCTCCGAGGCGGTCAAGTGGTATGCGCGACATCTGCCGTGCGAGCCACTCTCGGACCGGGACGATAGCGTCGATTGCGGCGGGACGGAGGTGGTCTTTGACTCTCAGCCGACCCGTGGCAGCAGTCAGCGCACAGGTATCGATCACCTCGCGTTTTCGTATGCCGACCTCGACGCGAAGATGGCCGAAGTCGAGTCCTTCGGAGTGGGCGGAGCGGGTGTACGTCTGCAACGGTTCGACGACGGCTCGATGGTCAGGGTCACTGATCTCTTCAAGCACGGTTTCATATTCGACCCCTGGGGCACCCGTATCGAGCTGCTCGAGGACACCGAGCAGGTCGGGTTTCACCATGTGCACTTGAGCGCGACCGACCCCGACGCGACACTTGACTGGTATCAGGACCTACTGGATGGCGAGCGCGGTTTTGTGCGCGACGGTATCGAGGGTGTCATGGTGGGCGGCGTGTGGTTCCTCGTCGCTCTGCACGAGGAAGGTGTGCCTGCCGCCACGGCCGGGCGGTCGATCGACCACATCGCATTCGAGGTGGCGGACTTTGAGACCGAGTTGCCGCAGCTGCGGACGCAAGGTGTCGAGTTCCTGCAAGAACCGGTCGTTCCCGAAGGTGGCCGGACCGCAGCCCAGCGAGCATTTGTGGCCGGTCCGGACAATGTGCGACTTGCGTTGGTCGAGCCTGGATTCGCCGGGGTCGAGGCGGGGCTTGCGGCGGAGGTTCTCACGACCGATGTTGGGCCTTACGAGACACCGCGGACACCGTGGGGAGAGCCCGATCTGCAAGGGGTGTGGACCGGGGATGCGGCGCATGGCTTGCCCCTCGAGCGAAGCGCTGAGGACGAAGGGAAAGTCGAGTTGACGGCCGCTGAAGCGCTGGCAAGACGTGAACGGGGCACCTTGGGCAGTATCTGGGGCTATGAGTCGGAGTGGCGTGACACCACGCTCGGGTATGTGAAGGCGGGAGTGTCCAGCCAGGTGGCCATGCTGGTCGACCCTCCGGACGGAAGCCTGCCGACGATGACGTCTGAGGCTGAGGAACGGATGGCGGCCGTACAGGCGGCGCGGGAACCGATTCCTGCGGGGCCCGACAACCTCAGTCCGTGGGTACGCTGTATTACCCGAGGTCCAATCCCGATGCCTCAGGTCTACAACAACGGCCTGCAGGTGTCGCAAGGGCCGGGCTTTGTCACCGTCACACGAGAGATGGTGCACGAGACGCGTGTGATTCCGACCGATGGGCGGGCCCACGTGGGCCGCAGTCTGACCTCGTATCTTGGTGATCCCGTGGGTCACTGGGAGGGAGATACGCTGGTCGTCGAGATCACAAACTTCAACGGAAAGGCCCCCCTTCCTTCTGAGCGGGTCCAGGGGCTTCTGGGGTCAGGCTACGGGTCGAGCGACACACTGACGTTGACAGAGCGCTATACCCGCACCGGGCCCGATTCGTTGCGATACGAGTTCACCGTCGACGACCCAGCGACCTGGAGTCGACCCTGGACTGGGATGTATACGTTTGTAAAGGATGACACCCAATACGAGCTTGTCGAGTACTCCTGCCATGAAGGCAATTATGGGATGTTCAATATCTTGACCGGAGCGCGGGCCACAGAGCGCGAGGCCGCCTCGCAGCGATAGCCGCGGCGTCCGGACGGTGTGCGGCGTGGGCTTTTCGAGACGGGGTCACTCGATCTGACGCGCGTGGTGAGCCTAGCTGGCCCGGCAGTCACTCGACCCCTCGACGGGTTGCTCTCGGGCGAAATAGCGTATGGATCTCGACCGTTATCTGGAGCGAATCGAGCACAGTGGTGGTGTCGCCCCCGATCTCGCCACGCTTTCCTCGTTGCACACCGCACACGTGTGTTCGGTGCCCTTTGAAAACCTGGACGTGCAGTTTGGCCGTCCGTTGACCACGCGTGTGGAGGAGGCGTACAAGAAAATCGTCACGCGTCGTCGCGGGGGTTGGTGCTACGAACAGAACGGGCTGTTCGGATGGGCTCTGTCCCAGATGGGGTTTCGGGTGACGCGAATGGCCGCCGCCGTGCGCCGACCGACAGGACAGAAAGCCCTCGACGCCAATCACCTCTGCTTGCTTGTTGACTCCGATTGCCTGGAGTACCGATATCTCGTTGACGTCGGGTTCGGTGGGAGTATGGTCAGCCCCATCGTGCTCGAAGAAACCGAGGAGTGTCAGCCGCCGTTTCGACTAGGGCTGAGGCGGCTTGACGACGGTCGCTGGAAGTTTTGGGAGGCGACGGGCCTAGCCGAGTTCGGTTTCGACTTTTCGACGACGGCGGCATGCGAGCAACGGTTGACCGACGCCTGTTCACTACTTCAAAGCGATCCCGCCTCAAGCTTCGTGTTGAATCTGGTGGTGCAACTGCGCTCTCGGAGCGAACACAGAACGTTGCGGGGGCGAGTCTTCACCAGTGCGACTGCGGCCGGGAAGCACACCGAAACACTCGGATCGCCCAGCGCGCTGGTCAACACGCTCGCCGACAAATTTCGATTAGACGTACCGGAAGCCGCGGGCCTCTGGTCACAGATCCTGACCCGCCATGATGAGTTGCATGGCTCCCACGCGGCCACGTGAGTTGCGCGGACACGCGCCTCCGAGCGGACGTCACCACCGGGGAGAAGCCCGAGGACCAGACTTGACTAGCCATCCCTGTCGCAGGTGCGGTCTCGGGGGCGGTCGATGGGATCGCCAAACGGACCGAAGTCATTGTCCGTCACGGTATCGGTGTCGCAGTTGTCGGCGCACGACGTGGTCACTCCGACCGCCACCGCTCCCCTGGCCAGAAACGACCGTCTGTCGAGCCGTGTGGTCGTGACTTCGCTATCGAGCAACGACTTCTGCCGTTGCTCGTCAGATCGATCATCAGAAGCTGCCATCGGAGCCTGTCGTTCCGCAGGCGAGCGCTAGTCTTTTCATTCTGACTCCGGTGCTACCCTGTGTCCATGGACCACGGGACGCGGTCTGACGGTCAACGCCCAGAGCCGGACGCGTGGCCCTGCAAATACAGGCCTTTGAGGTCCCCAGCGGTCATCCCGTATGCGAGCGCGATCTCTTGCACCGATCTGTCGGTGAGTTCCGCGGCTAGTGCCACGCTTCGCGACTGCGGCTTCCTCGACGAGGAAGGCGAAAACACCCATTGCGTGCCACTGGTCGGG
>Ga0310124_10000481_pt1 | contig 27311 bp, 19 predicted proteins | sample CB11b_AW_Bot5_MG_FD_203507 | JGI IMG/M metagenome (GOLD analysis project Ga0310124, IMG submission 203507) | Marine microbial communities from Western Arctic Ocean, Canada - CB11b_AW_Bot5 | ecosystem: Environmental > Aquatic > Marine > Oceanic | place: Canada: Western Arctic Ocean | collected...
TCGACCTCGGGCAGTAGCGCCACCTCACGAGCATGCGCGAGCCGAACGGCGTACCCATCGTCAGTCACGACGTCGTGAGGTGCGGTCTCACTCGCCTCGACCGGGCGCGCGACGATGCGCGCCCCGCGGGCCCGGAGTGGGGCGATGGGACCCCGCGAGGGCCCGCGACCCGCGTGGGTTCGGGGCGTAGCCCCGTCTTAGAGTAGCCCCGTCCAATCAGTAAAACAGCATGGCCAGGACGAACAGGAAGATGGCGAGCATCACCACCCACTGCCAGACCTCCTGTTTGTCTTCCGACGGAATAAGCTGGAAGGAGATACTCCGATGGTTGTCCACGACGTTGCGTAGGAACGTGGCGGAGGTGAGCTGCGTACTGTCGAGAAGAAACGAGCGCCCGCTGGTGCGCTGCTCGACCAGTCCGAGCCCGTCGAGCCCCAGGCGAGTGCGCTGACCTTCCAGGTCGGCCTCGAGTGTCTCGTCGTAGTCAACGCCACGGACGTAGTCGAGCAACACGGAGTCGACGTTCACCCCGGTTCGACTCCCGATGCCAATCGGGTAGATCACCAGCCCACGCTGCCTGAACTCGGTCAACGCGACATCGAGGCGGCTCCGCTGTTCTGCGTCAATCAGAAAATCGCCGTCCGTGAAGAGCAGGACCAACCGATCGCTCCGCTCCTCGGGCAGCCAACCGTCGTCGCCCGATTCGAAACGATCCTGATTGTCCAAAGACAGATAAATCGCCTCGAAGGCGGTCGCGATGTCGCTGTCCCAGGGAAAGGCATCGCCGGTCAGTGTGGGCGGAGGCCCGATTCGTCCAACCTCCTCGATGAAACGCTCGGCATTCGCCGACATGTGAACCCGTCGCAGCGCGGTGGTCCCCCAGACAAACAGCGCCGTCCTGTCACCGGGCGTCAAGATGTCCTGGGTGTAGAGACCCAGCGCCTCACGTACGGCCAGATCGAGTCGTGAAGGACCGAGATCCTTGACCCACATGGAGGCGGAGGCGTCGATGGCGACGATCACGTCGACATCGCCCCGTTTGAAGCTCGAGCCGCCGTAGACCCAGAAGGGCCGCGCCGCGGCGACCGCCACCAGCATCAACGCGACGACCGCGAAGAACCAGAACTTGATGTGACCGACCAGGGGATACTTGGACCCCTCGGTGCGGTCCGGCCGAAGCACCAGCCGTAGGGCATAGACGATCAGACCGAACACCAGAATGAAACCGGCGATCGGCACGATCGCCAGGTATTCCGGGTTCGTAAACTCGACGCTGTCCCGGAAGAGGCTGGCGATGGCGTCCATGCGCGGAGTTTGGTGGGGGGGGCTCAGGGACCTACCGACTGGCGGGTCGTGGCCTGTATCAGGGAATCGACGCTATCCGCGACGGCGGCGAACCGGGGTGCCCTCACCCTTCATCTGCTCCAACTCGGGGGGCTCGATCTCACGCGGCTCTTCGAGCGCGCGGCGAATGGCCTCCGGGTTGCTGGTCAGGTCGTAGTTCCACTTGTAGTCGAAGCGCTCGGTCAGGTCGCCACGCAGCGCGCGCTCGTAGTCGGCGTTCACGGTCTCCATCACCTCTACGATGATCGCCTCTTTCTCGATCTGCGCGCTCGCGCTCTCGGGATCGATCGCCCGGTATCGCTGCCTCGCAAGCATGAACTTCGCGCTCCCCAGCAGTTGCGAGGCCCGGGGGTCGTCGACCTCATCCGCCAGATCGTCGACCACCGTCTGGTAGTCACGCGTCAGGTAGCTGTAGGACGCCTGCTGCAGGAACGCGTCCTGAAACAGATACGAGTCCACCAGCCCTTGCATGCCCCAGGCCCGGCTCCCCTCGTAGAACGCGGACACCTCCGCCAGCTGTTCCTCCGCGGTGGCGAAGTCGGAACGTTCGACGCTGTCGCTCAAGCCCTCGAGGTTGGCGTAGAACCCGGCCAAGCTCCTCGACGGCACCGAGACACCGATGAAGAACAGCAGCGCCAGCACGAAACCGACGAGATACCGGAAGGAGTGTTCTTTATCGATCAGGTCTGTTAATCGCATCGTCTGTCCTCGTCTCCTACGGACTCGTGCCCCACAGCAGTTCTGAGACGAACCCCAGGGGAATGCCAATCACCAGCAACCCCATCGCCACCAACAGAAACCGCGGGAAAATCGGTACCTTCAACGCGCGGTGCTTCAACTCGACGCGCACGGCCTCGCGCTCGTCAATCGCCTCATACGCGCGCAACAGGCTATCCTCACTCGTCACGTCAAAGTAGTCGCCACCGTACTCCTGGATCTGCGCCACCAACTGCGGCACCGTCGGGTGCAAAAAGCTCGCCGACCGCGCGTCGCTGGTGTTGATATAGATGAGGTAGGGCACGATGTTCCGCCGGGCAAGCTCGGCGAACTCCGCGTCCGGAAACTCGTCGACGGCGGCGTCGGTGATGATCAGTAACGCGCGGTTCTGGTTCTGTTCGCGGCCGACGGTCGCCTCGTCGCGGTCGAAGTGCTTGACGATGTCCTGGAGCGGCCGAATGATGTTGGTGTCGCCCTCGGCCGGGATGATACGCACCTTGTCGCGCGGCACTACCATCGCCTTGTCCAGGCGCTGGGTCATCACATACGGCGCGTCCCAGACCTGGTAATAGTAGAGCTCGTCGTCCATGACGAAGTCGTCCACCATGTACGGATAGGTGGAAAACAACCACAAGGACACCCGGTCGTTCTTCTCCTTGCGCATCTCGAGGAATGCAAGATGCGCATCGCGCGCCACCTCGGCCTTCGACTTGTTGGTGTCGGGGAACTCCCACGCCATCGACCCCGAGGTGTCGACGAGATCGATGCGCACGCGCGACTCGACGTAGCCGCTTACTTCCTCCGTGGCGGTCAGGAACGGGTCGGCGATCGAAAAGATCAGCATCACGAGCGCGGCGGCCAGGAACGCCTTGGGCGCCGTGTGGAGCGCCCGGATCCAGAGGCGCTTGCGATGCGCGGGCCGAATGACGTGCCCTGAGTGCTGCCGCGAATGACGCTTCCGCATCGCGGCCAGACGCATCAGGGTCAGCGCGAGGATGACGCCGACGGCGATCGCCAACGCCACCGCCATCCCGACGTCACCATAGCGGATCTGCTGAAAGTCGGTCTCGAGCAGATCGCGGATCCCCGAGTCGAGGAACGAGACCAACTGGTTCCAGGGCATCAACATCGTCGTTACCGGCTTCCTCGATCTGGCCGCCCCTACCGTCCGACCAGTGACTTGATATTGTTCAACAGCCGAATATGCGGCCGCAGCTTCTTGAGCGCGTCAGCGAGTGCGTCGGACTCCGCCGGTGGACTGTCGATGGGCGCGGCCACGGTGATCTCGAGTCCCCGCTGATAGGCGACGAGACGGTCCGCGAGCACGCCAAGAGCCTCCCGGCGGTGACGGTCCTTCAACTCGCCGACCTGCCGCTGCATGTCCAGCGCCGTGTCGCCGGGGACCAGCCCCGGGACATCGGCGAGGAGATAGTCGCGCAACGCCAGAACCATACCCCGCTCGTAGCCCGCGAGTTGCGCGGTGTCCGCCCCGGGCGGCAGATCTTGCAACGTCTTCAGCTGGCGATTCACCGCGCGGCGTGCCTCCCAGATCGACGGCTGCACCGGAATCTGCGCCTCGAGTCGGGCCAGTTCGTCGGCCTCCTGCTGTTTTTCCAGGGAAACGGCCTTTGGCTTGCGCGCGAACCGCACGAGCATCACGAACCAGAGCAGCAGCGGCAGCGGAGCCACCGCCCAGCCCAGCGTCTGGAAGAAGGTGGCCCGCCCGGCGAAGGCGCCGAGTTCGATGGTGTCGCGAATATTCAGCAGCGGCTCATCGGTGATCGACGTCACGTAGCGCACGAGCCCCTGTCCGCCGTCGACCTGCTGCACCTCGGCGTCTGCGATGTCCTCGCCCAGATCACGCACGAGGTAGTAGAAGCTGAAATTCGGCAGGAGATAGGTCATCTTGTTCGGGTCGACCAGCCGGAACCCGTACTCGAACTCCCAGATGTGTTCGCCCTCCACGAGGTCCTTGTCGACGCTCAACGAAACCCCTTCGAAGGGGTGCACCGGCAAGGCTTCTGGCGCTACGCGGTCTTCGAGGATGATGATTTCCTGTCCGTCCGAGACCAGATCCGGAAACCGAAGGCGGTAGCGTTGGATAATCAGATCACCGGTCTTGACGACCGTCGGCTCGAGCTCCAGGGTCTCGACCCGCACCGGCCCCATGGGGGCGTCATCCACCGTCGGCGGCTGGGCCAGCGCGACCGTGGCAGCCAGAAGCACGGCGCTGAGGGCGATCATCGAGGTGCGTATCGTGCTTGGCATGCTTGCGGTGCCTATCATGTCCACCTGTTGGTCCATTACCGTGCGGTGCGAGAAATCAGAAACTTGGGCAACTCCTCGATGTGATTGTCCGGTGTCAGCACGCGGGCGTCGATGCCGGCCTTCCGCTTCAACCTGTACGCCACGGTTTCGCGCACCTCTTCGATTCGACGACGAATGGCTGCGGCTTTGCGGGCTGAGATCACGGTCTGCTTGCCCGTCTCCATATCCGAGATTCGGATATAGCCGAATCGGCTCTTGACACGAAATTCGTCCGGGTCATCAAGAATGAGCACGATCATATCGTGCTTCGACCCGAGTGTCCTCAGGCGCTTGTAATCGATGGCGTCCGGGTCGTTCACGATGTCCACGAGGTCGGTCAACAGCACGACCGAGTGCCGGGTCTTGAGCCGCGCCAGCATGAAATCGAGCGCCACCCGCAGGTGGGCCGGCCGCTTCTTGGGGAATTCGCGCTCGAGATTCAACTTGTCGAAAATCTGATGGGCCATGTGGAAAATCTGAGACGATCCCAGCTTTGGCCGCATGAAGAGCTCGATGCGATCGGAGTAACCCAGCAACCCCACCGGATCCCTGACGTTGGACCGCGTCAGCCCGATGTTGCCAAGCAGATCCAGCATCAACAGCGCCTTGTTCGACGCCTGCGACACCTGAAACAGCGTGGAATAGGACAGGTCGCACACGATGAGCGTGCGGAGCTCCTTGGGCTCCATCCGCTCGATCCGGTAGAGCTTCTCCGGATAGGTACGCATGCTGATGTTCCATGCGACGTCCTTCAGAGGCTGTCCCGGTCTCCATTGATCGACCCCGACGATATCGTAGCCAGCTCCCTTGTATCCGCTCTTGTGCTCGCCGAAGTGCATGCTCGTCGAGGGCTTTCGGGCTCGGATCCCGTGCTTGATGTCACGAAACCGAGCATAAAGTTCCTCTACTTCCACGGCGGAACTTCCATGTCCCGCAGGATCTGCTCCAGTAGCTCTTCTTTGTCGACCGAAAACTCCATGCCCTCGCGCAGCACCAGGCGATGCGCCAACACGGGACGCGCCACCGCCTTGATGTGATCCGGCGTGACTTTCAGGTCGCCGTTGAAGAACGCGAACGTGCGTGCGACCGCTTCGATGTGAAAATGGACCCGCGGCGAGATACCGACCCGAATGTATTCCTTGACCGTCCGGGCGGCTCGCCCCACCACGCGATGGGGCCTGGTGTTGCGAATGAGCCGCACCTTGTATTGCTGGCCGTACTCGGACATCTCGACGTTGTCGTAGATGTACTGGGCGATCTCGAGCACCTCGTACAGGTCGGTCAGCTTTTCAACCTTCTTGCCGACGACGTTGCGCGCGCTGATCTTGTACTCGTCCTCCTCACTCTCCGGATCCAACATATTGATGGAGAGCGTGGTGCGGTCCAGTTGCGCCACCGGGTTGGCGAATGTCCCCTCCTCTTCACCGAAGATGTTCTCGGTGCAGATGACCATGAAGAAGCGCGGCCCCGTGATATCCGAGAAATCGCACGACAACGGGAACAGCGGCAACATCTTGCCCTCGGCGAGGTTACCGTAGTCCGAACTCAGGGTGGCCGAACTCTCCTCCATCCCTTCGAGCACCGCCGCCTTGGTCTTGCCCGACAACCGGTTGTCCTCGTCGATGAGCACGATGTGCGCCATCAACTTGCCCGGCTTGAACACTAGCTTCCGACTACCGTCGGTTTCTTCGACAATGGTCTCGTAACCGAGGATGTCCTCGGGCATGTAGGTAGGCATCCCCTGGATGCGCTCGAACTTGGCGTCGATCGCCATCGCGCAGGCGCTGACGAGGTCGGTCTTCCCAGTACCGGTCGGCCCCCTGAACATCACGTGGGGCTGGCGCAGCAGCTTGCTCTGGCTCAGCTTGTCCGTATACGGCAAGAGAGTGAAGAACGCCCAGGAAAGTGTTTGAGCAGCCTCATCGAGACCGTAGAGCCACTTGGTAGACTCCTTCTGAAACCGCTGAACGACTTCGTTGGCGCGGTCGAAACCCATTTCTTGAGCGGGTTGGACGGTCATGAATCTGCGTGCTCTCCCTTCCGTGGCCTGCTCGACAGGCGGCGTGACACCGCCCTGATCTCGGCCGGCCGCCTCGGGTCGTCTTCGTCATCGACCACCGGTCATCGGCCGCGCGGTCGGACGCCGTCACGACGTGACCACGGCGCGTGCTCTAGCCGCTAGCGCACGCCGGTCCCAATCGTGAGACCAACGTAGAACTCGCGGTCTGGCGACGGCTCGAAGTACCGGCCCCCGAACGCGTTCGTGATGATCGACGAGTTGTAGCGTTCGTCGAACAGGTTGTCGATGCCGAGGAACGGCCGCACGTCAACCCCGCCCCACTGGCCGTCGTATCCGAAACGGAGGTCGACGACGGCGTAGGACCAGTTGTAGACGGTGTTGGCATTGTTGGCGGCGAACTTGTCGACCCAGCGCACGGTCGCCCCGGACCGCAGTCCGAAGGGGGCGATGTAGTTCGCACCGAAGAACACGCGATGCGGCGGGGCACCGGGCTCGAGATTCCCGGCGAAATCGTTGCCGCCGGTCGTGAACTCTTCGAACACAAAGTCCTGATACGTGTAGGCCACCCGCGTCGTGAAGCTAGATGTCGGCACCCATTCGAGCGCCAACTCCACGCCGTCGCGCGACGACTTGCCGGCATTGCGGAAGAAGGTCTGGTCATCCGGATTCTGAAACGACACGAGGGCGTTGTCCACGGTCGACACAAACACGACCGCCTCGTACCGCAACCGGGCTGGACTGATCAACCCGCGCGCCCCGAACTCCATGCTGGTCAGGTCCTGGGGGCCGAGCTCCTGATTAAACCCGCCGGCGCCGGTTGGTGATTGTGACAGCTCGACGGTCGTTGGCGTCTCGTAAGCGGTCGCCACATTGCCGAACAGATTCACGCCTTCCGCCGCGGCCACGGTGACCCCGACGGACGGACTGACCTGGCTCATGGTCCGGCCGCCGGATTGGTCGCCGTCGTCGAGCTTTCGGTCACCCGCGGTGAAGTCGTAGTAGTCCCACCGGACACCGGCGCTGAACCGAACCCGGTCGTTCGGCGAGATCCCGATCTGCGCGAACGGCCCCGCGGACAAGACGTCCTCCGTCTGGTCGACTCGCAGCGACCCGCTCGTCGCTCGTCCCCCGCTCACCGCGGGAGCCACCTGACCGAATTCCATCCGGTCGTCGTTCTGTGACGACACGTCGAACCCCGCGGCCCAGTCGAGGCCAACCGTGCCGGCCTGGGTCCCACCGAGATACTCCGACCGAAATCCGAACCCGTTACGACCAAGCTCGACGTTGCGAAACGCCCCGACCGCGTCGAGACTTCGCCACATGCCCCACCCGGTGACCCGGAGACGATCCCTCTCGCTGAATCGATGCTCGAGGGTCAGGCCACCCTGCCCCTGTCTCGCACCCTCGCCCCAATTACGTGACAACGCGACGCCCCGAGCCATACAGGCGCCGGACAGACACACGCCGGCACTGTCCCTGAGCGGGTCGCTCCGCGCGTCGGATTCATTGAGAAAGCTTGGACTTTCGGCGTAGGGCGTGTCGTTGAAATTGAACACGCCACGCAGTTCGGTGTTCGGTCCCAGCTCGCGGCGCACCAGGAGGTTCGTCTGGATGATTTCCGCATGGCTGTTCGCCCGGAATCCATCGGTTTCGAACCGGCTTGCGCTGAACATGAACTGCGTCTTGTCATCGCCACCATCGGCCCGGATCTGCTGCCGGTTGTAGCCGTAGCTGCCGAACTGCACGTCGGGGCGGATGGTGAGCCGGCGCGACCGGTCGAACGTGGTGGTGAGGTTGATCACCCCGCCAGCCGAGTTCCCGTACAACACCGAGCTGGGACCGCGAATGACCTCGATGCGCCCCACCGACCCCAGATCGACGTTGCCCGGCTCCGTGGTGCCGTCAGCGGTCGTGATTGGAATACCGTCCTGGATGATGGCGACGCCGCGGAGACCAAACCGCGGCTGCGGCGCCCGGATGCTGATGCCGATGCCACCCGACAATCCGTAGTTCCGGCGATTCTGCACGAACAACCCGGGGATCCCACGCAGCGACTCGTCGAGCGACGTGCGGCGCTCGGCGAATTCGATCTGGTCCCGCTCTACCACCGCGATCGAGTTCGGCACGACCGACAGGGACTGGTCGGTGCGGGTCACGGTGATCGTTTCGGCGAGGGGTGCGATCTCCAACCTGAGGTTGCCCCCCGAGGTCACCCCGGCGGTCACCGTCACCGACACGGTGTCGCCGCGAAAGCCGGCCAACACGGCCTCGACGACATAGCGCCCGGCCACCAGATCGGCAATCTCATACCGGCCTTGCGTATCACTGACCCCGAAGCGCGTGCCACCGCCCATGGACGCGCTCACCGTGACGCCGGGCATGACACCGCCGCTGTCGTCGGTGATCGTGCCACCAATTGATCCGGTCGATCCTTGGCCAGCCGAGCTGGTGGGGGCGGCAAGAGCCAGTAGCGCCACCGCTGCCAGCGCCCGATATGTGCCCGTCTGTTTCACCGTGGTCATGAATTCGTTCCTATTCATACGCGTCATGGAGAAAGCGGTGACAGCGCCCCGAGAGACACCGCCTCGGCGAGACTAGTTCGCCAGCGGGTCTGGACGCACCTGAAACTTCACGATGCCCGGCTTGACCCCCTGACCGCCTTCGATATGCCAGGTAGCCGCCTCGCCGTAGGTGGCCCAGACACCCCGTCCCTTCCAGCCGGTATTCGGATCGTCGATACGACCGTCCAGCCCCCGCGTGAAGAATCCACGCGGATACGGCACCCGCAAGACCGTCCAGTCACCGGTGTCGGGATCCAGGGCCAACAACGAATCGGAATTCGACCCGGTCGCGATCGGAACGTCCTCACCGAGTCCGAGCGTGTTCCACTGGTCGACCCAGTTGTAATAGTGGTAGTCGGCACGGACGTCGGTGCCTTGCACAACCGGTCCAGGCGTTGGGAACAGGGTCCAGCCGTCCACGCAGTGCCGTCCCTCGACCGTCGTCGGCCCGTTGTGGACCTGGCACTTGGAGCGATCGAAGCTGGCAAAGTGGCTGCTGCCCGACAGCGCGGTCCAGATAACGCCATCCCGATCGATGTCGAGGCCGCGTGAGCCAAACCCGGTCTTCTCCTTCGGGACCGTGGCATCCAACACCGACGGCACTTCGAACATCTCCGTCAGGCAGGTCTCGGGTGGATTGTCGCCAACGTGGAGGCGCGCCACACGCCCCGGGAAGCGATTCGAGCTGATCCAGACGGCCTGGTCGTCGGTGGGGTCACCGATCACCCCGTAGCTGCCCACGACCACCCGCGTGTCCAGACTGGCGTCATGCGTCGCCGACTGGCCGCCGCGTGCCGGCTCGTTCCAGGGCTTCGTGATGACGCCGTCCCCGTTGGTATCGAGCACGGTGGGGCACCAGCCCTGCGCGGCTCGTTCGTCTCCGGTGGCGTCGTAGAGCTTCGTATCGAGCCACCCGATGACTTGTCCGCCACCGCTGAAATACACCGTGTCGCTCTCGTCCTCGGCGAACTGCAGATGATGGGTGCCGTAGCACGTGTCGATCATCACGAACTTCTGCGTATCGGGCTCGTAGAACACGGCAGACCGGAACCCGCTGTCCAGCGGGAAATACTGGGCGTACGGATTATCCGATCCCGCCTTGCAATAGTCCGGATTGGCTCGGTTCCGAATCGCGGAGGTCATCCACACCCGCCCCTTCTGGTCCATCATCGGATTGTGCGGATTGGCCGGGTCGTTCCAGATCAACTCGTCGCCGAACATGCGCGACGGGACCGGCATCGACTGCGCAATCATCCCTGGCACCGTCTCCGGATCGACGCGTAGCGGGATGCTCAAGTTGGTGGCCAGATTGGTGACCGGGTCGAGCATCGCCAGTTCGTCGTTCGAGATATTCACACCGTAGATGGGACCGTTCGCGTTGACCCGAGGATTCCGTTTGTCGGTCGCAATCTCATCGTGGATGTAGTCGATCTCGGTGCCCCATTCCCACATCGAGATGACCACGTTGCGCTCGGCCCCGGCGGGCCGCGGCGGTGCCGGCGGCACGGCGCCGGCGGCGATCCGCTCGCTCCAGTCGGCGAACATCTGCAGACCCCGCTGGCGGCCGAACCGGCTCATGACGTTGGTCATCTGCGAGCCGCGCTGCCCCATTTGCACGCGGTGGTCCCAGGCGGCCAGCGTCGAGTCGAACTGCTCGAGGTTGTCGATCTCGCGGATGATGCGGTTGCCAAGCTGATGGCAGAGCATGCAGCCCTGCTTCTGGACGTCGACCCACTGCTCTTGATGCTGCAGCGTGGCGGCGATACCGTTTCCGTCGTCGCCCGTGCCCGGAAACTCGCTCGGCGCCGGCGGCTCGATGAGCGAGTACCAGTAGTTGGCCGGATAGATCTGGGCCGCCTCGGCCGGCGTAGACGCCACGGTGACTTCGAGCGCCACCGTGTCGCCTGGCTCGGCGGTCACCCCCGCCGAATCGAGCAGGCCATAGCCGCGCACCCACACCTTGTAGGACGCCTCCGGTAGGTCGGGGATCAAGTAGCGTCCACCGTCGCCGGTGACGACGGTCTTGATGAACTTGGTCGGCAGATCGGTCGTCTCCGCGATGACCCAGACCCCGGCCTCCGGACCGTTCGAACTGGTGACCGCGCCATTGATGGCGCCGTCGGCGGCTCGACTGGACGTCGTGAGCCAGAGGACCGAAGTACCCACGAGCGCCGCCACCACCAACGCACCTGCAAAGCGCTTCACCATGACGACCCCCTTCGGAACGATACCGCGTCTCATAACGGGCGTGCGCGCCGAACGACGCGATCACCCCGTTGGCCCGCCACGGCCACGAGCACGTCACAACTTGAACAGATCAAACGGCCAATCTTGGCAGATGCCGAAAAAGGGTGTCAAGCAGGCGGCCGATCCGCGGGCCGACGCCGGAGGGCAGCGTCGGCGCGCCCGCTGGGTGACCTACTTTCGTGACGCGACCCAGGCGCCCGTCCCGTACCAGGAAAACTTGCCCTCGGCCCCGGTGATGGTGTCTCCGGCCAACTCCCCTTCGAAGTTGATCGGCTGGTCGCCATCGAGGTCCGGGACGATGATGACGAACTTCAACATCGACCCGTCGATGGTACCATCCACAGACAGCACTTCATTGTCGCCGAGGTCGATCTCGCCGCCCAGTTGGTCAGCCTCTTGCTCGAACCGCGCCTGCCAGGTGGTGACACCGGTCTGCGTGGTGAGCTCGATTTCCCAGTCGCCGGTCACGCCGGCCTGCGCCTGCACCGACGCGTGACCAACCACCAGGACTATCGCCGCGATGAGCATGCCCGCCGTCGCCGTGATTGCACGTCTCCACATCATCGTTTCTGCCCCGCCTCCCTCACGACCGTCGTGCGCCACAAGACCTCAAATATGATGCATGGCGCCGTCAGGAAACCTCGATTGTACGGCTGCGGCCGTGAACGCGTCAAGAACGCAAGCCTCTTATGTTCAATGGATTACGCTCTCCGAGGGTTGACCGCAATCCGTCGGGCGTGGCGGCGAGCGACCCGGCTGGCCGGGTCTGACCATCCAACGTCTCTGGGCGCCCCGTGAGGACCGCCTCGGCCGAGACCGCTTGACGGACGCAGCACATCCGCATCATCCTACGCGCCGCCACGCGAGACCAATCGGGAGCCGGGATGACGACAAAGACCGCGGTGTCGACCGTGCCGTTTTGGATTGATGGACAACCCCGCGCCGCGCAGGGTTCGCGCGAAGGCACCGTGACCAATTCGGCGACCGGCGAAGCCGTGCGGACGGTGCCGTTTGCCAACGACGCCGACATCGATCACGCGGTGTCCAGCGCGCGCGCGGCGTTCCCATCCTGGCGCGCCACCACACCGTTACGCCGGGCCCGCGTCCTGATGCGGTTCCGGGATCTGCTGGAGCGGCGGACGCCAGACCTGGCCGCCATCATCACAGAAGAACACGGTAAAACCCTGCCGGATGCCGCGGGCTCGGTGCAGCGCGGGCTCGAAGTGGTGGAATTCGCCACCGGCATCCCACACCTCCTCAAGGGGGAGCACGCTGAAGACGTCGGCAGCGGCATCGATTCCCATAGCACCCGGCAACCCCTGGGCGTGTGCGCCGGGATCACCCCGTTCAATTTCCCGATCATGTGCCCGCTCTGGATGGTGCCGGTGGCCCTGGCGTGCGGGAACACCTTCGTGCTGAAGCCGTCTGAAAAAGATCCGTCGGCCAGCATGCTGATGGCAGAGCTGCTGACGGAAGCCGGGCTCCCGGATGGCGTGCTCAACGTCGTGCACGGCGACAAGGAGGCGGTCGACGCCATCCTGGGTCACCCCGATATCGCGGCCGTGTCCTTTGTTGGTTCCACCCCGGTCGCGCGACACGTCTACGAGACGGCGTGCGCGACGGGCAAGCGGGTCCAGGCGCTGGGCGGGGCCAAGAACCACGCGGTCGTGCTGCCTGACGCCGACCTCGACGCGGCCGCCGACGCGCTCATCGGAGCCGCCTATGGGTCCGCCGGCGAGCGCTGCATGGCGATCTCGGCCGTGGTGGCGGTGGGCGAGGCCGGCGACGCGATCGTGTCGCGGCTGGCGGCGCGGGCGCGGACCCTGGACGTCGGTCCCGGCCATCGCGATGGCGTCGAGATGGGGCCCCTGATCACGGCGGACCATGCGGAGCGCGTCTCCGGGTACATCGCAGCCGGCGCACGCGAAGGCGCGTCGGTCGTGCTCGACGGCCGCGGGCTGGCTGTCGACGGACACGAGGGCGGCCACTTCGTGGGCCCCACGCTGTTCGACCACGTGCGCCGCGACATGTCGATCTATCGCGACGAAATCTTCGGACCGGTGCTGGTGGTCGTACGCGCCGAGACCGAGGATGAAGCGATTAACATCGTCAACGACAGCCCGTACGGCAACGGCACGGCCATCTTCACCCGGTCGGGCGCGGCCGCGCGGCGGTTCGCGAACCAGGTTCAGGTTGGCATGGTCGGCGTCAACGTACCCATCCCGGTGCCGATGGCGTTCTTCTCGTTCGGTGGCTGGAAAGGCTCGCTGTTTGGCGACCTCCATGTCCACGGCCCGGACGGCGTCCGGTTCTATACGCGCACCAAGGTGATCACCGCGCGTTGGCCCGAACAGCGAGACGCCGTGAGCCTCAGCATGCCGACGATGAAGTAGGCTGAGTGGCTCTGGACCGCGTCCGAGCGGAACGGGAGGACAGACAACCCAATGGCTGACACACCCGCAGAGAACCGATGGATGCCGCTGGTCGGCGGCACCATGCTGAACCTCGTCCTGGGCACCTTCTACTCGTGGAGCGTGTTCGTCCTCCCGCTCGAGCAGGAATTCGGCTGGGTACGCCAGCAGACGTCGTGGGTGTTCAGCATCGGCATCCTGACCATGGCGGTCACGTTCGTCATCGCCGGCCGGCTCCACGCCATCGTCGGGTTCCGGCCGCTGGCGGCCGTCGGCGGGGTGCTGTTCAGCCTCGGCTTTTTTCTCTCCAGCTACACGTCGTCGTTGACGGTGCTGTATCTCACCTACGGTCTACTCGCCGGCGCCGGCAACGGTATCGGCTATTCGATCGCCACGCCGGTCGTCACGAAGTGGTTCCCTGACAAGCGCGGCCTGGCCATCGGCATCGCGGTCGGGGGCTACGGCGCCGGCTCCGGGGTCTTTGGACCGATCGCGGCCGAACTCCTGATCCCCAGCGTGGGCTGGGAGTCGACCTTCCGCATCTACGGCGCGGTGTTCCTGGTGCTTTCACTCGTGGGCGCCTGGCTGCTCAAGCCGGCGCCCGACGGCTACGCGCCGGCCGGCTGGGACCCAACCCAGATCAAGGCGGCCGTGGCTCGAGTCGGTGGCGAGACGACACCGACTGAGATGCTGCGCGGCAGTTCGTTCTATTTCCTGTTCCTCGCCTTCTTCTTCGGTGCGATCGCGGGCCTGGGTCTCATCAGTCAGCTCGTGCCGTTCGGCATCGAGGCCGGTATCGGCAGCGTGGCCCTCATCGGTCTGGTCGTGGGGGCGATCGGCAACACCACCGGACGGGTCCTCTCGGGAGCCATGTCCGACAACCTCGGCCGCCTGAACGTGCTGAAACTGATGGTGGTGGTCTCGGCCATCGCCATGCCCGCGCTCTACATGTTCGGGTCGAGCGTGCTCTTCTTCGTCGTCGGCGTGTTTGCCGTCTACTACTGCTATGGCACGCTGCTCGCGGTGTTCGCCGCCACCTCGGCCGACTTCTACGGCACAAAACACTTCGGGGTGAACTACGGCCTGTTGTTCCTCGCCTGGGGCATCGCGGCCGTCGCCGGGTCGCAGCTGGCCGGGTTCGTGTACGACACGTTCGGCAACTATCAGTACGCGTTCTTCGGCGCGGCGGTGCTCTCCGTCGTGTCCCTGCTCTGTCTCCTCGCCGCCAAGAACCCAACGGCGGCGACGACCGCCTAGGCCCTAGCCATGTCTGCGCTCATCCGCCTCGTCGGCAATCTCGGAGAAACCCTGTCGCGGTTCACCCAGCGGTGGGTCCCCGATTCGTGGGTCGTGTGCATGATGCTGACGGTGCTGGCGATTCTGCTCGCCATCGTGGGCGCCGGCGCCGGCCTCAACGAGACGGTGCTCGCGTGGGGCGGCGGGATGTGGTCGCTGCTCGAACTGGCGATGCAGTTCACCATCGCCATGATCGCCGCCCACGCCTGCGTCTCGTCGCGGCCGGCCTACCGGTTCCTCGACTGGCTGGCCAGTCGACCGGATGTCGCCAAGCCGGTGCAGGCGGTGGTCCTGCTTGGCGCGTACTCGATGGTCATCGCGTACTTCAACTGGGCCGCCAGCGTGATCGCGTCCGCGTTGTTCGTACCGTTCGTGGCCAGACGGAATCCCAAGGCTGACATCCGACTCTTGATCGCCGCCGCCTACCTGGGCATCGGCACCGTCTGGCACGGCGGTCTGTCTGGCTCGGCCCCCCTCATCCTGGCCACACCCGGGAATCCGATCACGACCCCACCGCCAGGCACCGAACCGTTGCTCGATCGGATCCTGCCGGTCACGGAAACGCTGTTCAACTCGTTCAACCTCATCTATCTCACGGTGATCGCCGCCGTCGCGCTGGTCATGGTGGCCATCCTGCATCCGCGACAGAACGCGCGCACGCTGACCGAGGACGAGCTGAACGCCATCATGCCCTCCCTGGAGGACGAAGCCACGCCCACGACGCCAGCGGCTCAGCTGGAATCGTACCGTGGCTGGATCTTCCTGGCCGCTGTCCTGATTGGCTACCCCCTGGGGCACTCGATCATGACCCGCGGGTTCGGGGCCAGTTGGACCATCAACGCCTACAACGCCGTGTTCCTCATCGGCGCCATGCTGCTGCAGGGCACCCCGGCCAACCTGGTGAAGGCGTTCAGCAACGGCGCCCGCACGGCGTCAGGCGTCATCCTGCAGTTTCCGTTCTATGCCGGCATCTTCGGGGTGATCAACGGCACCGGACTCGGCGACTGGTTGGGCTCGCTGTTCGTCCAGGTGGCCACGACCGAGACCTTCCCCGTGATCGTCTACCTCTACTCGGGCATGGTGAATGTGTTCGTTCCGTCGGGAGGCTCGAAGTGGCTGATCGAGGCGCCCTATCTGCTCCCGGCCGCGCGAGAGTTGGGGGTCTCGGCGACAACCACCGTCCTCGCGTACGCGTACGGCGACTCCACCAGCAACCTCATCCAGCCGTTCTGGGCCATCCCGATTCTGACCGTCACCCGCATGAAGTTCGGAGATGTCCTCGGCTACACCGGCATCATCGCGTTGGTACTGTTTGTCGTGACCGTGATCGCGATGTTTCTCATTCCGCCGATGTTGTGACGACCGAGCGTCAGGGCACACGCGACGAGAGATCGCGATCGACCGCCCTTACTCGAACCCGCACGGAGGAGAGGAGTGGCCCGCGCTCCGCGCCGAGTCACGCGAGTCGATCGTAGGCGATCGGGTCATTCCGCACCCCGCTGCCGCGTGCGCAACGCCACCTGAAACCGGACCGCCGGCTCCAAGGCGAAGAGCACGACGTCCCGCACATCGGTTCGGACGAGCGGCTCGCCGTCGCGGCAGAGTTCCGTCTCGACCGGCACCTCCCCTGACGGCGTGCGCCGAAGCGAGAACAGGCAGTCGACCTCACGCAACCGACACGGGCGGAATCCTGGCGGTAGATAGTCCTCGACGCCATCCAGGAGGCGGGCGTCGGTGGCGCACAGGCCGACGCGCACGCCATACCGCACAATGGCAAGACGCGCGGGCCACTCGAGCCGGTCGAGTGCCGCCATGTCACGCCGCGGCCGTCTCAAGGTCTGGACCGCCACCTGTGGGGCCTCCTTGGCGCGACCTACGGAAGGGAACTTTCCCGGGTGTCTTGCGCCCGCGCCCCACGAAGAATTCCTTCGAGACCACGGTTCCCCTCGTGGCAGGCGAACTCGTAGAGTGGGGCGTCGGAGCGTCGCATCGGCACCACCGCGGTGAACGTGTCGATAAACGTCGTGGGGTCGTCGACGGTGAACTCATACAGGAGCGTCTCGTCGTCGACGCGCGTGAGGCGCTCGACGAGTCGCAGCGTGTCGCCGGACCCGAGCGCGACGCCGAGGCTGTTGAAGCTGCCGATCTTGTGCGTGAAGTTGGTGCTTTCGATGATGAGGGTGTCGCCGTCCCAGTGTCCCTTGGAATCGCCCAGCCACTGGCGCACCGTATCGGGCAGCCGCGGGCCGTCATGAAGCGGGACGATTCGCGCCTCGTGGACCATCTCGGTGAACAGTACGACGTGGTCCTGAGTCTGGAACACCATCAGGTTGTTGTTGTAGGCGCTGGGGGTAATCGGAGGACCGGTGCTGAAACCGCTCAGGCATCGGTCGCTGACACCGAGATCCTCCGGCCCCTGCGCGGATGCATTGCGAGACTGTCTCAGACGAACCGGCCGCCCCGCACCCTGCGCCTCCTGTCGGGCGCGGGCCTCCGAAGTCATAGGGGGAATGCGGCCGTCTGGGGGATGGACGATGAGCGACGTGCGGCGGTCACGCGTCAACTCCGTGCCGTTATCGAGCCACCACGCGGCGTGCACACTGCTCGGGGCCAACGGGTTCCGGGTGCGACGTTCAAGGGTCTGCGCCTCATACGCGGTCGCCTCTTCGGCGGTCCAGATCGGTGTGTCGGCCAACTCGCGTGAGCGCTGGAACGGGGTCATCGTGCGAAAGTCCCAGAGGCCCCCGAGATACGGTGCCCCCCACGCCGTCCGCGGCGACGCCGCCGCGTTCTGCCCCAATGCGGTGGTCGGTATCCACATCGCGCACAGCCACACGCTCGTCACAAGACCCAAGGTTCGTCGCATCGTGTGCTTCTCGTTGTCTCTCGGTCTCACTCGCTCGGCCGGGCATTGCGCCCGGCCCTACTCGTAGCGGTTCACGGGAGACGGTCCATAGGACAACCACGTTCGCGTGTTGGGCACCTGGCCCACGCCTGGTTTCGACCAATCACAGACGCCGCCGGGGAACATGGCTTCCAACCGTCGCATCTCCTCGGCGGTCAAGGTCATCGCGTAGTCGGCTGGGTCGATCGGCTTCAACTGACACTTCAACACATCACTGGTCAGCGGTCCCCCCGCCACGATTCGCGCTCCCGCACGTGGTGGGAAAAGCTCGTTGCACCGGCCCTTCGTGTTGTCGAAGATCGCCTGCCGGTCGAAGACGGCCGGTTCGATGATCTCCAGACCGTCGTCGCTCCAGCAGGAATCTTGTAAGCCAGCCGGTTTCGCTCGGACCATCTGCTCCACCCCGGCGGGGCCCTCGTCGAGGGCCATGGCCACCAGCCACTCGTCCATCAGCGCCAGGTTCTCGTCGGCTCGCGACAGGGGAGCCATGCGACGCTGAATCACGTAGTTGTCGGCGTGCCCGTTGTCGCGGATCAACCGCTCGCGCATGACGAACGAGTAGTAGCTGGCGTGGAAGTTCGCCACGTGGTCGAGATAGTTCCGCTCATCGATGATCGGGGTCGTGGCCAGGCCCCCGCCGCCGCTGGTGATGCGTCCCGTCTCGTACGCAATTCGGATGGCGTCGGCGTCCCCCTCGGCTCGCTCCGGGCGCCAGCGGAAGTCGATGTCCCACCCGCCGGCCTGCTCGTTGAGGTCGAGGAACAGTGACGTCTCGATGAGCCCGGCGTTGAGCGCCTCGAGTCCGTATTGCACCCCCACGTTGTCCTGAGGATTGCGCCCGAACGGCTGAATCGACGACGGCTCGATCGCCTCGTAGGGACGGGTACCGAACACGTTACGCATGCCGTCGTAGATGGAGCAGCGGACACCGTCCGGATTGTCCACCGGGTGATACCGCACCTCGGCCGGTATCGGGCCCGGGCAATCGTCCGGCCCAATGCGGTTCGGCCGTGGTCCCAACGAGCGGTCACAGACCTCCCAGGCGGCCCACCCGCCGATGGCGTTCTTCACCTCATCCGGCAGCGGCGGGTCCTGGGCGTTGAGAAACCGCCGGAGCGGCAACCGACATTCGGCCGTATCGATGAAATACGAGATCGCGTCGGGAAACGTCAGCGTCGGCAGAATGCCGTCGAGGATTCCCGGGTAGGCGCCGGCAATCAGCAACTGCTGCATGGCTCCACCGGAGCCGCCCCAGCCGATCGTATGCAACGGGGGCCCGTACACCTCGGCGAACCGCTCTTTGACCATCATGGTCGTCTCGGCCGACAGCACGTCGTTGCATCCGCCCTGGGCGTTGACATTCAACGTCGACGACGCCACCCCGTAGCCCAGCGAGAGCATGTTGTCGCGCAACACGCCCCCGGTACTGGTGCCCTGGAAGAAGCCGGCCTCGCATCCGCCGCCGTAGGTGTAGACCAGTCGACCGTTCCACCCAGGCGACGACGCCCACGGGGTCGGAGCCGGCGCGTCCGGGTCGACCAGCGCCGCGGTCTGGTAAATGGCGCGATTGATGGTGCCGGTCTCTAGGCGCACGACATAGGGGACCGTGTGCCCTTCCGTCGTCGTGGTGTCGCTCAGATCCGCCGGCGTGGTCCCGTCGGCGGGCCAGGGCGCGAAGCGCGCCTCGTCGCCGGTCGTACGGTAGAGGACGTCGACGCGCGTCTCGAGCGCGCAGTCCTGTTGGGATGTGCCCTCCAGGAAATCGCCATTGCCGATCGCGAACCGCCGAGCCTCGCCGGAGTCTCCGGGGGCCAGCTCGCCGAGACAGAAATAGGGGTCGAGATGCTCGCCGGAGAAAATCGGCCCGGTAATCGGATAGTTGGTCAGGGTCAGCGCGGCCTCGGCCGAGCCGAGCCGTACGTGCAGGTCGTTCCCGCCCTCCCCGAGCCCCGTCACCAGGCCGAGGAGCACACGCTGCGGTCTCCGCAAACGATCGGGCGGCAACTCCTGAAACACCTCGGTGACGTCGCGTCCGTCGAGCCGAACCAGCGCGTCGCTCGGGTCGACGCCCTCTGGCAGGAGGACCCGAACCAGCGCGTCGCCACCACTCACAAGGTGAGCCGGTGTCGGCACGGTGGACACATCGAGGGTCGCCGGGACAACACCTTGGTCGACGCATCCGCCGACCACCAACACGAGCGCCGCACACACGACGCCCGGCAGTCCGCGAGCTTGAGCCATCCCACGTTCCACATGTCCCCCTAGTCGCAGGACGGCGACAGGTGCGTGATCGAGGTGAGATTCAGTAGAGGATGTGGTGCGGCTGGATTGAGCAGCCCCTTGACCCACACTTTGTGGCCCTCGTGAGTCGCGACACCGAACTCTTCAAGCGTGCCGACCAATTTGAGGGTCTCGGCGCCCAGGGGTGCGTCGGGTGGCGGTTGGTCCGGCACCCGCTCATCAATCGCTGTTGGCTCGATGGCGCGGGTCAGGAGGACGCCGTCACGACCGTCCATCTCGACGCATCCGACCGTCATGACGACCGGCATCGTCTGAGCCGTGAGGGCAGGGAGGCCGCCCGCCGGCACCAGGATGGCGAGAACGGGCATGAGGGCCCGCGCAGTGATCGGCATGTTCGGCATGATGGCCCTACTGCGGCGTGGTCACACCAGGGACGTTCTTGGTCCACCAGGCGTTGCCGAAGTTGGTGAAGGGTCCCCCGTCGATCGAGATGCGGGCCTCAACGCGGTAGTTCACCGGTGACACCAGCCGTGTCGTCATCCGAAGCTGCACCTGCTGGCCGTTCACCTCGAACAGCGGGGTCTCGTAGTGCACGGTGTAGAAGCCGCCGAGGTCGCCGCCGACGCGGCCGGCCTTGAACACCTCGAAGCCGCGGCTGTCGACTTCGTACCGGCTGAACGCCTTCTGCTCGGCGAGGTAGATGATGCGCGAATCGGCCGTGAAGTCACCGTCCGGTCCCCGGGCCACGATGCGGCTCGTGTAGTAGCGCCCGTCTTGACCGGGCTCGAAGACCTCCGTGCCCTCGATCATGCCGCCGGACCCGAGCGGACTCTCGGGGACGCGCCACTCGAACTCCCAGGTGCCTGGGAAATAGGCGTCGTAGTCGAAAAGGGGGATCTCGTCGCCGCTTTCGGTTGGACGACCGCGGTCTGGGATCTGGCCTTCCGGGCGCTGCGGGGCCGGTTGACTCAACGCCGTGCCCGGCGCGAGGAGGGCTCCCAGCAAGACCCAGGTCGCAACACGCCACATCCGACCAGGTATCACACGGTCCTCCAGGCGGGCTTGATGGCCCGGGGTATGACGGCGGCCGAGGGGGCGGGCCTAGCTGCCACTATTCGTCGTTGGTGACCGGCTGCTTGGTCAGATCCTGGCTTTCGACCGTATACACCGTGAACGCCTGATACATCTCGTCCCAGCTCTGTTGTCCCCAGTAGACCTCCAGATGTGGTCCGGGATTCCACCGATTACCGAGTGAGTTGTCGTAGACCCCGATGCCGCTGATCTTGCTGCCGGCCGGCAGATGGAGTGGCTCGGCCAACTCGTAGTGGATCTGCCAGTTGAAATCGAACTTTGGCACGTCGAGAATCGTCTCCTCGCGGCCATCCGGATAGGTCACCACCCACCGCAAGCTCTTGCCTCGCAGGTGCATGTGCGGCGACAGACCGTAGAGCGTAATCGGCTCGGTGATCGGCGTGATTCCGGTGATCTTCCAATCATCCTCATAGGGCGGGATGTTCGGAATCCGACCGCGTCGGACCCGACCGGTCTCAGGATCCGTCGTCGGCTTCACTTCTTCGCCCTGCACGATATAGATATCGCTGCCGAACGGATCGGTCGGAAACGCGTTGCCGGCCTGGCGTGTCAGCACCTCATGAGTGACCGGCTCCGTATTGAACCAGATGCCCAGCTTGCTACGTTCGGTGGCCTCCACCCCGATCGGGTTGTAGTGCATCGTCCAGCGGACCCACTTGTCGGCGGCCAACCGCTTGCCGGTACCGGGGCGGTGCCGTTCGACGCCTCGACCCGGGACATAGGACAGCAACTTGCTCGAGCCGGGCAGGTTCACTTCGTTGAAGACACGCTGCGCCACCCGACCCGTGTCCTCACCCTCGCCGGCCTCGTCGTTCTCTTCGGGGGCCGGCCGTCTCGGCAACGGCGCGCGCAAGAGCGAGTTCCCCTCGAGGTCGTGCAGTATGCCGTCGATGACCTGCGTGCCCCATGGCAGATCCACGGTGTAGGCCCCAGAGTGGTGAACCACCCGGTAGTCGCTCGGGCGCAACTCAAGCACCTCGGCGAACCGATCCTCGTCCCACGGCATCGCGGAATAGAAGTCGATGTAGTCTTCTTCGCCCTCGGCCGCAATGGTGTACTCGACCGGCAGGTCAAAGACGTAGTCCGGCTCGCCCCCCTCGTAGGTCCATCCTTCGGGGAAATCCGGCTTCACCGGCATGTCGGCATCGTTCCCCTTCGGGGCCCCGGCGTCGACCCACGCCGCGATCGTGTCGATATCGGCCTGGGCCAGATAGCGCTCGTTCTGGAACTCAAGGCTGTTCTTCGGATCGGCCGGCCACGGCGGCATCTCTCTCGCCACGACCATGTCTTTGATGGAACGCGCCCAGGGACGAGCGTCGGTGTACTCGAAAAGCGACATCGGCGCGATGTTGTTCGGCCGATGGCAGGTCACGCAGTTGTCATACAGGATCGGCGCGACATCCTTGGCGAACGTCGGAGCCCCTTCCTCCTGCCCCGCGAGCGCGGTTCCTCCCGAGAGCACCAACGTCGCCGCCAACAGAGAGGTGAATATTCTCATGACCCAGGTCCTCGTCGAGAAGAGGCGAACTGCCCCGAAGGCCCCACTCTACGGCGGGGTCAGCAGCGTGTCAATTGCCCCCCAGGCCCCGCACGGTTGCCTACTTGTCTTGCGCGTCCAGAATGGCCTCGATCTGGTCCATGACCCGGTCCATTCGGGCGATAAGCGCATCGTAAGGCGCGTCGGTGGCGAGGTCGATCCCGTACTCCTGAAGCAGCTCGTAGGCGTGGCGTGAGCCGCCGGCGGAGAGCACCGCGAGATAGTCGTCGCGCGCTTGCGTGTCTCCGCTGAGGAACCGTTCGGCGAACATCGTGCCACCGGCGATCGAGGTGGCGTACTGGAACACGTAGAAGTTGCGATAGAAGTGCGGAATGAACGACCACTCGACCGCATAGGCCGTGTCGATGGTGAGCACGTCCTGGTCCGCACCGTGGTACTGCCGTAGCAGCCCCTCATACACCTCGCTCATCTTCTGCCCCGACAACGCCTCGCCCGCTTCGACCATCTCGTGAATCTTCAACTCGAACTCGGCGAACATCACCTGTCGGAAGAAGGTTCCGCGCGCAGCCTCGAGGGCCGTGCCGAGATAGAACAGACGCTCGTCGTCCGTGATGTCCTGACCCAGCATGTACTCCTGCAGCAACACCTCGTTGGTGGTCGAGGCGATCTCGGCCGTGAACGTCGCGTAACTCGACGTCTCGAACGGGTTGTGCTCGGTGGACAACATCGTGTGGATGGCGTGTCCCCACTCGTGGGTGAAGGTCGACACATCGTTGAATTGGCCGTTGTGGTTCAACAGCAGGAAGGGATGGAGGTCGTACACGCTGCCATACATATAGGCCCCGGGGGCCTTGCCGGTCTGCGGATAGACATGCATCCAGTTACCGGCGAACCCCTCGCCGAGCAGGTCCAGATAGTGCGGACCCAGCGGCGCGGCAGAGGCGAGAGTCAGCGCCTTGGACTCATCGATGTCAAAGGTCCGATCGGAGGCGACCAAGGGCGGATAGATGTCGTAGTAGTGCAGGTCCGCCAGCCCGAGCATCCGTTGCCGAATCTTGAAGTAGCGATGCAGCGAGGGCAGGTGGCGATGGGCGGCCTCGACCAGGGTGTAATACACCGCGGTCGGGATGTTGGGGCCAGACAAGGCGGCGTCGAGGGCGCTGTCATATTTTCGCACCTTCGCCTGGAACACGTGCGCTTTGACCTGAGTGTCGAGCGTCTGCCCGATCGACGTCTCGTAACCCTTCCAGGCACCCCAAAACGTGTCGAACACGAGTTTCCGGTCCTCGCGGTTATCGGACGCCCGGTGCAACGAATACGCGGCCTGGTCCAGTGTGATCTCTTCGCCGGTCGACAACGTGACCTTCGGAAACGGCAGGTCCGAGCTGGTCAGCATGGCGTAGATCCGCTCTGCTCCCTGCACCACCGGAGCGGTCGCGGCAATCACCTGTTCCGCTTCGTCCGACAACGTATGCGGCTCTTGTCGCAAGATGTTCCGGATGTTGAAGGCGTGTTTGGCCAGACCCTGATCCTCCGCGAGATACCCCTGGATGGTCTCTGACCCGACGCTCAGCAGCTCGGGAGACAGAAAGGCCACCGCCTCGCCGAATTCAGACAACAGCGCCGCGGCGAGCCCCCGACGTTCCTGATCCTCGGACACGCGGCGGTCTTCATCGGCCTTCAGAAACGCAAATACGTAGAGCCGCGACAGCTCCTTCTCCGTCCCGCTGATGGCGTCGAACGCCTCCCGAAGCGTCACGGCGCTCTCGCCCAGTGTCCCGCGGTAGGCGGCGAGCCCCTCGACCCGCGTCGCCAGCTGTCCCCTCGCGGTGTCCCAGGCTTCCAACGTCGGATAGATCTCGCTGAGGTCCCACTCGATCTGGTCCGGCTGATCGGGGGCGGCATTCTGGGCCGTGGCAGTCACTGTCGTCGTCATGATGGTCACTGTGGTCAAGATGGCCACGCACGTGGCGGTCGCGGCGGGCGACGCGGTCCAGGCCTCGTGCGACATCATCGATTCGCGTCCCGTACGAGCTGTCTCAGTACGTACTGAAGAATGCCACCGTGGCGGTAGTAGATGATCTCATCGGGCGTGTCGATGCGCACTCTCGCGGTGAACTCCGTCACCGCGCCATCAGGCGCCACGGCCCGCACTGCGGCGCTCCCGCGTGGCTCCAGACCGTCCGACACGCCGGTGATGTCGAACGTCTCACGACCGGTCAACTGGAGCGACTCGGCGCTGGCTCCGTCGGTGAACTCCAACGGCAGGACGCCCATGAAGACCAAGTTGCTGCGATGAATCCGCTCGAAGCTCGCCGCGATGACCGCGCGGATACCAAGCAGCATGGTGCCCTTGGCCGCCCAGTCCCGGGAGGATCCCGACCCGTACTCCGTGCCGGCCAGAATGACCAGGGGAACATCGGCCGCCTTGTAGCGCATCGCGGCGGCGTAGATGCTCATCTGCTCGTCATCCGGCTGATACCGGGTCCAGCCACCCTCGGTGCCCGGCGCGAGCTGATTGCGAAGCCGGATGTTCGCGAACGTGCCACGCATCATCACTTCATGATTGCCGCGGCGGCTGCCGAACGAATTAAAGTCCTTCGGATCGACCCCGCATGACACCAGATACGTGCCGGCCGGGCCATCCACGGGAATCGTGCCCGCCGGCGAAATGTGATCGGTCGTCACGCTGTCGCCGAGCCTCGCCAGCACGCGGGCACCGAGCACGTTCGTCGGCGCCTCTGGTTCCGGCGTCAGGTTCTCGAAGAACGGCGGGTTTCGCACGTAGGTCGACGCGTCGTCCCACTCGAACCGCTGTCCGCCCGGGGCCGACAACCCCCGCCACCGTTCATCACCATCAAACACCCCAGCGTATTTCGACGTGAACTGTTCGGTCCGCACGGCCGCCGCCATGACCGTCTGCACCTCGTCGCCCGACGGCCACACGTCCCGCAGGTAGACATCCGCGCCGTCGCGGTCCTGGCCAAGCGGCTCCGTCGTCAGGTCGGCCGTCATCCGACCGGCCAGCGCATACGCCACCACCAGCGGCGGCGACGCCAGATAATTGGCCCGCACCTGCGGCTGCACGCGCCCCTCGAAGTTCCGGTTGCCACTGAGCACCGAGGTCACGACCAGGTCGCGTGACTTCACCTCGGCCGAGACGTCGTCCGGCAATGGTCCGCTGTTGCCGATGCAGGTCGTGCACCCGTAGCCGACCAGCTTGAATCCGAGTTCGGCGAGCGGCGCCATCAACCCGGCCGCTTCGAGATACTCCGTGACGACCAGCGACCCGGGTGCCAACGTCGTCTTGACCCACGGCTTCGGCACCAGGCCGCGCGCCGCCGCCTTTTGAGCCAACAACCCCGCCGCGATCATCACGCTGGGATTCGACGTGTTCGTACAGCTCGTGATGGCCGCGATAACGACGGCGCCATGGTCGAGACCGGCCCCGTTTCCGTTCGCGGAACCGACCGGCCGCGGACGCCCGGCCAGCAGGCCGTCCAGCGCGGCGGCAAAGGCGGTCTTGGCCTGGCCCAGTGGGACCCGATCCTGCGGGCGCTTGGGGCCGGCGATACTTGGCTCGACGGACGCCAGGTCGAATTCCACCACCGTGGCGTAGACCGGCTCCTGGGCGCCCGTGCCGAACAGGCCTTGGGCCTTGGCATACGCCTCGACGAGCGCCACCTGCCGCGCGTCGCGGCCGGTCAACGTCAGGTAGTCGAGCGTCTTCTGGTCAATCGGACAGATGGCGACCGTGGAGCCATACTCGGGCGACATGTTGCCCAGCGTCGCGCGGTCAGCCAGGGAGAGGGAGGCCAGCCCTGGCCCGAAGAACTCCACGAACTTGCCGACCACGCCGTGCTGACGGAGTCGCTCCGTAATCGTCAGCACGAGGTCCGTGGCGGTCGTCCCCTCCGGGAGTCGACCGCTCAACTTGAAGCCGATCACCTCTGGGATGAGCATCGAGATCGGCTGACCGAGCATGGCGGCCTCGGCCTCGATGCCGCCCACACCCCACCCGACGACCCCCAGCCCGTTCACCATCGTCGTGTGGGAATCGGTGCCAACGAGGGTGTCTGGATAGGCCAACGCGTCGTCGCCGGTCCCGTCGAGGCAGACGACCCGGGCGAGATACTCGAGGTTGACCTGATGGACGATGCCGGTGTCCGGTGGCACGACCCGGAAATTGTCGAACGCCTGTTGTCCCCACTTCAGGAACGCATATCGCTCTTTGTTGCGCGAGAACTCGAGCTGCGCATTCAGATCGAAACTATTGGTCTCGCGAAAGTGGTCGACCTGCACCGAGTGGTCGATAACCAGTTCGGCCGGCTGCAGTGGATTGATCTGATCGGGATTCCCGCCGAGCCGGACGACGCCGTCGCGCATCGCCGCCAGATCCACGACGGCCGGCACCCCGGTGAAATCCTGGAGCAGCACCCGCGCCGGCATGAAAGCGATTTCCTTCGTGTCGCCGGCCGTTGGGTCCCAGGCCGCCAAGGCCTGGATGTCGTCGGCCGTCACGCTCCGGCCATCCTCCCGGCGGAGCAGATTCTCCAGCAGGATCTTCAGCGAGTACGACAGCCGGGCCACCGCAGGGAATCCGGCGTGCTCGAGCGTTTCAAGGCTGTGAAACGCGACCCTCGTGTCGCCGACCGACAAGGACGTGCGAGTG